>Ga0222713_10006853_pt1 | contig 10767 bp, 8 predicted proteins | sample C33_649DmetaG_FD_165061 | JGI IMG/M metagenome (GOLD analysis project Ga0222713, IMG submission 165061) | Estuarine water microbial communities from San Francisco Bay, California, United States - C33_649D | ecosystem: Environmental > Aquatic > Marine > Unclassified | place: USA: California... | reverse complement strand
CCGCCCAAAAACAAATGGTTTTCAAAGTTATCTACCAAGGATGGTTTGTTTAGTACCGCAGCACCACCGGGCGTATGCGGCGTGCCATTCCCTGTGGACTTGAGTAAGTCCCAGTGGACCCCATCCGTAATGATCGCATGATTAACCCCATCTACAAAAACAATTAGGTTTGTGGATGCGCCTGCCACTCCAGTTAAAGAAGATCCAAAGTTAAATTTAGTAAATCGGATCTTATTGACCGTACCTACGCCATCTGTAGTGGCACGCACAATATCTGTAGCATGGCTTAATGCGGCAGCAGTCAAATCGTATTTTACCCATGCGGCATTAGGCACATGCCTATAAAAGCTGTATGTGGCGGCGCCAATGTCTTTTCGGGCCGCAATGACTATGGTGCCTTGCGTATCACTTTTAAAGATGGCCGTACATAGTACTGGCCCTTCTGCTACGCCTGCGCCTACTTCTGGATAACTACTATTGTATTCTGTAAAACCTTCAATGCGGCGGTACCCACCATACAAGCTAACTTCATAATTCACTAGGCGCGTGGCTGCGCCCGGCTGATTGTCGGACAACTCCAAATGGTTTTCATTGGAGTTTAGGCCGCCAGAGCAAACTACTTTGTAGGACTGAATTCTGTCAGGCATAGCGCGCTACAATATCCTACTAAAAAAATGCCACAGAACTACTGCGCTTGGGCGTCAGTATTCTAGTGTCTGTAACGTGGTCGTACTGGTTGATGAGCAAGCCTTGCATATTCTTAATGCCCTGCTGGAACACATTTAAAGTAATGCTGGCCGCCTCATTGTTGTCCCTAAACATATACATATGATACAAGGCGCCATCTATGATTATGGAATCGTACTGTGTGGGAATGCGCGTAGTATCGTAGTGATTCACTAGGTAGTCGGAACTTAAATAAAATCTATAGTTTACCGTGTAGGCTTTATCTGGCGAAGGCGACACACCAAAGCCTGTGCCGTGCGCCGGAAATACAAACAGGGGTACCCCGCTGCCTGTGGCGCCTGCCTCAAAGTCTGTGTCGCGGTACCGCGCATAGTATTCATCGCGCTCAATATACCGCAAAGTACTGTAGCCTATGCCTAGGGCGTCATCTTTTTGTAGTTGAAATGAATTCCAATCGACTACTTTAAAGTTAGCAATCCAACTGTATTCCTTTACGGCAACACTCAATACTTGATTGGTGTTTGCAGCATTAAAGGGCCATTCGTATTCATTTTGATTGATGTAGCGGATAGCCGCCAAGATAGCATCTTTGGCCAACGCCTGTACGCCTTGTACGCCCGCAAAATCTACATCTGCAATTTCTACTTCGTTTAAGCGCCGCAGCAATTGATTTGTAAGATTTAAGTACGTAGACCCAGCCATACAAAGCCTTGAAGTAAAGTGACCCCCCCATCTTTAGAGGGGCGTAAAGACAGGGGGCTAGCCAAGCTACTTCTACCAGAAAAAAGTAGCCTGACCAAGAAAAGAAGGAAGGAAGCTTACGCCAAGTTGTAGTTGGCAGTTACAATTGCTTCTGGCCGCAGGATCTTGCGTCCGTACAATTGCATACCGCGTACAATGTCAGCAAAGCTGTCTGGGTCACGGTAGGACTCAGTCTTGGACAACTGCTGGGCAGTTGATACAGCAGACTGATGGCCCGCTACAACTAGTCCAAAGTTAGTACGTGAACCTAGGGTAGTAACAGTGCCTGCGCCAGTACCAAAGAAAGCTAGGTTATTGGATTTGTATACTCTAAATCCTCTAATCAAACCTTCACCTACGCGCCCATTGCGGATTTCTGAATTGCCGCCAAAGTCCCGATCAACGAATTTAGAATTTTCGTCCATCAGTATTTCGTAGAACACTGGATCAGCCACAAACCAACGATCCGCAGAATCTACGTTAGCTGCATCCAGCAAGCGTCCCATGCGATTCAGAATGGTAAGTGGAGTTACAATACCGCTATTGGCAGCCCCTGCTGTAGAAGCAATAGGAATTGCAGTCAGCGCATTGACAGTTGCTCCAGTTGTACCAGCTACTGCTGATCCACCAAAGTTAGTAATGCTCAACTTGTTGGCGGCCAACAATTCGTCTGTGCCTGCGGATGTATTGGATTTAGTACCATTGGTGGTGCTACGTACAATCCAGCGGCTGTTTGAAGCGTCATACACATAACCAGCCAAATACCCTAGGACTTCTGAGTCGAAGGTGTCGCGCAATCGGTACGCAGCACGATCTGTAGCCAAGTCCATGAAGTTTACATGGCTGTGCGCAGTTTCAATATCGTCAATCTTGAACATATAGTAGTTCGCTTGATCGACAACCATTGTAAAGTCTGCGTCTGCCAAGTTTGTTTTGGCTAGTACAGTACCTCTTTCGTAGGTGCTTACTGTGATTTCTGGTTCCTTGATGATACGGACACTGTCGCCATAGTTAGCGATTTCGCCCATATAATCGGTGTTGGTCACATCTTCTACTACAGAAGACTTGCGGAAAGCCTTTTGGACTTTTTGGCTGTAAATAACGGGTGAAAAATTACCGTTAGGTAAGTTCTGCCATGCTGGCGATGAAGCGGCTGCGAAAGCCATAGTAACCTCTTTTTAATTCAATCTAATTGTTTAGAATGGCGACTATACCGCCATTAAGACTACACTGATTAGGAAGAATGATGTGGAGTACTAGGGCTGCTACAATCTTAGGTGGGCTAGCTTGCAGTAGCGATATAAGCGCTAAGTGCTACTGCAGGCAGGGGCTAAGAGTCATACAGGTAACTAGAAATTTCCCTGCAATCTTCTTCTGCTATACAAAATTGCTGGTAGGTAGGACGCCTTAGAGCGCGGCTACCAGCAACCATATAAAAAAACAAAACAAATCAAGATAATTTTATTTATTTAGATTATCTAGCACTTCCTGTCAAGTCATATTCAAACGAACCTTCTTTGATTGCTGCCATGATGGCTTCCTCATTCTGTTCGTATTCATGCGCGGACATGCGCTCTACTTGACTTTCCTTAAACCTTGCGCGCCCAGTATTTGGCGTAATAGACGAAGATGTACGCCCTACACTATTGGCCGCCGCCGATCTGCGCACAGGCTTCTTTTTGGTATCGCTCTTGTACAAGTCAATGGCCCTAGCGGCAGCCATTGCGTCCGTCTGGTTCTTGTACAAAGAATCCTGCACCCATTGCGGCTGTTGCGCCACCCAATCATGAAACTCAGAATCTTCGCGGATTTCATTAAAGTCTGGATGCAGCTTGATTAGTTGGGCTTCGGCCTTGTCCCGCGCCAATTGCAATTCCAATTGCTGAACGCGCTGCAGTTTTTGTTCGCCTACTTGCAGTACTTCTTGCGCCCGCTTCTGGGCAATTGTGTCAATAATTTTAGCTACGTCAGGATAACGCGCCGCCCATTCCGCAACTTCTTGTTCCGTTTTAGGAAACTTAATTTGCTTACGTGTCGCAGAATCTAGTTGCGCCCGCATTTGCGCAAGTTCTTGGTCTTTTTGCGCCATGCTTTGCTGCATGTGGCGCCGCAAATCACCGTAGCGCTTCTTAAAAGTAGCGTCTTCACTGTCTGGTGCGTTTGCTTCTGCTACGGCCACATCCTGCGAATACGTAGTGTCTGAGCCGTCATTTTCTTCTTGTTGTTTGTAAGGGTTCTGGTATTTAGCCATATCTATTTTACTGGTTTGTGTCTATGTTTACTAGGTTCGCATAAAAGCCAGTTTCTTTACTGGCTTAAACATCATCATGCCGCTTGAAGTAACTTTTACTTCGGGCTGATCTACTTCGACTCCTTCCGGCGTTTCGTAAGTTTCGTATCCTTCGCCATCTTCGGCGTCCTCTTCGGATAGTTCCACTTCCTGTTCGCCTTCCATGTCCGACTTGCTGTATGCTTCCTCCTCTTCTTCAATGGTTTGAATTTGTCCTTCCATCAGCATGGCCATCAAGCCTGCCTTGGCTTCTTGGCGCATCTGTTCCAAGTGCTTTAGCCCGTGATAGCGTACAACATCTGCAGGTACAACATACTCACCATCACTAAGCACAGCAGGGATATCATCTCTAACATTATCTGGGCCAGAACCCGCCGGAACTTGGTTGCCCGAAACAGGGTCAATACCCACCATGCCCATGCCGGAAAGTGGCGCAAACATGCTAGACATATCTTCTTGTACATAATCCATCATCTTTTTCATTTGGCACGCAGCACAGCCACATTCGCCTTCGCCTTCTTCGCCGCCCATCAAGCCGCCATGATACATTTCAGCAGGCATTTGAGGTTCTGGCGGCAACAGGTCTTGGCTTCTTTGTACAGCATACTCAGTGGCTTGCTCTACGCTGTCAAACGTAGGCAATTCTGCGCCTGTAACTGGGTCTACTGGGCCATTTTCTGCTACAAATTTTTCTAAGGCTTCCTGCGGCATTTCATTGCCTTCTTTATCCACAGAAGGAATCGTAACCCACTTACCGTCTTCCATTTGAAAAGTGACAGTCTTTTCAGAATATTGTACTTCACCTTCCCTAAATACTTCGCGGCCCTTGGTTGTCATGTCGCCAGTAGCTTCCATCAATCCTCCTTCATTGGCTGAAATAGCGTCTTTGTCATCTATAGATTTAAAACTCAAAATATCTGGGTTGTCTGGATCAAAGCCACCTTTGTTCTTGACAGACTTGGCCTGCTTAGAATCAAAAATAATGTAGGACTTAGACCCCGGATCTTCGTACTTATTAGTATAAATAATACCGTCATGGCCTTGTTTTTTAGCTTTTTCAATTACCTCAGACCAATCAGACCCAGCGTCAATATTTGTGTATTTAGGATTTTGTATAGACAAGAACACTTTTGTAGTATCTTGATCAAATTGATCTTCGTCTATTTCGCCAGTGTTAGCTTCTATTTCTAGCGCCGCCGAATCCAAGTCTTGTCGCGCCATTTCTTCTGAGCCAAAGGAAGTCAAAGACTCTTGGCCGTCACTGTCCCATACCCATCCGCCTTCTTGGTCACTGTAGTAGACATCTGCATTTCGTACGAAATCTTCTGTGGGCTTGCCTTTGTATCTGTCGTAAGCCGCCGCTTTTGTGCCAAAATGAACGCCTTGAAGCGAATCATTGAATATAGGATTTAAAGTTTCATCAAAATCCCCTGAGTGGTACACAATCAAAGGCTTACCGTCTTTACCAACAACCTTAGAATCCTTAAACCAATTATCAAAATTGATTTTTCTTTGTACAGGCTCTTTGACTACTAGCCTGTTTTGTTCATCATATGTCGGCTCATCCAAGGCTGTTTCCCTAGGATTGGCGACAAAGTCGATCACAGCACTACCTTTTTTGGATGCTTTGGACGCCAAATCCCCCAGCAAACTTAAAAAATCAAAGCTTTCTTGCTCCCTAGTAGTACTAATGTCTGGCGTACTATTAAACCTATCTAAGATAGTGTTTCTACTTGGCATTCTGAATTACCGTTTCGCGCAATAACAATAAAAGCCTAGCTTCTAAAAGCTTACCTTGTACAAGTGAAAAATTATCATCGCCCTTCGTCATTTCCAACTGGTTGCGCAAAGTTTCTATGCGCTCCTTGGCATACATCTGAATCAACTGGTAGAATTCTTGATTGTTGACTAACGGCAACAGGTCACGCCAATCTTTCTGCGTCATCGTACAAAGCTCCCCTCTAGGCTATTGTTATCTGTGTTTGGCTACTTTCTTACTTATTTTTTTGGGTAGCGGCACATGCTGCTTACCCTGACTGTTCCCCGCCTTTTTTGTGCGATTGGCTGCCGCCTTTTCGCCCTTCGACAAAGAATCCCACGCCTTATCTGGTAAATATCTTTTTTTGCCTTTGCTCTTAGTGCCGTCTGACGTGCGCCATTCTTGCTTAGTCCACTTAGCTAAAGAATTATCAGAAGACTTTTTGCCCTTGTAGCCGCCGCCTGCGTCCTTGTACTTTTTGGTAGCAAGCTGCGCTTTACGCGCCGACCATTCGCCTGCGTCACCGCCTTTTTCCCCAGATTTTACTTGGGCCACAATCTTTTTCCACAAGGCGGGCTTAGTTTTTGTAGCGGATGCCATAATTATTTATGGGTGGTATGATTAAATAATTAAACAGGTAGTCCTTGTGGCCCTGCCGCTGCCGCTTGCACATTAGCCGCTGCCGCTTGAGGACTTCCGCCGCCACCTCCAGTAAACCCAGCTTCCTGCGGCACAGGCGGCACTGCCGCTTCTGGGGCCATTGGGCCGCCTTGTACGCCGCCAGCGGCCTGCTGTGGTTGTTGGGGCTGTTGAGGCTGTTGTTGAGGCATCATGGCCACAATCTTGGCCATCATTGTCGCTTGAATCGCCGCTTCACGCGGATCATTCAGAATCTTTTCTTCATCCAAGTCCATAGATGCTGCCAATTCGCGCAAAATGTAGTCATACTTGACGAATGGCGTCATTAGCGGATTGGCCGTCATTTGCATGAACTGAAGAAGTCGCTGTGATCGCACTTCGTTGCGCATCAAGGATTCTGTGCCTTTTGCTGAAATTTCAAAGGCGCCTTCTGCAAATTCCTTGTCGAAATTAAACTGCATATTAAACGCAAAAAGCGCTTTGGCCAACGGCCCCAGCAAATAATCATCTACATTTCGTACAATAGCCTTAATGTTTTGGGCCGCCGCCCCCATCAGCATCGACATACCAGACGCCGTGCGCCCAACGCCCATAACGCCACCAATACCATGCGCGTACGAAGGCATGCCTGTAGCTTCGTCTGTAAGTTGACGCGCCTTGTCAAACATCATCAAGCATTCATTGGTCACATTAGGAAATTTAGTACCAAAAATAGCTTGGCCCGGCGCCCCAGCTTGCCGCCTAAAAATCTTGCCCGGATATACATCAAGGCTTTGGCCCGGCACTAGGTTTGTTTCATCTATTTCAATTAGCAGATTGGAAGACAGCGCCGCATTATCTACTGCCATGCGCATAAACCCATTCATAATTTCTTGGGTATCTTCCATATTTTCGGCCAAACCTACACCAAAAAAGGAATAGGGATTTACTTCGTACGGAACGGCATGGTACGGAATGCGGCTAGGCGTAAAAGGGTTTAGTACAAGGCGCAATACTTCGCCGTTACAGATCCATGCGTTGACTTGTAGCTGATCTTTGTCGCTCAATTCCGCAGGAATATCCAAATCGGCTAGTTCCGCCAATTCTTTGTCCATTACGCCCCAGTATTCTAGGACTTCGTAGCGATTTATCTGATAAGTGGTCTGTTGATCTTCTAGGGCTTCTTCCCAATACTTCTGAGTATAGTTGACGCCCTTGTCGATGGCGTCTTCAATGGCATCTTCCCTAAAAAAAGGCCGATTCTTTAGGCCGCGCATTTGTGAACGGCTCATGCGGTGCCGCTCAATTACGTATTCGGCTTCTTCTACGCTTTTAGCGTCAGGATCTGGATAGAAATTCCAGATAGACACAGTTTCTATCTTAGGAATAGTCTTAAATTCCGGCGTGTATTCGCCGTCTTCATTCCATTTTGGGTATTCCCTATCATACGCAAACGGCCCTTTTAGGATGCCAGTGCCAAAAAGCGCCATATCGAACACAGTATTGCGCAAATGCGTACTAGCATTGCTTTCATCTAGCTGGTCATGGATCATTTTTTCCATGCGCCGCGCCGTGTCCTTGGCTGGCTCAAACATAAAGGACGTTGGTGTCAGGCCCGGCCCTTGTTTTAGGGCATCCCCCTCCACTCTTTCCAAGGTGGTCTTGTAAATTCCAAGGCGCTCATTGAGTTCTGGGCGCGTAATTGTCGATTTTCGGGCTGATTTCTTTGGCGCCTGCACTTCTTTTGGATCAAAGTACACAGAATCTTCTGCGCCAACTGGGAAATTAGGAGTTTCAATAGCAATCGGAAACTTTGATCCTGCAAAAAGGACATCGACAATCTGCGCATAAGCGGCCAACACCTTGGTTTTAGTTACCTTGATAAACGCCTGCGACTTTTCTTCGCTTGTGAAACGCACATCAGGGCCGTACAAGCCCCTGTAGTTACGGTATGCCTTTAGCCAGCGCTCTTCATCCTGCTGGCGCCACGTGTCTGATTTATTATATTTTGATTCAATCCAATCCGTCAGCGCATAAAAATCTTCATCTGTAGAATTAGGCAAGTACGAAGAATCCGCCGATTCGGCATCTATAGGCTGTTGGGGGGCATCCCCTTTTGACATTAAAGCCATGTTGCTTATTTCCTTTACCAATTTATATCTAAATATCTAATACCCAAACCTTATGCTAGCAGGTACCCAACTGGCCCTAGCGCCCGTCTTGGCGCCATCCCCAGCCCAATCATCAAACGGCGATGAACCACGTGGCCGCGACATGATTCCGTAGCGTATGGAATCGTAGGAATGGTCGGACGCAAAGCGCGGATCAATATCGTCTGTGCCTTTAGGGTCTGTAGGGATTACAGGTAAATCCGCAATAATTTGGCGGCACGTATTAAAAAACAAAATCTTTGGCGCATCTGTGGTATCGTCTACCTTCAGCAATTCATGCAAGCGATTGCGCCCAGCCACACGCGCCCCATTTGTACGATCTGATGGGCGCCAGCGGCACCCCATAGATATCATTTCTTCGGCAATGCTAGGGCCAATCTGACCACGATTGTGCCAACACGATGAATCCAAGACGCCGTACGAAATGTTTTCGCCATCTTCGGCCTGCAAAATAGTCCGCGCCAATTCTTTGGCCGTATGTTGTCCCACATATAATTCCCTGTAAACATAGAGTGTTTCATATGCTGGGTCAATAGCGTACCAATGCACTGCGCTGTACGAAGAATACCCAAAGTCGCACGATCTAAACCTGCGCCACGTGTGCGGTATTTCAAAAGGCGCAATGACATGCAAGCTTGGTCTAAACTCTTTAAAGGCCGCCCCTTCAGCAATTGCCCAATCCCCTTCCAGCAATTGGCGCTTCTGCATTTCGGGCAGCGACAGAAGGTTTGCTTCGTACGAACCCTCTTCGTATAGATACGGATTGTCGCGCAACGTGGCCGGAATAAAGCGCCGATAGAATAAGGGCCGCCCACTGCGCGCATGTGACTCTGGGTACGCTAAAACCTTGCCTGTGTCAATGTCTGTGGCCGGAAACGCCTTATTGGGCGGCGCAGGGTCAATAAACATGCGTTTGACCCACTGATGGCCCGGCCCGCCGGGGTTGGATGTGGCCCGCATATAAATGGGCAAGTCAGGCGCCGTTGTACGAAGCCTTGAGCGCATGTAGTTCCACGAAAACGGCGTAGCATGTTGCGTCAACTCATCAAAGCCTATGTACGAAAACGCTTGGCCTTGGTAGCGTAGAACGTCCTCTTCGCGCTCCAAGTACGTCATCCATAGGCGCGCCCCAGATGGAAAGACCCACTGGCTTTTCTTTTCTTGCCACTTGGCGCCTTGATACGCCCTAGGGTATACTTCTTGGGACTTCCACACCAATTCCCGCAATTCATCGTTTGTGCGCCGCAAGATCAGCCCATTGAATTGCTTATGCCCAAAATACCGCATTGGGTCAGCCAGCAGTCCATAGCTCTTGCCGCCCCCTGCTGCACCGCCATACAAGACTTCGCGCTCTGGCGCCGCCAGAAATTCTGTCTGAGGTCCGGGGTTTGGCTCAAAGATAATTTCTTTGGGGGCGGACTTAGTCCGTTTGGGTGTAGCTGTATTATCTGAGGGTGTAACTGTATTATCTGAGGGTGTATCTACATTATTTAAGGGTGTATTCTTCTTTGCGCCCTTTTTTGGCGCGGGCGCTGGCGCCGGATTGTTTAATTCCCTTAGTTTTGACTCTAGTCTGGTTATCTTGTTGGCCGCCGCCCTGCGTTGCTTGCGCAACTCAAACGCCTTTTTCTGTACAGAATCCTTGGGCTTGAGCGCATCGCTTCTTTCGCGCAACAAGTTAAGGCGCATTCCTATTTCGCTGTCTGTTTCAAAGTTGTCTACCTTGCGCTTGTATACCTTCAGCCAAACATTGCGCAAGGCCGCTGCCGTCATGGATTTGCGATTTTGAAACGGCGGCTGGCTAATCAGCCAAGTGGCCGCTTCGCCAAAGGACAGGCCTTGATTTATTTTGTCGAAGGCTTGGTGCAGTACAAGAATACTAGGCCAGTGCGGCACAAAGATGCGCGCATACTCCTTGCGGCCCTGTTCGTCAAGGGAAGACGCCCCACTCTTTTCTACAAAATCTACAAAGAATGTATATCCAATAGGGATATGGATGGGGTTGTTGAGGATTTTCCAGATGTCATCATAAATCTGCTGGGGGACTAGACCATCGTACGCCATGTGGCTTAGAAGGTCTGGGGGCGCCGGATTGGCCGCATAGAATACAGATGCCGCTATGCGCTTGCGTTCTTGTAGCTGTGGGCGTTCGCCAGAGTTGGCGCCAAGGATTTTGCCGTGCTTGGTTTTCTTGTGTTTTTTGCGAGGCGGTTTTGTCATTTGGCGGCGCCGTCATTAGCATCATCGTCATCTTGATCATCATCTTGCTGTGGATTGACAAGCTTGGGCGGCAAGATGAACATGGCGCCATTGTTGGCCCCATCTGCGCCTGCTCCTGCTTTGATTTCTAGGCGCTCCTGCTTGATTACGCCTGCGCGATCAAGGATTTCCTTGGTGGCCGCCAGCAAGTTCTTGGCGCCCAAGGCCGTAGGATCGTCTAGGATCGACAAAAGCTTCTGGGTGGCCTTTGGCGCATGCAAGGCCATCATTAGCTGTGTGCG
>Ga0222713_10006852_pt1 | contig 10768 bp, 10 predicted proteins | sample C33_649DmetaG_FD_165061 | JGI IMG/M metagenome (GOLD analysis project Ga0222713, IMG submission 165061) | Estuarine water microbial communities from San Francisco Bay, California, United States - C33_649D | ecosystem: Environmental > Aquatic > Marine > Unclassified | place: USA: California... | reverse complement strand
CGTAGCAGTAGGAGAAGGTTATACAAATATAAAACCGACAGGATCTTCAGTATTAATACAAAAATTAGGTAATGTAGAGAAATCACATGCCTCTAATGGTTCAGGAGTTATTAACGGACCAGGATATTACAACGAAGTCCCAAACATTCAACAAGGATATACTTGGGTTGGCAACTCAAACGGTGTAGCAATTCCAATAGCAACATCTTCAATACAGAATGTAATAAGTTCTTCAAATGCCTTAACAGCATCATACGTAACTACATTAAATCAGAACGTACTAATAACAGGTTCAGCAACAATAGGATCTACTACAGCTGGACCAAGTGAAAACACTTTAACTTTAGGAGCTAGAGATACAGTAAGTGAAGGAGGTCAATTAGGATTTAACGCACCAGGAGGTACATATACTTCTGCGTCAATGGTTGATCTTTATCAAAATAGACTTAGAATATTAAGAGGTACAAACGCTGGAAGTGATGCAGAAGTTGCCTGGTGGAGTATGCATAACAAACAAATGGCCCTACCTGCATATAATAGTACATCAGCATTTCCAGGAACAGCAGCAGCATATCTAGCAACAGATTCAAGTGGAAATGTAATTACAGTTTCCGGAATAGCAGGGGTAACAGGTGCTACAGGTCCACAAGGAGCAACAGGTCCACAAGGAGCAACTGGAATTCAAGGTGCAACAGGTCCAATCGGGGTAACAGGAGCAACAGGTATAACTGGAGCAACTGGATTAACAGGACCTACAGGAGTGAGCGGAGCAACAGGGGTAGTCGGTGTAAGCGGAGCTACTGGATTAACAGGTGCCACAGGAGTAGTAGGTGTTAGTGGTGCTACAGGTTTAACAGGTTCAACTGGTTTAACAGGTTCAACTGGTTTAACAGGAGCAACAGGATTAACAGGTGCCACTGGATTAACAGGTGCCACTGGGCCAATTGGGGTAACAGGAGCTACAGGAGTAGTAGGTCCAACAGGGGTTAGTGGAGCTACCGGTTTAACAGGAGCTACAGGACTAACAGGTTCAACAGGACCAATTGGAGTAACAGGGGCAACCGGATTAGTAGGGCCAACTGGAGTGAGCGGAGCTACTGGAGTAATTGGGGTTAGTGGAGCTACCGGAGCAATAGGTGTAAGCGGTGCAACAGGTCCCGTAGGACCAACAGGTGTTACAGGAGCAACAGGTCCAGTAGGAGCTACAGGAGCAGATGGTTCATTTGGAGGAGCTACTTTTGATTACACATACGATACGACAACAACAGCAGGAGATCCTGGTCAAGGAAAAGTTCGTTTAAACAGTACTACAGAGAATGCAGCAACAGCAATGTATGTTGATTCACTAAATGACCAAGGTACAGATATATCATCCTTCCTAACCACAATAAACTCAGTTACTTCAGCAATAAAAGGATATGTAAGAATAGCAAATAGAACAGATGCTACCCAATTCCTATTATTCCAAATATCAGCTTTAACAAATAATACAAACTGGTGGACATTAACGGTAACAAATCAAGCATCCTCAGCAACATCACCTTTTACAAATGCTGAAGATATTATAATATCATTTGTAACAACAGGGGATAAAGGACAAACAGGAGCAACCGGGGTAGTCGGAGTATCAGGTGCAACCGGTTTAACAGGTCCAACTGGAGTAACAGGGGCAACCGGTGTAGTCGGAGTAAGCGGAGCTACTGGAGTAGTAGGACCTACCGGAGTTAGCGGGGCTACAGGCCCTGTAGGACCAACAGGTGTAACAGGAGCAACTGGACCAATAGGGGTAAGCGGAGCTACAGGATTAACCGGAGCAACCGGATTAACAGGTTCAACAGGACCAGTAGGTCCGACAGGAGTTACAGGTGCAACAGGGCCAGTAGGTGTGACAGGGGCTACAGGACTAACAGGAGCAACTGGTGTAGTCGGAGTATCAGGAGCAACTGGTTTAACAGGGTCTACTGGACCAATTGGGGTAACGGGAGCAACAGGAGTAATTGGGGTTAGTGGAGCTACCGGAGCAATAGGTGTTAGCGGAGCAACAGGTCCAGTAGGTCCGACAGGAGTTACTGGTGCTACAGGTCCGGTAGGAGCAACAGGAGCAACTTTATCTGTAGTAAATAATACTAACAACTATGTACTAACAGCTACTGGAGGTTCAACTGTAAATGGAGAAGCAAATCTTACATTTGATGGAAGTACCTTAAATGTAAACGGAACACTTACAGCAACTGTAAAATCATTCATCATTGATCACCCAACCAAAGAAGGTAAAAAACTTCAGTACGGAGTATTAGAAGGACCAGAACATTCAGTTTACATAAGAGGAAGATTAGTAAATAACAATATAATTATACTTCCAGATTACTGGCATGCTCTTGTGTATAAAGATACAACAACAGTAAACCTAACACCAATAGGTAGAATGCAAAACCTATGGGTAGAAACGGTAACAGACACTACTATCACGGTAGGATCAGACAATGAAATAAACTGCTACTATACAGTATTTGCTGAAAGAAAAGATATAGAGAAATTGGTAACAGAATTTGATAAATAATGGCTGAAGTTTACGGACCGCGACATAATAAAGTTTCAGATGTAACAGGTCCTTCAGGTTTTTATTCAATAAAGCTTGGAGGAGAGTATGTTACCGTATACGTAGATCAACAGTACGACGGAGGAGGATGGGTATGTGTATTAGCCAATAGGGAAAATACAGGAGGTATGGTAGATCTAACATATTCAAATGCTGTAAATACAAGTAATTATAGAACAGGAGGCTCCGTAAATACATCAGGACCGGTAGTAGATCCGTACTCACCTCTATCAGGATTATCGAATTATAATATTTGGATAGGAACTAAGTATTGGGAATTATTAGGAAAAAGAGTAAATTCAAGCTATGTAACAGTAGTACAGTTTGTATCTTCGACAGTAGGAGCAGCATTAGGATCAACAGGATTACATGCAAAAAGATATAGATGGAGATTTAATAGCTTTTCAAGTACTTACGCATTTACAGGGGTAGCAGCTATAAGTGATGAAACATCAACAGGGGCACCGGGGTTATATGGCTATCATGCTGTAAATGGATTCTCACTTTCAACTTACAATCAAGATCAAGATGCTTATGGACTGAACTGTTCTACTGCCTATGGCAATCAACCATGGTGGTATGGAGCATGTTGGGACGGTAATTATTTCGCTGCAGGAGGGGGATATGCTGCCCAACCTAACTGGGCAGGAGCAGGATCTGATTTACATAATTACGGAGCAGTTTATATAAAATAATTATGCCAGCAAATACACAATTAAAGCCTATGAAATTAATCATCTCTCAAGGAGAGGGTACATGGGATAAAGTAATTACAGATCTAGAAGGAAATATCATCTTTGAACAAAGAGGATTGATTTTATCTGAAGAAAATACAAATAAAAAGTACTTTGACGGATGGGAAGCTCAATTAAAAGGATTGACATTCTGGAACATAGTAGAAGTAGAAAGATTTATATAATATGCCAACAGCAGGAGGACCAAATACATTAGGAGAAAGTAATTTAGTATTCGCTTACGATACAAGTGATGTTAAGAATTCTTATAAAGGAGAACCTACAGTAAACCTTATAACTAATGCCGATACAATGGCAAGCTGGACTACCTACTACCGAACAGTAACCTTAACATCGTTTATAACAGAATTTGGAACCACTGGATATAGATTTGCAAGTCAACCTTCATGGAATGGTATATATAAGAATTTCAATTTAGGTAGTGCAGGTTTTTACACATTTTCAGCATGGTTCAAGTATAGTGGAGGAAGTGTTAATAATAATGGAGCTACCGTATATATTTCTAATTACGGTGGAGGTGATACAGCAGCAGCACTTGATAAAACTAAAGTAGGAATATGGCAACGAGTATCTTTTACTGTCAATGTTACATCTCCTTCAAATGTATATTTTTTCTTAATATCATTCGGTGGAACCGATAACGGTACAGGTAATCCTGATTTTAGTTCATGGGAAGTAACAATGCCTCAAATAGAACCGCTCTCTCACTCCACACCATTTGTAAACGGAACTCGATCGGTAACACAAGGACTCTTACCATTAGTAGGAAACAGTACAATAAATTTATCAAATGTATCTTTTGATTCAAATGCTCAAATGGTATTTGATGGTACGAATGATTATGTAAATTTAGGGAGTTATTTGCATAATATGGACACATCTACATTGAGTATTGAAATAGTTTTTAAAACTAATGTAGTTACTGGAAATGCATTAATATTATTAGGTTGGCATGAAAATGAATACCCACATGGGTATATCTGTTTAGGAAACTTTACAGGCCATTGGGGAAATGAAACTATCTCATTTTACAACGAAGGTCCTGGAACAACAGCACTTTCCTTTGCATACACTAACGGACATAGCTTGTTATCGGACACACTGTACCATCATGTTGTGTTCATATTACAGACAAATAACTACAAAATATACATAGACGGAGTAGAAGTAGCTGTAAATGCTAGTTTTAGAAATGGTTCACAGAGCACAGTAATGCCTTCCAACTTATTCGGATACGGAACAACACCCTCAGTGGTTTTAGGAGCCGGGAGTAGTCCAGCTAATTCATTCTTTAACGGTAATATTCCAATTACAAAAATATACAACAGAGCATTAACAGCACAAGAGGTAAAACAAAACTACCAACAATACAAAACACGTTTTAATTTAAGTTAATATGGCAGTAGCACAAGCATACGGAAAAACAGTCACATCAGGATCGGTGTTTGCTTATGATGTAGCAGATAGTAGAAACAGTTATATAGGAGAACCCACTACCAATCTAGCGCTTTTCAGCGTCACTTCTGGGATAACTTTTAATGCCGATTATGTAGCTCTTACCAGTCAGGTAGCTGATTACAACGTAACATATAGAGGAAGACCTTCACTAAGATGTACATCTACAGGACAGTGGAATATTTACAAGTATCCTAGATCAGGAAACTATACAGCAACCAGTAGCACAGCTTTTACATTTTCATGGAAAATGAAATGGTCAGACGGAAGAGTACCTGCTTTTAGTAACGGGTATATCTATACAGATGCAGAACTATTCTACCCAGGAGTAACAGTAACTCCTTTAGAAGACGGATGGTATTTATGCCAAACAACAGGAGGTGGTGATGGTTCTCCAATATGGTTAACAGGATTTACAACTACTCAATACGGAACATGTTACATAGCGGATTGGCAAGTAGAAGCAAAGACACACGCTACATCTTTTACTACAGCAGGAACAACTCGTTCTTCAACACAAGGACTTTTACCGTTGATAGGAACTAGTACATTGAATTTAACGAACATGTCTTTTGATGCAAATGCTCAAATGATATTTGACGGTACAAACGATACAGTATCAATCCCCAGCACTACTTCCACTAATATTTCCGGAAATATAACTATGGAGGCAGTAATAAAAAGAGATGCCGATGTAGCACAAGTAGTTATGCATAAAGAGTTACAATACACTCTCTACATAGCAGCTGATGGAAGTATATCGTATGCTGATAGTAGTTACTGGTCTTATGCAGCTTTTGGGTTCCACGGAACTTCAATTATTTCAGGACTGTACCACCATATAGTGGTTACTAAAGAAGGAAGTCTAGTTACAATCTACGTAAATGGAAATGTAGTAGTATCTCAAAATTTCGGTAGTGCAATAACACAGACTAGTAACACTCTATACATAGGGTCTTATGACGGAAGTCTATACTTCTTCGGAGGAGAAATACCAGTAACAAGAATATACAACAGAGCACTAACGGCAGCAGAAGTAAAACAGAATTTTAATTTCTATGATGCAAGATTTGGAATTGAAATAGAATCTACATACTATTTTGCAGTAAGTAATAGATTTACTAGACTTAAACAACGCTACCTAGATGCGTATAACGTACAACAGTTAATACAGGGTAAAACTATGGCTACTACAACACCAGCTTATATATTATACCAAAAACCAGATGCAAGTAATGGAATTATAGCCAACTATACCCAAGTAGCTAGTGACCTTATTGGATCACCTAGTAGGATTACTCAAAATGGAGTACAGACTTCTTACAGTAATGGAAGGTACCTTACAACAGTTAATGTACATAAAAGTAAAAAAGGTGGTAGACTCTTTTTTAATTTTCCAAATGGAGGAACTACGCAATACGGAAAAGCTTTCTATAAAACAATAGTAACACCTTATGTACCTTAGATAATTTTTAGTGCTATTTATATATGTCCTGTTTAAATTGGGTGAATTGCTGGAACGTCCTTAGAGCTTTAACTACCAAAGTGTAACAATGTTAAAGATTGGAAAATCAGCAGCCAAGCTTGAGATACATCTCAAGAAGGTTCAGAGACTACTGGAGAGGTAAAGTCCTCTTAATAACCAGCTAGAGCGCCCAACATGCTTACAAAGCATGATGATATAGTCCGACCTGTGTAGAAATACACAGTTAACAGAAGTGAGCGCTCTTTGCGAAGGATAGTCACTTGGGGAAACCCGTAATAGTTTTAAATTAAGATTAATAGAATATGAGTACATTTGAGAATAGAAGATGGTTAATACTGCCGACAAGTGCAACAGGATCAATCGATTTCAATCAAGTATTAGAATCATCACCAGAAAGTCTTAGGCTATCTGTAGATGGTACTAAAACCTTTATTAAGTATGAAATCAATGAAGTACTAGAGGATCAAACCTATACAGGAATTAATCCTGAAACAGGTGAGGAAACAACACATACAATTCTAGCAGGGGTATACGGAAGACCAGGTATCTACCAAGAAGGAGATACAGAGTACACTCATCAAGAAATTCTTACTATATTATCAACAGAGGAATGGTCAAAACCAATCGAAGACTTAAGACAATAGTATGCCAGATATTAGAATAGTACCCGGAAATGCAATAATGAGCTTTACAAGTTCATTAAACTTTATAGAAAAACTAACACAAGATCCTTCCGGATCTCTGACTCTTTTTGGTTCAGGATCAGTAGGAAGAACAGATTTATTTTCAATAGACGGAAATAACGGAAGATTATTTTCAGTATCTGACGATTTATCTGATTCTTTATTCTCAGTAAATACAATAGCTGGTTTACCAGTTATAGAAGCATTTGCAGACAATACAGTTAAAATAGGTAAATACGGAGCAGAAGCAATTGTAATTTCTGGATCTAATAACTCTCTACAATTAAGCGGATCTATTAAAGCAGTTTCATTAGGAACATCTGCAGATACAAACATAGTAGTCTTTAATACAACTTCAAAAGCCCTAGCTTACAATACGGCATTAAGCTTAACCGGAGCAACCGGACCAATAGGAGTAACAGGAGCAACTGGACCTATTGGAGTAACCGGAGCAACTGGACCTATTGGAGTAACCGGAGCAACCGGACCAATAGGAGTAACAGGAGCAACAGGTCCTTCCACAGCAATTAATGCTACAAACGATACAACCACAACACTTTTATATCCAGTAACAGTAGCAGCCGCAGGAAGTAATCAAACCCCTAAAGTTAGAACAACTGCTACTGCATTTAGTTTCAATGCAAGTTCAAACACACTTTCAGCAACAACATTTGCAGGCTCAACACTAACATTAGGAAGTCACAGTATATATAATTACATCACTTCTTTAGTAATACAAGCTTCCACAGGTACTACTATACAGTTAGGAGGAGGACCAGGAAATATACAGAATAACGTAAATGTAGTGAACGGAACTTTAGCAGCCGGTACTACCTCCCCACAAGGAAAATTTCACGTTTATCAGAGTACAAACTTAGGAGGAACTGCAGGAAATAACTTAATTCTACAGACACTACAAAATACAGGAGGATCTGGAGGTAATAATGTTTACATAAAAGACTATGCATTAAGAGATGCTACAGGAACAACCTGGACAACTTGGAGACATCATAACTCTATAGATATTGATGGATCTCACAATACACCAGGTACTAATACAAAAGCATTTTACGAAAGAGATCCGCTTTCAGGATTACATGAATTCGGACAAGAAGGTACATATGCAGTAACTATCGATGGTGTTAATAGTAGATTAGGAGTTGCAACTAGAACACCAATTAGAGAGATACAGGTAGGTGACTTTACCGGAAATCGTGAAATATGTATTGGGACATCTACTACAGGGTTTGGATCTGTAGTATTCGGTGATGGAGCATCGGGTAACGATCCTTGGAGAGGGTACTTATCCTACAACCATAGTGGAGATTACATGGTAATAGGTACTACTAACGGTGAAAGAGTAAGAGTGACGTCAGCAGGTGCTATGGGATTAGGAGTAACCCCAACTAATACATCAGGTAGATTTGAAGCTTCAAATGATATAGTAGCATATTCTTCTTCAGATAAGAGGTGGAAAACCGGTATTAAAAGTATAGATTCTCCATTAGAAAAAATATCTCAAATCAATGGAGTTGAATTTGATTGGATAGAAGACGAACCAGTACATGGTAATAAAGGACATGACATAGGAGTTATCGCTCAAGAAATTGAACTAATACTTCCAGAAGCTGTTAAAACAAGAGAAAGCGGAATGAAAGCTGTAAAGTATGAAAAAGTAATTCCACTTTTAATTGAAGCAATTAAAGAACAGCAAAAACAAATCGAAGAATTAAAACAGATTGTAAATGGCATTACCGGGTAGTGGACCGTTGAGTATAGGAGAGATAAGAGATGAGCAAGTTAACTATGGAGGCTTTAGCTCAACGTTCAGTCTTAGGCAATTAAGCTTAAATGCAGGTAAATCAACACCGGATGCTGTAAGTGAGTTTTATGGGTATAGTGCTCTAACGTATACCTATTACGCTACCTGGGCTTTGGACGACCCTTGCTACTATAATTACTTAGATATAGTATACGGAAGCGATGGTAAATACTATGTAGATAGCAGTGGATATACATTAATGTATGATTATAGCCCAGCATCTACCTGGTATGAATATCTATACTATGACCCAAACTTTACTACTAACGTATACGACCAATGGGTTATTGACGGTACATCTACAACACTATCAAACGGCGGACTAGCATTTTCCGGCTGCTAACACAGTAAATATATGATACAGAAAATACAGGCATTTCAAATACCGGGTAAAGGAACAGCTACAGAAGCAAAAGTTGAAGTACAAAATCGCTTTACAACACAAGATAAAGCAGTAATTTACTACGACTTAAGAGATAAATCTCAGACAAGTAGTGCACGCGTACTCGCCACAGGAGAAATAGTCACTCTACCTTATAAAATACTATTTTATCAAAAGATAAGAGTTACAGGGAACGATCGTGCAGCAGCAATATCAGATATAAGTCTTGCAACAAATATAGTGTTTAGAGAGAGAACAGATATAGTAAAAGACTCAACAGATACAAATACATACAGGTACTTTGCAGTTAGAAATAAGATGACTCAGAGAGGGCGTAATGGAGGTAGACAAACTGTAGATAGAGGTGCATATAGACTATACGAGAAACCATCAGCATCTCAAACAGGGCTAAATAATTACACTCTTTTAAGTGAATCATTAGGAGAGGCTGTTGATAAAATACCTGTCTATGGCCCTAAAGGACAGCTTATTGGATATGAAGATAAGTACCTAACAAGTAATTATGGAGCAGGTATTATAGACATACAAGTAACCATACCTACCTCAGGACAACCTACATATACAGTAGCTTCTAATAGTAGAGGAGATAATTTTTATATTAATTTAATACAGCCATATTTATAATAACAAAACGTCCAGATTAAATCGGGTGAATTGCTGGAAAGTCCTTAGAGCCTCAAGTACCAAAGCGTAACAATCTTGAGGATTGGAAAATCAGCAGCCAAGCTTAGGATACATCCTAGGAAGGTTCAGAGACTACTGGAGAGGTAAAGCCCTCTTAATAACCAGCTAGAGCGCCCGACACTTGTAAGAGTGATGATATAGTCCGAACTTTATGGAAACATAAAGATAACAAATTGGGAGTTACGGCTCTGGATGACCAAACTAAAAACAAATAGATTATGACAAATTACACTTGGACTATAGGTCCATTTGAATGTACCCTAAACCAAGACGGATTAGAAAAAATAGTAACAGTAGTACATTGGAGACTAAGAGGTACCGATGAAGACGGAGTATGGGCGGAAACTTACGGTACTCAAGTCGTAGGACACCCAGCCCCGGAGACATTTACACCATTTACCGACCTATCACAAGAACAAGTAGAAGGATGGTTAGAAGCATTAATTGATGTAGATGGTATGAAAGCAAGAATTGATTCCGAAATCACCACACTTAAAACCCCTGTAGTAGCAACTTTAGCTGCTCCTTGGAATACACCAGTTGAAACACCGGTAGAAGAAGTAGTGTTGGATACTCAAGAATAATTTACTATATTAGAATATTAATCGATTAGTATAAAATAAGTTTTATGAAAAACAAAAAATTAACACAAGAAGAGATGTCTCAAATTGAGACAGTTAAGGAAAAAAGTCAAGCACTTGTACAGGAATTAGGTCAAATTGAATTATTAAGATTAGATTTAAAGAGTAGAAAAGATAATGCACTTGCTTTCTTAGATGAATTAAAACAAAAAGAAAGAGAGTTAGCTCAAGCATTAGAAGCTACTTACGGAAAAGGTACAATTGATCTTGAAAAAGGAGAATTTACACCTCTAGTATAAG
>Ga0222713_10006848_pt1 | contig 10770 bp, 7 predicted proteins | sample C33_649DmetaG_FD_165061 | JGI IMG/M metagenome (GOLD analysis project Ga0222713, IMG submission 165061) | Estuarine water microbial communities from San Francisco Bay, California, United States - C33_649D | ecosystem: Environmental > Aquatic > Marine > Unclassified | place: USA: California... | reverse complement strand
TCCAATCTTTAATACTCATTGTTTGAATACGCTGATTTGGAAGTGTGAGGTTCGCTGCAATGCATAATTCACAGGTATCCCCTAATTCGTTTAATATATCCTCCAACACATTCATATTGCGGAAAGGAGTATCCATAAATAAATGTGTAGCCCCGGTTCTACGTGTGTCCATTTCAAAATCTTTCATTTTTTTTATTCGGTCTTTTCTTTCTTTTGGAAGATAACCGTGAAAGGTAAATGCCTGTCCTGAGAAACCACTAGACATCAAAGCTAACAAAAACGATGAAGGCCCAACCAATGGATTCACTAAAACTCCCTGAGTATGACAGAGGGCAACCAACTCAGCTCCCGGATCCGCAACACCTGGACAACCCGCTTCAGATATTACCCCTACGGCATTCCCTCCAAGTATCGATAATAAAATTTGCATTACCTCATCCTTCGAAGAACGTTTGTTCAATTGATAAAATGTGCATTCATCAATTGGATAATTTCGGTCTATTTTTCTTAATAAGCGCCGAGCAGATTTAATTTCTTCAACCGCAAAATGACGTAAATCACTAATAATCTCTGTAATATGCTGAGGTAAAATATTGGTGGTAGATTCACCACCGAGGGTATTAGGTATTAACCAAAGGGCACCTTTTTTATTTGTCATTTGTTAAGTCAGTTATTAATGCTTCTGTTGCTTCATTAACTAGTGTAAAAACTTCATCGAAGTTAGATTGGTTTCCGTAATAAGGATCAGGAACCTCCATTTGATTTGATGGGTGGAGATGGTCTAAAAGAAAAAACACTTTGGATCGATCCGTATTTGTTTTCGCCAAACGAAGTACATTGTTGTAATTGCTTTGGTCCATTACATAAATTCGATCGAAATTCACAAAATCTATCGCCGTAAATTGCCTTGCACAGAGACCGGAAATATCTATTCCATTTGCCTTTGACGTTAAAATCATTCGATGATCAGGAGGGTTCCCAATGTGGTAGGCGGCGGTGCCGGCTGAATCCACGGTCCATGGCAATTTCTTTTTCGATACTTTGTGACGTAAAACACCTTCGGCTAAAGGGGACCGACAAATATTCCCTAAACAAACCATCAATATCCGCATGTACAAAGGTATTATAAAATCAATGGATATGCCCTTATGATACTACATTTCTGTCTTTCCATTTGGCTCGAAACACGGGTATCATTATCAACAAGAATAAGTTATAAATTGGGAAGAGTACTTGATAAATCGGCATGGCAACCCAAGCTTTATACCTGTTAAATCTGAAAAAATAAGGTGCATAGAATATCAAATCTAATCCTGTTTTAACAAAAAACAAAAACATCAATTCACAATATTGTTCCTTGAATAAATAATTTCCCAAAAAGGTATAAAAAGCAATAGAGAAGGCTGTTTGAATGACTCCCAAAATTGTAGCAAAATGATCTTTAACTTTTCTGGTTTTTGAAATCCATCTGATACGCTGATGTAAAAAGGCAACAAAACCTTTTGGGGAATACGTATATACCGCAAGTAAAGAATCTGAAATCAAACGTATATCCTTTCCGTTTTTTCTAAAATCCCTTAATAAAAAGATATCATCGCCACTTGATATATGTTGATGAGTAGAATAATCATCTGCCGATAAAAACGCGCTTTTACTGAATAATAGATTTGCACCACTTGCAATTACTGGGCGTAATAAACCGTATAAACCTACATTAATAGCATTCATAATGTGTAAATCCACCTCTTGCCATATTTGTCGCTTGGACCGTCCAACTAATATTGCGGGTAGAATCAACATATGTGCAGCAGGAAGCTTTTCTAATGCAGCAAAGTAGTTGGGGCCAAAAAAAACATCTGCATCCAAGGTGAGATAATAGTCTCCATGAGCATGTTCCATACCATATCTCAGTGCTTCCTTTTTACCGAATTTATCGGGGGGTAACGAAATTACTATTATCGGTAGCATTTCAGTGTGCTTCTCCAAATAAGCAACGCCCTGATCTTCAGAATGATCATTAATAAAAATGATTTCTAAGGGAAGTTTAATCGAATTCTCAATCGATTGCATGATTCTAGGTAACGATTCGTGCTCATTACGAAATGGTATTAAAACCGTAATTTTTTCTAATGAAATTTTCTCCCTTGACTTTGACCGCATCTTAATCTTATGTCTGATGCCACCAATACCAACAATTATTACTATTAAAAAAAAATATATCACAAGTAAAACCGCGCCTTCCATGTACTAGATATACGTATTAAAGCAAACAAAACCGGAAGGACCACATTAATCCCCCAAGTGAAAAATGCGGCTAACATGATCTCTTCTTTCGGATAGGTGAACCATGAAAATACCGCGACCGCAATGAGTTCTCGTAAAACAAGTTTACCAAACAAAATTGAAGGAGACAAGGTAATTAAGCCATAGCTTAACATTAAAATAAAAATTTGTTTTATGTCAAAAGGTATTCCAAATCCTAAAATTAACAGATGGAATTGAACAGAAAATACAGCATATCTAAGAATACTTAATAATAATATTTGGCCTTTAGACTGAGAAGCAGGTAACGCATGAAAATCCCTAATAAGTTTCCACTTCGACATACATGTCGGAAACTTCAGTTTAAAAAAGTAGCTGATCAAACTCAAGGCCCCAGCGCTAAAAAACATAAAAGTCACAAAAATTCGATGAACGCCAAATAAATACATAGCCCCCCAAAAAGCAAATAACATGGTAACTGTAAATTGAGCCAAACCAGAAAGTACCCCGGCACCCATCCATTGTAAATTTCGTATTCGGGTGTTTATCCCCAAACGCCCAATGGTAGTTGCAATTAATGCTGGCGTAAAGAAGGATACTATTATTCCCTGATAAAAAGCTTTATTTTGATCAGTAAGTGGTATCTCATACTGATTCACACTCCACTTAAAACGCTTCCACTCCAACCAAAAGTTTAATGGAAATAATAGGGTCGCACAACACACACACAAATAATTGGTAACTACAATTGCCTCAAATGACAACCATTTTAAAAAAACTTGATAGCTTATTATAAACAAGCAGGCGAGCAAAAGAAATCGAATGAAGACCTCAAGCGTGGCATTAAATTGAGTAGCTTTACTTTTCGTTTGCATTTTCAATGGCTGAAGATAGAATAATTCTTGGAATTGATCCTGGAACTACAGTTTTAGGATATGGGTTAATCCATGTTAAAAACGGAAAACTTTCGTTGGTGAATTTCGGAATTATTCAACTTCATAAACTACCGAGCCATCCTGATAAATTAAAACGAATATTAGAACGAATCAATGGTTTAATAGAAGAATATCGGCCTGATGAAATGGCGATTGAGGCTCCTTTCTTTGGTAAAAATGTGCAATCCATGTTAAAATTGGGAAGGGCTCAAGGGGTGGCTATTGCTGCTTGTTTAAATCATAATATCCCCTTTGAAGAATATGCCCCACGTAAAATCAAACAAAGTATTACTAGTAACGGTAACGCATCTAAGGAACAAGTTGCTGCCATGTTGCAATCCATATTACACTTCGAAGAAATGCCTAAGTATTTGGATGCCACGGATGGATTAGCTGTTGCGGTATGCCATGTATTCTCCAAAGGAGTAGGAGAACACAACAAAACCAAAGGTGGAGGATGGAAAAGTTTCATTAAGGATCAATCCCATCGTATAAAAAAATCATGATTAATTGCATACAAATATATACCGATGGTTCCTCAAGGGGTAATCCAGGACCTGGAGGATTTGGAATCGTTATGAAATTTGGTGCTAATGAGAAAATCGTATCAAAAGGCTTCCGACTCACAACAAATAACCGAATGGAATTGTGGGCAGTTATTCATGCATTAGAACTCTTAAATACAAATAAATACACTATTCATATTTATTCAGATTCAAAATATGTGATTGAAGCCATTGAAAAAAAATGGGTTTGGGAATGGGAGAAGAAAGGGTTCAAAGGAAAAAAAAATGAGGATTTGTGGAGAAAATATCTTAAGCTGCATCCCAACTATAAACTAAATTTTCATTGGGTTAAGGGCCATGCTGGTCACCCAGAAAACGAGCGATGTGATGAGCTCGCAGTACAAGCAGCAACCGCAATGTCCTTAGGTGTTGACGAAGGCTACGAAAAAACGCAAGGCTAACTGTTACTTTGAACCAATTACCGTTACAAATCCATACTGGTCAATCGCGGTTCCTCCCAGCATTTCACCGATTAATCGGTAGAAATAAACTCCATCCGTACATGGCACTCCTTCTGAAGTATCTCCGTCCCATAAGGCTATACCAGTTTGATTGTCAATCATATATACCAAATGGCCCCAACGATTAAAAATCTGAATTTGATATGTTTTAAAGAATTGTTCAGATAAAACTAATTCATCATTTTTTCCATCTCCATTTGGTGTAAGTACATTCGGTATTATTAAATCTGGATCTTTAACATTGATAACCAATGCATATGAATCCTCACATCCCTGTTGATCAACTACGGTTAGGGTAATGGTATAAGGACCACTTAAAGCGAAACTTGTTGTTTGATCGCCATTATTATTAAGGGTATAGGTTGTGTCGTTATTTATATCCCACGTCCAACTAACAATTGGACTTCCAATAAAAGTAGACTGATCAGCAAACACAACAGGGTCATTTTGATCTACCAACATTGGAGTTGCTGTAAAGTCAGCATCCAATCCGTCGTCAAAAACGGTTACAGAATCAAGTACAGTTGAAATTTCACAGCCGTCTGGACTAATTAAGGTTACTGTCGCCTGATATGTTCCTGGAGTTTCGTAATTATATACGAAATTTGTTTCGTTATATACATAGTTCCCATCTCCCATATTCCAAATTAAGCTATCCACATTCAGCGGTGCTTGGACGAGAAACGTGGCGCCCTGAACACATAAATTGGGGTTTTGTACAAAACTTGGTACTCCTTGTGGACCTCCGATTGTTACATGTTCATAAACTATTGTGTCGTCAACACAACCATATTCGTCAGTAATTTGGAGTGTAAGATCAAACGAGCCATTAATTACAAAGGTATTACTAGGATTTTCTAAAATTGAATTATTTCCATCACCAAAGCCCCAGTTCCATGCCGCTATACTACCGTAAGATTGCGATGAATCTTGATAATTACCAAACAATGGCGGGCACTCATATTCGCCATTAGCATTCATTATGGCTCCACTAAAACTAAAGAAAGGAATGGCATGAGGTAGTGAAACCGTAACTAAATTGGTTAAGGTATCTTCACAACCATTAGAGTCAATGGCAACCAGCGTTAAAATAAAGCTACTGCTTAATTGACTTATTGGCAGATTCGGTGGAACTGTTGAAATAATGCCTGTATCCTGGGCTGATGATACCGGTTGGTTATTTACATACCAAGTATAAGTTAAATTTCCCACACCGGTGGATGTATTCACAGTAAGCGTTGTATCTTCGGCACAAACCACGGCTGGGAAGGAAAAATCAGAGATTGGTTTTGTAATCGTTATTGGTACTGTAGCAGGGGTTGAAGAACATCCAAATACATCGTAAACCACCATGGTCGCATAATAGGTTCCATTACCATTAAATGTGTGATTTATTGGTTGATTTACATTGTTTGTTGTAATCGAACTATTGTCGTCAGTGAAAGTTGTAATGAAATATGAAAGTGGCATTCCGTTTCCAACTGCCATGGAATTATTAATAAATGTTACGGGAAAAGGTGAACAACCCACCGAATTTTGAGCGTTAATTATCGGAAATGGGATATTTAATACGCGTACAGGGTGCATTATTTGTGCGGTACATCCCACACTATTTGTTACGGTAAGTGTAATGTTATAAAGGCCTTGGGTGGAATATACAAATGCTGGATTTGGTCCTGTATTGATAGTTTGTCCATTCCCCATTGAATAGAACCAGTTCGTTAATGGATGCGAGTTAGGTGGAGCACTCCAAGAAGTGCTAGCATCAAAAAGCAGTAAACTATCATTTCTACATACCGTATCATTAGACATTGTAAATTGCGCAGCAATTTGGGAAAAATGAATCGTTTTAGTAATGCTATCATGGCATCCCGTAGTATAATTATGGATCACTTGTTCAACGGTATATGATCCGTATGACGCAAAACTGTGGGATGTATTCCCATTATTTACACCGTCCAACACTGCATTTCCAATGGTTGTGTTTGGGGTTCCGTCGCCCCATTCCCAAGTCATACTAACGTTATCAGGCAATTCACCATGAATCGAATTGTCTGTAAAAGAAACATTAATTGGGAAAGCGCCCGGATTACAAAATAATTGAGAAGACGGATTAAACTCTGCAATTGGTGCCAAAACATATACCGCTGAGTCAATGGTAATTGAATCTTTACAACCACGAAAATCAACAACTAGTTGAACGGATATATATCCTGTATCTTGAGTAAATTGATGCGTCGGATTTTCTTGGGTTGAAGTACCATCACCAAAATCCCAAAAATAACTCACTTCATTTGGCTGGTGAGGGATTGAAATAATTGTTCCATTAGTGAAGTTTACATTTTGCTTTGCACAAGTAACAAGAGGACTAACTGTAAAATCAACTAAATCAATCTGGCCAACCGATATATAGTCCTGGATAAACATGGTATCAATACATCCAGACAGTGAAGTAACTACTAGGGTTACATCATAATACCCAGGATTTAAACCATAGGTTTGTGGCGGAGGGTTTTGACCAATGAAGGTTTGTCCATTACCAAAGTTCCACTGCCAGTTTACAATTGGATTTGCAGGATTGGGCGTTGATGACGTATCCGTAAATTGCACAGTATGTGGGTCACATCCTCCCGGTTCGTCGGCAAAAAATCCAGCCTCAATGTTCACAATGTTGATGTAATCATTTTGTGTGGTACTTCCGGTACAACCGGACGGAGTTGTTACAGAAAGTGTTACCGAGTATAAACCGGAGCCGTTGTATACTTGTGGTGGTGGGTTCGTACCTGTAAAGGTTTGGCCATTTCCAAATGACCATGTGTAATTACCTGCAACTCCAGTTGTGTTATTAAATGTAACATTCGACGGAGCACAATTGGTCAATGGATTTGCAGTAAAAGATGGTGTTATATTGTTTTGTATAGTTATTTGATGTTGCACATTTCCCGAACAACCAGACCCAGTGTTTTGCGCCTGCAGCGTAACGTTGTAAACCCCTGGAGTATTGAAGGTAAAACTTGGGTTTTGTTGTTGGCTATTCCCTTGACCAGAAAAATTCCAACTCCATTGGTTAGCGCCGGCAGTGGAATTATCTTGAAAAAGAACTGGGGTACCAACACAACCTGCTGACGGTGCGGTAATTCCTGCTTGAAAATTGCTCACAACAATCGAATCCGTGAAGTTGCCAATGCATCCGGTTGTTGTATTGGTAACGGTTAATTGTACGCCATAACTTCCCGCCACATTGTAGGTAACATTGGAAGGGTTCTGCAGATTGGAGTTTTGTCCATTGCCAAAATTCCAGGCGTAACTGAAATTCGCCCCGTTGGAAGATGTATTCGTAAATCCTACCGTTAACGGAACAGTGCATCCAAGACCGCTGACATTAAACCCTACGTTAGGTGCAGGTAAAACGGTAATGTAGTTACTTTTGATTTCTGAATCGACCGCTCCGTTTGCGTTGGTAACGACTAACGTTATGGTAAAGGTCCCCGCTGTAGTAAAAATGTGTGTCGGGTTTTGATTACTAACTGTTACCCCATCACCAAAATTCCATGAATATTGATTTATAGCGGGACCCCCATTTGTAGTAGAAGTTGAGGTAAAACTAACAGGAACACCCACACAAACACTAAGAGGTAATGCCGTAAAATTTGCCGTTGGAGCTTGCCCTAAAACAATAGATACAACCGTAGTAAAAATAAGGACTGAGAGCGATCTAATCATAGATATTACATTGACAACAAAACTAAATAAAAAGTTGCACAACATACCGTATTGCGATCGTTAAAAACTGCTCCTTTGCACGCCTATTTATCTGATTAAATTAACGAATCCATAAAGATGCTCCCATTGATTATCCCCCTGTCCGCCGTAACGGAGTAAGTAAGTATATACTCCCACAGGACATTTTACACCAACAGGTAAGTATCCATCCCATCCATAATCTGGGTCATAGCTTTCAAAAACGATTTCTCCCCAACGGTTATAGATAGCAAACAAATAATTCGCAGGCTTGAAACCTGGAGTAAAAACAGGGTAAAAGGTTGAATTTTCCTCTTCTCCGTCAGGGGTAAATGAATTGGGGATATAGCACGAAACGGTATTGGTTACTTCTATGGTACGAGAAATCGTTTGACTACATCCTAAATTATTAATAGTGGTTAGTTCAATAATAAAAACACCTTCTACCATTGGTAACTCCCAAGTAAACTCAGCTGAATTATTAACAAAACTCTCCCCGTTGATTACCCACTGATAGGTTTGATTGGGATTTACATTGTTCGAAATAGTTAGGGTTGGATTACTAAGTTCAAGTTGCAATGGATCTAGCGAAAAATCTGGAGGTGTAATTGCTTCAACGTTAACCTGAGCGCTCACCGGCAAAGAAGCACATCCCAAGGCGCTAACCCCTTGAACTGAATAAGAAGAACTTATCGTTGGACAAACTGTGTTTTGAGGACCAAAAACTGCGGCATCTTGCCAAACATAATATTGAGCTCCAAGTGCAGACAATGCAACGCATTCCCCCCAACAAATGATTGTATCTGTGGCAGTAACAATTGGAATAGGGTTGACCTGCAGGCTTAAAATTACCAAAGAGTCACATCCTGAAAGGTTTTGAAGGTGTTGAGAATATAACCCGGTTGAGGTTAGTAATTGACCATTGAACAACACTGAAGAATCCGAACATATTTGCGACATCAAAAGTGTCGTGTCTGGGAGATGAAGCGAAACCAACACACTATCGGTATAGGTGCATCCGTACCCATCCACAACGCTCACGGTATAAATACCTCCATTTTGTAGCCAGACTTGGGGCCCTATATTCCCGTTGGACCAAGTATAACTTTGATAATTAATAGGGGCTACAATTAATGAAGAATCTCCTAAACAATGGGACAAGTCTGGCCCTAAATCAAACGTGTCTGGTACTATTGAAACAACGATTGAATCGCGTGCTGTACCACAACCACTTGGAACATCTAACCAATAGATGCCAGGAACGCCCACGGTCAAGCTAATTCCAGTTGATCCATTACTCCAAGTATAAGAGGCATACAAGGAGTCTGGCTGAAGGGTTACCAATGTGCCAGGGCAAATCATGGTGTCAGGGCCTATATTAACTCCGCCGGGAGGCCCTTGTGGTACATAATTGGGTTGAATGATACCGTTTGTACCCGGCTGTGCACCATGAGGCGTACCGGCACAAGCGGGGCCGTTATGCAACACCGAGCCAGAAAGACCACCAGTAATTAAAGGGTTAACATTTGCAGGAATAGCCGCTTGTTGAACCACTATAGCACCGCCACCGCCACCGCCACCGGGACCATGACAAGCCGAAGACCAAAGGGTGCTTAAGATATTTCCACCACTACCTCCTCTAACATCCAATGAAAGCGTTGAAGTTACATTTTGAGTTAACAAATAAATACACCCTCCTGCTCCTCCACCACCAGCGCCCTCGGAATCAGAATTCCCAACAACATTGGATCCAGAAGCAATAATTTGGGCATTATTTCCTTGAACTGTAGGCGCAATTAAAAAAACTATTCCTCCCCCCCGTGAACCATTAGTCGTAGTTAGACCATTGTCTCTATAACCACCACCGCCACCACCACCTAGAAAGGCCCGATAGTTTGAATAATTCAATGGATATCCGCCCATTCCATAAGACCCATTTACAGCACACCATCCTAAAAATTCGTTGCCACCTCGACCACCTGAGCCACCATTACTTCCTCCACCAGCTCCAGGATTTCCTGAATTCGACCCCCCTCCTCCATTGGCTAAAGGAGCCCTGTTTCCATCCATGTTTATCGGTGCTGAAACAATTCCTTCACCTTTTTTTCCTGCAGAATTTCCAGAATTGGCAAAGTTAGGATCTCCACAAGCAAAAAAACCATTAGTCCATGTTCCTCCTAAGAATCCTTGACCTTGTACATCAATATTTGCATTGAGCGTAATTGATGCCGTTGCCTCAATAGCAACCACGCCACCAACTGTCCCGTTCCAAGGTTGGGACGTAATTATGCCTGAAACAATAGCTTGGTTGTACACAGGCACTTTAATCAATTGTACCAGTCCATTAACAGTAAATGTTTTACATAAATTTTGAACGAACGTAATACTAGATCCATTGATTGCAGCAATGTTGGTGAATTCGAAATTACCTGCATCCCCATAGTTCTGAATTTGCCCAAAACTCGCATTGTTCGTAGATGAAATTGTTGCTCCTTTCATTTGGATTAACAAAACTCTGTCCCCAACCGAAAATCCCTGTGCAGAGGTAACATTAACACTGTTTAAATTTACAGCCGTTACCGCCACATACTGATTCACAATACCGCTAATCGGTTGGGCATGCGAAGCGCTAACTGTTATAATTAGCCCAATTAACCCAATGATTTTCAGCACTTGAATTTGCATATACTTGTTAAAGATACACTTAAGATGATAAAATATCCTTTTCGGTTGCCTCTGTTATTTCAGAATCGCATTGAACCAAGTGCGATGCGCTGATTTATCTACTCCTCTACGTGCACAAAC
>Ga0222713_10006847_pt1 | contig 10771 bp, 10 predicted proteins | sample C33_649DmetaG_FD_165061 | JGI IMG/M metagenome (GOLD analysis project Ga0222713, IMG submission 165061) | Estuarine water microbial communities from San Francisco Bay, California, United States - C33_649D | ecosystem: Environmental > Aquatic > Marine > Unclassified | place: USA: California... | reverse complement strand
TCCGTGGTTGTTGAGGCGGTTGGCACTAGTAAAGATCTGGCCTCACTTCTTACAGAGATGGGCAAGTATGGTGTTAAAGAGTTGGTTCAATCCGGGTTGATCGCTATTGAAATTGGTGACACAACCCTGGCTGAGCGAACTTTGCAGGAAACTGGATTAGCGACATCAGAGTCGCATAGCCAGACAGAGGATTACCAAAACTAAATAACCAAAACCAATAAAGAAAGCTGGAGCTAACGTGGCAACTATCTATCATGACGAAGATGCGGATCTATCGGTTATTCAAGGCCGAAAGGTTGCGGTCATCGGTTACGGTTCACAAGGTCATGCGCATGCATTGAACCTAAGAGATAGCGGAGTAGATGTCCGTGTCGGTCTAGCGGAGAGCTCCAAATCACGCGCTAAGGCTGAGCAGGAAGGGCTACGCGTTGTAACAGTTGCCGAAGCGGTCAAGGAAGCAACGGTCATAATGTTGTTGGCACCTGATCACAAACAACGCCACATTTACAAAGAGTCAATCGAACCAAATCTCAAAGCTGGCGATGCTCTGTTCTTTGGACATGGTTTTAATATTCGTTTTGGTTACATCAAACCACCTGCCAATATCGATGTTTGTATGGTTGCGCCGAAAGGTCCAGGACACTTGGTCCGTCGAGAGTATGTAGCTGGTCGCGGTGTTCCGGATATCGTTGCAGTTGAGCAGGATGCGACTGGAAATGCTTGGCCTTTAACCCTTTCATACGCCAAGGCCATGGGTGGTCTTCGTGCCGGTGGAATTCTCACCACATTTACTGAGGAAACCGAAACCGATCTATTTGGAGAGCAATCTGTTCTCTGCGGAGGTGCTTCTCAATTAGTTCAGTATGGATTTGAGACCTTGATTGAAGCGGGTTATCAGCCAGAGGTCGCTTATTTTGAGTGCCTCCACGAGCTCAAATTAATTGTTGACTTGATGTACGAAGGCGGAATCGCAAAGCAGAGATGGTCAGTCTCTGACACCGCAGAGTATGGAGATTACATCTCTGGCCCACGAGTAATCGACCCACATGTTAAGGAAAACATGAAGGCGGTCTTGGCAGATATTCAAAGCGGAGCGTTTGCAAAACGCTTTATTGAAGATCAAGATGCCGGTGCGCCAGAGTTCAAAGCCCTACGCACAAAAGGTGAGCAACATCCAATCGAGGAAGTTGGTCGCGAACTGCGCAAAATGATGTCCTGGGTAAAGGCTGCAAACAAGGATGATTACAAGGAAGGCTCTGCTGCGCGTGAGTAAACCTGTTGTATTAATTGCGGAGGAGTTAAGTCCAGCGACCCTTGAGGCGTTAGGTTCAGATTTCGAAATCCGTAACTGTGATGGCGCGAACCGTGCTGAATTGTTGCCTGCCTTAGCGGCAGGGGTCGATGCGGTACTAATTCGTTCTGCAACCAAAATGGATGCTGAGGCGATTGCTGCGGCAAAAGGTTTGAAGGTTGTTGCCCGCGCTGGTGTTGGTCTAGACAATGTTGATATTCCAGCTGCTACCGCTGCTGGTGTGATGGTGGTTAACGCACCCACTTCAAACATTGTTAGTGCAGCCGAACTTGCAATTGCGCTTTTGTTGGCCTCGGCCCGTCATGTATCTCCAGCTCATGCCGCTTTGAAAAACGGAAAGTGGGCCCGTTCTAAGTACACAGGTGCAGAACTCTTTGAAAAAACACTTGGCGTTGTTGGGTTTGGCAGAATCGGCCAGTTGGTTGCGCACCGGATGCAGGCATTTGGAATGAAGGTTGTTGCATATGATCCTTATCTACAACCAGCCCGTGCTGCACAACTTGGTGTCGATTTAGTTTCACTTGATGAACTTCTTGAGAAATCAGATTTCATCACCATTCACCTGCCAAAAACCAAAGAAACCGCTAATTTAATTGGTGAAGCCGCTTTGAAGAAGGTTAAACCAACAGTGCGAATCATCAACGCCGCTCGCGGTGGAGTTCTTGATGAGGCTGCACTATATGCAGCAATCTCTGAGGGCCGGGTAGCTGGAGCAGGTCTAGATGTTTTTGCTACCGAACCTTGTACCGATTCACCTCTCTTCGCACTAGATCAAGTAGTTGCAACACCTCACCTCGGTGCTTCTACTGATGAAGCGCAAGAGCGAGCCGGTATTGCGGTTGCGGTTTCAGTACGCAAAGCGTTATCAGGGGAGTTAGTTCCTGATGCGGTGAATGTTAAAGGTGGAGAAATTCATGAAGAGATTCGTCCATCCCTGCCTTTAGTTGAGAAGATGGCACAGATTGCAACCGCTTTTGAAGCAGAGCTGCCAGTTTCTATTGAAATTACTGTTAGTGGCGAGGTCTCTGAGCATGATTGCTCGATATTGGGAACCGCAGCACTCAAAGGTGCACTTATTGCAACTGGCATGGAGGATGTTACTTACGTTAACTCACCAAACTTGGCCGCCGAAAAAGGTTTAACCTCATCGGTGGTCACAGAAGCAGAGTGTGAGGATTACCGCAGCATGATTTCACTGCGCGCTGCATTCTCAAATGGAAACCGAGTTGAAGTTGATGCAACTTTGATGGGAATTCGCAAAGTGGAGAAGATAGTTCGGATTAACAAGTTTGATATCGAACTTCCACCAGCAGATCACCTACTCTTCTTAGTCTATGAAGATAAACCTGGAGTGGTTGGCCATGTTGGAAATATTCTCGGAAATGCAAAGACCAATATTGCAAATATGCAGGTAGCGCGAGACAAAGCAGGTGGAGAGGCCTTGATGGCGCTCACTGTTGACTCCGCTATTTCCGCTCAAGTAGTTGCACAGATTGCAAATGAGATTGGCGCCCGCGTAGCGAGATCGGTTTCTTTGCAATCATGAGCCAGCAATACAAACTAGCTTTAATTGGCGGCGATGGAATTGGACCTGAGGTTGTGGCCGAGGGGGTCAAAGTTTTGGATGCGGTCGCTGCAAAATATGGCGTCTCCTTTGTAAAGAAAGAGTTTGATCTTGGCGCCCGACTTTGGCACCGCACGGGAGAAACCTTGCCTGATGCGGTTTTGGAGGAGCTAAAGGGTTTTGATGTTATTTTGCTCGGTGCTGTCGGAGATCCAACAGTTCCCAGCGGAGTACTTGAGCGCGGATTACTTCTCAAACTTAGATTCGCATTTGATCACTACATCAATTTGCGTCCGGCTCGACTTTATTCAGGTACCACTGGTCCGCTGCGCACAGAGGCGACGATTGATTTTGTAGTCGTGAGAGAAGGGACAGAGGGCCCTTATGTCGGAGCAGGTGGAGTTCTAGCGGAAGGCACTCCAAGTGAGATTGCGACAGAGGAGTCGTTAAACACTAGAAGAGGTGCAGAGCGAGTAATCCGAAATGCTTTTGCTCGCGCTCAAGCCAGACCGCGCAAGAAATTAACTTTGGTTCATAAGAACAATGTTTTGGTACGTGCGGGTGGTTTGTGGACCCGCACCTTTAATGAGGTGGCAAAAGAGTTTCCTGATGTGACTACTGATTATCTACATGTAGATGCAGCATCGATGTTTTTTGTGACAAACCCAGAGCGGTTTGATGTTGTCGTTACTGACAATTTATTTGGTGACATCCTCACAGATATTGCCGCTGCAATCTGTGGTGGTATCGGATTAGCTGCCTCTGGCAATATCAATCCAGAGGGCAACTTCCCATCAATGTTCGAACCGGTTCATGGTTCAGCGCCAGATATCGCTGGTAAAGGAATAGCCGATCCGACCGCAACTGTAATGTCGGTTGCCATGATGCTGCGACACTTAGGTTTGAATGACGCAGCAGCAGATGTTGAAAAAGCGGTGGAGCAGGACATTTTGCAGCGTGGTTCAACTAAGCGTTCTACAAAGGAAATTGGCGATTCTTTGGTAAAGGCGTTGGCATAATGAAGATAAATATCACTCCAACCAGCAATCCAGTTCCGGTATCAGAACGGGAAAAGAGAGTTGCAGAGCCAGGGTTTGGTAAGTACTTCACCGATCACATGGTTACGGCGCAATGGAATCAAGGCTCTGGTTGGTCTGATGCAAATGTTCAAGCCTACGGACCGATAAGCCTGGATCCAGCTGCAATGGTTTTTCATTACGGCCAAGAGATATTTGAAGGCATGAAGGCTTACTCGCAGCCTGATGGCTCAATTGCTTTGTTTCGTCCAGAGGCTAATGGTCTGAGATTTGCAAAGAGCGCAGCTCGTATCACTCTTCCTGAGTTGCCAGTTGATAATTTTGTAAGTGCAGTAGAAGCATTGGTTCGCATCGACTCTGGTTGGGTTCCTAAAAAGGTTGGCGAATCCTTGTACATCAGACCTTTCATGATTGCGACGGAAGTTGGACTGGGCGTACGTCCTTCAAATCAAGCTTTATTTGCGGTAATCGCAACACCTGCCGCCGCTTATTTCAACGCTGCAAAAGCGGTAACGGTTTGGATTTCCACCGAGTATGTTCGTGCCGCGCTGGGCGGAACAGGTGAGGCAAAGTGCGGCGGCAATTACGCAGCTTCTTTGCTTGCCCAACAACAAGCTGCAGCACAAGGATGTGATCAAGTTGTTTGGCTTGATGCTAAAGAGCGTCGCTTTATAGAAGAGATGGGCGGCATGAACCTTTACTTTGTAAAGGGTCGCGGCAAAGAAGCCACCATTTTCACTCCGAAGTTAACTGGAACACTTTTACCTGGAATTACTAGAGACTCAATTCTCTCTGTCGCCTCAGAGCTTGGTTACAAAGTAGAAGAGGGAATGATCTCAATTGAGGAATGGCGTGATGGTGTTGCAAGTGGGGAGATCTCAGAGATTTTTGCCTGCGGTACAGCGGCGGTAATTGCCCCAGTTGGCACCGCAAAAAGTGTCCATGGCACATGGGTAACTGGAGATGGGAATCCGGGCCAAATCACCATGGAGATCCGCAATCACCTCTTGGGAATTCAACATGGAACCATCGCTGACAAACATGGATGGATGAAGAAAGTTTCTCAATGACGGTTTCTGATTCATTCCATATATATGACACCACTTTGCGTGATGGAGCCCAGCAAGAAGGGTTAAACCTTTCAGTTCATGACAAGTTAACCATCGCAAGACATCTCGATGAACTTGGCGTGGGCTTTATTGAGGGCGGTTGGCCGGGAGCAAACCCGAAAGACACAGAGTTCTTTAAATTGGCACAGACCGAGTTGAAATTAAAAAACGCTACCTTTGTTGCCTTTGGTGCTACCCGTAGGCCAAATGTAAAAGCGGCTGATGATGCGCTGCTTCGCGCTTTGCAGGATTCTGGTGCTCCGGTAGTAACGCTGGTGGCAAAATCTCATGATCGCCATGTTGATTTGGCGCTCAAGACCCATCTAGATGAAAACTTAGCGATGATTCGTGACTCAATTGAGTTTTTACGTGCCGGGGGTCAGAGAGTCTTTCTTGATGCCGAACATTTCTTTGATGGTTATCGCTCCAACTCAACCTACGCTTTAGAGGTAGTTCGGGTAGCTGCTGAAGCCGGAGCTGATGTAATCGCGTTATGCGACACCAACGGTGGCATGTTGCCTGATGAATTATCAGATGTGGTTCACGAGGTCTTAACCAAGAGCTCTGCTCGTTTAGGAATTCACTGCCACAACGACACGGGTTGTGCAATTGCAAACTCACTAGCTGCGGTTGCAGCGGGCGCCACCCATGTTCAAGGAACTCTAAATGGCTATGGCGAAAGAACAGGTAATGCTGATTTGGTCTCGATAATTGCTAATTTGCAGTTAAAGAAAAAGCAACAGGTCCTTCCAGTCGGTGCCTTAGAAGAAGCCTTCCGAATCTCTCACGCGGTAGCTGAGGTAACAAATGTTTCGCCCAGTGCCAGACAGCCGTATGTAGGAGTTTCAGCTTTTGCACACAAAGCTGGTTTACATGCCTCAGCGATAAAGGTTGATCCTGCTCTTTATCAGCATGAGGATCCAGAGAGCGTCGGAAATGACATGAGAATGTTGGTATCTGAAATGGCCGGCCGTGCCTCCATAGAACTTAAATCTCAAGAACTTGGTATTGATTTGAGTAAAGAAAAAGAGGTCGTTACCCGAGTTGTTGAGCGGGTCAAGAACCTAGAGGCTAGGGGATACACCTTCGAAGCGGCTGATGCCTCATTCGAACTACTCCTGCGCGAAGAGTTAGATGGTCGACGTCCAACATTTTTTAGATTAGAGAGTTGGGAAACCACGGTTGATCAAGATGCAGATAAATCCGTTACCTCTCGTGCCACAGTAAAACTAAATGTCAATGGTCAGAATATTGAGTCTCAAGGAGTTGGAAACGGACCGGTTAACGCAATAGATAACGCGTTGCGAAATGGATTAGAAAAACTTTATCCAGAGTTAAAGGAGCTTGAACTCACTGATTACAAAGTCCGAATATTGGAAGGGCGGCTAGGAACTGGGGCGGTTACTAGAGTTCTAGTGGAAACCAGTGATGGCAATGGCGAGTGGAGCACTATAGGCGTTCATGAAAATGTTATCGCAGCCTCTGCAATGGCATTAGAGGATGCATTAACTTATGGTCTACTTAGGCAAGGCAAGCTTCCCGAGTAGGAGATCGATTAGTTATGAGAACTGCGGTCAAAAGAGGTTATCGAAATGGCTCGGCTGAAAGTGCGGAGTGGCTAAAGGCTCAAATGTCTCACCTTGGTATCAGTGGTCTCGAAGAGTTGCACCAAAAAACTGGAATTGATCGTGGATCTCTGTCTAGATACTTCAGACAGGAGCGGGTACCGGGTATTGATGTAATCGCCCCACTTTGCAAAGCTCTTGAGGTTTCTCCTGAAACGCTTTTAATTGCTTTAGGTGCGGTAGATAGAAAACGCTGAACTATTCGCGAGCGGTTATTATGAGCTCATCGCCAACACGTTGAAAGTTACGCGGGAAGGTGTCATCAGCCCAAAGTCGATGTAAATGAGCGATTTGTTCATTTGATAATGCGCCACTTACAACATCGAGAATCTCATCAAAGTTATGTCCAACGCCAATAGTTACCTTAATTTCACTATCGGTGCTGGAGAGATCTGGGGTCAGACAGTAATCATTAATTACCAAAACAATCCGCATAACCCCTCCTTTGCCGTAAGCGGATAAGTAAGCCACTTGCCTCCGACATGGCAATTTTGGACGAAGTGTTGCGTATTAGCAACGCTGTGTCTATTAAGTGATAGGTCATAATCTGAAGTACTCTTTTTGTTATGGCTTTGGATGCAGCTCTTGCAGAGACTTATCGCTCACATTTGATTACTGATCGTAATCTTGCCGAAAACTCAATCCGCGCCTACCTAGCTGATCTTGAGTCACTGCTTCTCTTTGTAAATCAACTTGGGGTCACAGAGTTCTCGCAACTGGAGATTAACCATTTGCGTTCCTGGCTAGCAAATCTTCAAATCAAAGGAGCGGCCCGCTCCTCAGTTACCAGACGTGTAGTTTCAATCCGCGCCTTTACCTATTGGGGATCGCGAAATGGATGGTTGCCAACTGATATTGGAAAGGAGCTGGTGGCACCAAAGCCAGAGCGAAATCTTCCAGAGATTCTAGATATTGAAAGCGCTGCATCTACCTTGGAGTTTTTAAGTTTTCGTGCCAATGAAGAAGGATCTCCGCAGTCTTTGCGGGATTGGGCGATGGTGGAGGTCCTTTATGGCTCTGGGATTCGCGTTTCCGAGTTAGTGGGTTTAGATATTGGAGATGTGGATCAAAATAGAAATACCTTGAGGGTTATTGGCAAGGGAAATAAGGAAAGGGTTGTTCCAATTGGAATCCCGGCGCTGAAAGCTATTAATAAGTGGCTCACGGAGGCACGTTCGATTTTGCAAAATGAAAACTCCGACAATGCGCTCTTCCTTGGCGCTAGGGGAAAGCGGATTGATCAGCGAGTAGTACGTGAGATTGTTTATGAAGCGGTTCAGTCTTTAGGTAACAACAAGAAACTTGGTCCGCATGCCTTGCGACATAGCGCAGCAACCCATCTATTAGAAGGTGGTGCTGATTTAAGAACGGTGCAGGAGATCCTGGGCCATTCATCTTTAGCAACAACTCAGATCTACACCCATGTAACCCAAGACCGAATCAAGAAAGCTTATGAGCAGGCCCATCCCAGGGCTTAGTCCATTTATTTGTTATCAGCTCGACGCATTTGTTCCGTTTTCAACTCTGGCAGTTCATGATTTGGCGTGGGCAGGAATGAGATGCCGGTTATAAAGCCAATGACAAAAGAGGTCGCAAGGGCGGCGATTTTCACCGGGTGAACCTCTCCAAATCCGCCATTTTCATGCGGGGCTAGTGGCGCCGGCCGTGGAAAAACCAGGGTTGTGGGTCAGGTAGGATTTCGCCCGCACAGAGTAAAAAACTCTGTGACTTCACGCATCTGCCTCTTGGCTGCTCCCGCAGCAGCTTCAAGCGGAACCATTTCGGTCTAACTTAAAAAGTTAGTCGGTGCTCAGATGCTAGGGAGCTAGCAAAGCGCTAGTTCAATAACCGATGCGAACCTTAAAAAAGTTCGCGCTTAGGAGCGTGCCGCCATGGCGGTTGTAACAATGCGAGAACTCCTCGACAGCGGTGTTCACTTCGGACATCAAACTCGTCGCTGGAACCCAAAGATGAAGCGCTTTATTTTCACAGAGCGCAATGGCATCTACATCATAGATATCCAACAATCACTTGCTCTTATCGACAAGGCTTATGACTTTATTAAGGACACCGTTGCAAAAGGTGGACATGTTCTATTTGTTGGAACAAAGAAGCAGGCACAGGAGCCGATTCAATCTCAGGCGACCCGTGTTGGAATGCCATATGTAACAGAGCGTTGGCTTGGTGGAATGCTCACCAACTTCCCAACCGTTTACAAGCGCATCCAGCGCCTAAAGGAACTAGAAGCACTAGAAGCTTCAAATGATCAGGTTTTAACAAAGAAGGAGCTGTTGCTGCTTCGTCGTGAGCGCGAGAAGTTGCACAAAAACCTTGATGGCATTCGCAACATGACAAAGCTTCCATCTGCAATCTGGGTAGTTGATACCAAGAAAGAACACCTTGCAGTAGCTGAGGCTCACAAGTTGGGAATTCCAGTAATTGCAATTTTGGATACCAACTGCGATCCAGATGAAGTTGATTTCAAAATTCCAGGCAACGATGATGCAATCCGCTCTGTAACTTTGCTTACCCGAGTTATCTCAGATGCGATTGCTGCAGGTCTCCAAGCTCGCTCTGCAACAGTTGCAAAGGAAGCTGCAGAAGCTGCTAAGGCCGGCGCTGAGTCAGTTGCTGCTGGCGAACCATTGGCAGATTGGGAGAAGGATCTTCTAGCTGGAGCAGATGCTGCCAAGGCTGAGGAAAATAAATCTGAGGGAGCGGGTGCATAAGTGGCATACACAGCAGAAGATGTAAAGCGTCTCCGCGAAGCTACTGCGGCTGGCATGGTCGATTGCAAAAAAGCACTCGATGAGGCCAATGGCGATTTTGATAAAGCGGTAGAGATCATCCGTGTTAAAGGTCTAAAGGGAGTCACCAAGCGTGAAGGTCGTGCGACCTCTAATGGTTTGATCGCTGCGAAGTCGGAGGGTTCAACCGCCGTGATGCTCGAACTTAACTGCGAAACAGATTTCGTAGCGAAGGGCGATCGCTTCCAAGCAGTTGCTGATGAATTGTTGTCACATCTTTATGCAACCAAGCAAAAAGATCTTGCAGCCTTTATCGCCTCAAAACTTCCTAATGGCAAAGGTGTACAAGAAGCAATTGATGAAGCAAATGCAACAATGGGTGAGAAGGTAGAGCTACGTCGCATTGCGGTAATCGATGGTTCCGCTAGCGCCTTGTACCTACACCGCACCAGCCCTGACCTTCCACCACAGGTAGGTGTTTTGGTGGCTCTTGCAAAGGCGGATGAAGTTGTAGGTAAGGATGTTGCACAACACATTGCAGCATTTGCACCTCAATTCCTTAACCGTGAAGCGGTTCCAGCGGATGTAATTGAAAATGAGCGTCGCCTTGCTGAGGAGACCGCACGCAATGAAGGCAAGCCTGATGCGGCAATCTCCAAGATTGTTGAAGGTCGGGTAACCGGTTTCGTGAAGGAGGTCTCATTACTTGAGCAGGCCTTCGCAAAGGATCAGAAGAAGACGGTCCAACAGGTGCTTTCCGAGGCTGGAAACTCCGTGTCTGCCTTCTATCGTTTCCGAGTTGGTCAGTAACCTTTAGGCAGTATTACCAGGTAATACCGCGGTTTAAGAAAGGAGCACTCGCATGACACAGCTTCGAAAGAGCTATCAGCGGGTGCTCCTTAAACTTTCTGGCGAGGTTTTTGGCGGCGAAAAAGGTGTGGGCGTTGACCCAGATGTAGTTCATGATGTCGCTCTCCAAATCGCTGATGTAGTGAGAAGCGGTGTTCAGGTAGCAATTGTTGTTGGCGGCGGAAATTACTTCCGCGGCGCTGAATTACAGGAGCGCGGAATGGATCGCGCCCGCGCGGATTACATGGGAATGCTCGGCACAGTCATGAACTGTCTAGCGCTCCAAGATTTCCTGGAAAAAGAGGGAATTGATACCCGAGTTCAAACCGCAATCACCATGGGCCAGGTTGCTGAGCCATATATTCCAAGACGTTCAATCAGACACTTAGAAAAAAGCCGTGTTGTAATTTTTGGTGCTGGCGCAGGTATGCCTTTTTTCACTACCGATACCGTTGCAGCACAGCGTGCACTTGAGATTGGCGCTGATGCCTTACTACTCGCCAAGAGTGGTGTTGATGGTGTCTACTC
>Ga0222713_10006846_pt1 | contig 10771 bp, 9 predicted proteins | sample C33_649DmetaG_FD_165061 | JGI IMG/M metagenome (GOLD analysis project Ga0222713, IMG submission 165061) | Estuarine water microbial communities from San Francisco Bay, California, United States - C33_649D | ecosystem: Environmental > Aquatic > Marine > Unclassified | place: USA: California... | reverse complement strand
GCTCACGCTGGCGGACGTCAACCGTGCGATCCGCGAGTACCTGCGGCCTCGTGACCTGCAGGTGGTGATGATCACCCAGGACGCGAAGGGACTGCGGGAGCAGTTGCTGTCGGGCGAGCCGGCGACTATCCGCTACGACGCTGACAAGCCTGCGGAGCTTCTCGAGGAGGACCGGGTCATCGGTGCCCTCGACCTTGGCCTCGACAAGGACGACGTCCGCATCGTGCCCATTGACGAGGTGTTTGGCGGCTGATTCAGCCGGTTGTCGGGAAGGTGATGACGTGATCAGTGTCCAGGCGGATACCGATCGCCTCGCCAACCCGGTGGTCGTGGTGGCTCGGCACGACCGATAGCACGCGACGCCCACTGGCCAGCTCCAGGGTGTAGAGGAATTCCGCCCCGCGAAAGCTCCGCTCAACGATGCGGGCCTTCAAGGGAGAGTCGTCGTCATGGACCACGTCGTCCGGGCGCAGCAGCACGTCGACCGGACCGCTGCAGTGCGTCGAGTGTGGATCCTCGCGCAGCGGACCAAGTTCCGATTGCAGTACGCCACTGCCGTCGCAGCAGGCGGGAATGAAGCTCGCTCGCCCCACGAACTCGGCTGCAAAGCGCGAGGTGGGGCGATGGTAGAGATCGTAGGGTGTGCCCCACTGCGCAAGCCGCCCCTCCTGGATCAGGCCGATGCGGTCGGCCAGGGTGAAGGCGTCCTGTTGTTCGTGGGTGACCACCAGTGCCGTGGTCCCCGAACGGCGCAGCAGTTCGCCCAGTTCTCCCACCAGACGCTCGCGCAGGGCGACGTCGAGGTTGGCGAAGGGTTCGTCCATCAGGAGCAGTGAGGGGCCTGGTGCGAGGGCCCGGGCCAATGCCACCCGCTGCTGCTGGCCGCCAGAGAGTTGCCCTGGGAAGGCATCGAGGCGGTCAGCGAGGCCGACCCGCTCGAGCAGGTCCGTCGCGCGCCGGCGTCGCTCGGTCGCCGGCAACTGCGACAATCCGAACTCGACGTTACCGAGCGCGTTAAGGTGAGGAAACAGGGCATGGTCCTGAAACACCAGGCCGATGCCGCGCTGGTGAGCCGGCCGGTGCACGCCAGGCCCGCTGAGCAGCTCCCCCCGGCACAGGATGTGTCCCTGATCGAGCGTCTCGAGCCCGGCGATGCAGCGCAGCGTGGTGGTCTTGCCGCAGCCGCTCGGCCCGAGCAGGCAGCCGATCTCGCCTTCTGCCAGGCCGAAGTGCAGGCCGTCCAGTGCCGCCCGCCCCTCGAAGCGTCGGGTGGCGGCCTTGACCTCAAGCCACATGGTCCAGCCTCCGCGAGAGCAGGTAGACGGGTAGCAGCCCCACCAGCACGATCATGACGGCCGGGAGCGCCGCGCGGGTCCATTCCCCTTCGGCTGCCATCTCGAAGATCCGCACGGCCAGGGTCTCGAAGCCGAACGGGCGGGTCATGAGGGTGATCGGCAGTTCCTTCATCAGGTCCACGAAGACCAGGATGGCAGCCACCAGCAGGCTGCTTCTCAAAAGCGGCAGGTGCACGCGGCGCAGCCGTGCCGCCACCCCGGCGCCCAGTGTGGCCGCCGCCTCGTCGAGCCCGCCGTGAATCCGGGCCAGCCCGCCTTCGACGGGACCGGCTGCCACGGCCAGGAAACGGGCGAGGTAGGCGATGAACATGACCACCAGCGTACCCTGCAGGAGCCCACCGAGCGTGTTGAGCGGTGCGAACACCCCAACGGCCAGCACGGCGCCGGGAAGTGCGTAGCCGAGCGTCGCGAGGCGGCCCAGGCCCCGGGCCCAGGCATGGCCCGCTCCGGCAAGGGCATAACCATGCAGCAGTGCGGCCGCCACGACCAGCAGGGCGCCGCTGCCGGCCACACCGAGGCTGCGCAGGGCGAAGTCCAGGTAACGGGAGTCGAGATCCGCAGTGTGCTGCCAGGCCCAGGCCGAGAGTTGCCAGACAGGCAGCAGGAAGGCCAGTGCCAGCACGACGGAGGCCACGACCACCGCGGCCACTGCGCTGAAACCTTTCAGGCGTCGTCGGGGCATCCTCTCCCGCTCGGGTCGGGTGACCGCGTAGGTCTCGCGGCCTCGAGAGCGCCGCTCCAGCCAGGCCGCAGCGAGTACCCCCAGCACCAGTAGCCCCGCCAGTTGCAGTGCTGCCTGCAGCGAGAACAGTCCATACCAGGTGCGGTAGATCGCGGTCGTGAGCGTGTCAACGTTGAAGGCGGCCACCACGCCGAAGTCCGCGAGCGTCTCCATGCAGACCAGGGCAAGGCCTGCTGCCAGCGCCGGCCGCGCCATGGGCAGCATGACGCGCCTGAAATGCCCGCGCTGGTCCTCACCCAGGGTCATCGCCACCTCGAGCATGGTGCGGCTGGCATTATCGAAAGCTACCCGCGCCAGCATGTATACATAGGGATACAGGGTCAGGGTGAGGATCACTGCGGCGCCGCCGAGTGAGCGCACCTGCAGCCACCGCAGGTCCGGGCCACCCGCGCTCCTGAACCAGCTCTGCACGGGTCCGGCATAGTCGAGGGTACCGGCCGCTACTACCGCCAGGACGTAACCGGGCACCGCGAGCGGCAGCAGCAAGGCCCAGCTGAGTACGCGTCGGCCGGGGAACTCATGGAAGGCGACCAGCCAGCCGAGCCCCACGCCGAGCAGCAGGCTGCCGAGCCCGACCCAGAACACCAGGAGCAGCGTGTTGAGTGCAACCCGGGGCAGCACGTACTGCAGTTGATGGGCCCAGATTCCGGTCTCGGGGCTGCTCCACGCCAACAGGGTCGCGGCAATGGGCAGCAGCGCCGGCAGGGCCAGCACGGCCAGCACCAGCGTGGCCGCCGGGGCCCGGGTCAGGGCCGACATCCGCTAGCGGTAGCCGGCCCGGTCCATGAGCCGGACGGCCTGAGGCTGCAGCTTGCCGGCCTCGCCGAGGTTGATCTGGCTGGACTCGAACTGACCCCAGCCCGCCACCAGGGGGTCCACGCCCACCTGGGCGTTGGCTGGATACTCGGCGTTGACCGCCGCGAAGAAACGCTGGGCCTCGCCCGCCGAGAGCCACTCCAGGAAGCGTTCGGCTGCGGCGGCCTGGCGCGAGGTGGCCACTACGCCCGCTCCGGAGACGTTGACGTGGGCCCCGCCGCTGCCCTGATTGGCCCAATGCAGCTTCACGGGGAACTCCGGACGATCCTTGAGGATGCGACCGAGGTAATAGGTGTTCACCACGCCGACCTGACACTGCCCGGCGGCAATCGCCTCCAGCAGTTGGGTGTCGTTGGCGAAGACCGGGGCGGCAAGGTTGGCAACCCAGCCCCGCACGATCTGCTCCGTACGGGCCTCTCCGTGCTGGGCAATCAGCATCGCCACCAGCGACTGGTTGTAGACCTTCTTCGATGTGCGCAGGCACAGCTTGCCTTTCCAACGCGGCTCGGCGAGGGCCTCGTAGGTCGACAGGCTGGCACCATCGACCTTGCGGGGGTCATAGGCCAGCGTCCGGGCCCGCATCGACAGTCCGAACCAGCGGCCCTCGGGATCACGCAGGTGTGCCGGAATGTTCGAGGTCAGTACCGATGACTTCAGCGGGCGCAGCAGGCCGCGCTCGGTGGCCCGCCACAATTCTCCGGCGTCCACGGTCATCAGGATGTCGGCCGGGCTGTTGTTGCCCTCGGCGGCAATGCGCTCGATCAGTACCGCCGCATCGGCCGTGGTGAAACGCACCTCGATCCCGGTTTCGCGGGTGTAGCGGTCGAACAGCGGCTTGATGAGCTGCTCGTTGCGCGCTGAGTACACGACCAGTGGGTCGGCGGACAGGGCGGGGGCAGCCACCAGGGTCAGCAGCAAGGCGACCCGAGCCAGGGCGCGGGCAGGATTCATGGGCACCTCTTTATGAGAATGATTCTCATTATGGAGGATAGGTTTTCGGACTGCCAGCCCCGTTCGGGTTGACAGGGGCTCAGGTCGCAGACAGCCTAAGGACATGACGACTTATGTACTGCTCAAGTGGGCCCACATCGTGGCGATGGTGTATTGGCTGGGTGGCGAGTGGGGCGTGTTCCAGACCTCCTACCACGTGACCAACCCGCGGCTCTCGCTGGAGGAACGCCGCCGGCACCTCGAAACCGCCTACCGGATCGACATCCTGGCGCGAACCGGCATCGTCCTGCTGTTTCCGCTCGGGTTCCACATGGGTGCGGTGGCCTATAACGCGCATCCCTGGGGGGATTACATCCCGCTGGTCTGGGTGGTGATGCTGGCCTGGCTGTCGCTGACCTGGGCTGCCTTCTTCAAGCGAGAGTCCGACCTGGGCATCCGGCTCACGCGCATCGATGAATCGCTCCGCTACGGGTTCATTCCGCTGCTCTTCGGCGTGTCGTTGTGGTCACTGGTTGGGGACGGCCCGCTCACCGCCACCTGGTACGCGGCCAAGGTGTTCATTTATTCCCTGCTGCTGGTGATCGGCCTGGCTCTGAGGTTCGTGATGCGTCACTGGACCACCATATTCAGGGAGATCGCGATCCAGGGACCGACCCCGGCACTGGAGGGTCAACTCGCCAGGGAGATCTCCTTCGCCCGCATGCTGGCCTACGTGTACTGGATCGGCATCGGCACGGTGGCGATGTTCGGGGTGGCGAAGGCGCCCTGGTAGGCGGCTGTATGGCGCACGCCAGACCCTACGTGCAGGGCTGGTTTCCCGAGGGCCGGCCGCACGGTGCGCTGGTCATTTCCCACGGTCTTGCCGAACACGGCGGTCGCTATGCGGCCCTGGCGGCCGACCTGAACCGCGCGGGCTGGGCGGTTCACGCCATCGACCATGCGGGGCACGGTCACAGCGCCGGACGGCGTGCGGACCTCGGCCGCATGCAGCGGGTCGTCGAGGACCTCGCCGGAGTGGTCCGTGTGGCGCGCGACAATGCGCCTGGTCTGCCCGTGGTGCTGTTCGGTCACAGCATGGGCGGGCTGATCGCCCTGCGCTGCGCGCTGGAGGCAGGCACCGAACTGAGCGGCCTGGTGCTGTCGGCGCCGGCGCTGGATCCCGGTGAGTCGGCGCCACGCTGGCGGATCCTGCTGGGGCGACTGCTCGCGAAACTCGCCCCCGGCGTGGGGATGCTGACCCTGCCTGCGGAGGCCATCAGCCGCGATCCGGCGGTGGTCGAGGCCTACGAGCGCGATCCGCTGGTCTTTCATGGATCGATTCCAGTGCGCACGCTCGTCGGGATGCTCGGCGCCATGGACGAGGTCCGCGCGGCAGCCGCAAGTCTCGACATTCCGGTGCTCATCCAGCACGGCACGGCTGATCGGCTGGTGCCGCTGGAGGCCGTGCAGGGACTCTACGAGCGCATAGGGCAGTCGGCGCGGCGGACCCTGATCACCTATCCCGGTCTCTACCACGAGATCTACAACGAGCCTGAGCGTGCCCAGGTGATCGCCGACTTGCTGGACTGGCTGGCCAGCTTGTCCGCTACCTCGGCAAACTGACGAACAGCACCGCTGCGGCGCCCAGGCAGACCAGTTGCAGGCCCGCTGCTGCACCGGGAGTGAGCCGCGACTGCAGGACCGCGCCCGTGCCCCACAGGGAGAGGATGAGCGTCAGCGCTCCGCCGGCCAGCCATGGCGTGGGCAGCAACGCAGCGTTCCAGAGCAGGAGCGCGCTACCGGCCAGCGCGAGCACGAAGCCACCTAGCGCCAGAGGCGCAGAGCCGGGCGCGAGGGCTGGGTTGAAGCGCTCCAGGCAGGCGGCATCCAGGGAGGGCTGAGTCCAGGCCTGACCGTCGGCACCTACGGGCTGCCAGCCGGGCGGCTTGAACCAGTACGCGAACGCCTCACGCAGGGAGCGGGCTCGCCGGGACTTCTGCCACAGGTCCAGGTAGACCTGCAGGTTGGCGCGCACCGGATCCCAGGAGCGCAGCGGGCTGCGTGTGCCGTACTGGCAGGGCTCGTCCTCGTCCACGAAGGTGCCGAACAGCCGGTCCCAGATGACGAAGATCCCGCCGTAGTTGTGGTCCAGGTAGCGGTCGTTGATGGCGTGATGCACGCGATGGTTGGAAGGGGAGGCGAAGATCCGGTCGAACCAGCCCAGCTTGCCTACCTGTTCGGTATGGATCCAGTACTGGTACAGCAGGTCGATCAGGGCCGCCACCGCGAAGACCTCGGGCGGGAAGCCGGCCAGCGCCATGGGCAGGTAGAACACCCAGCCGAGCAGGGCACCGGAACTGGTCTGGCGCAGTGCGGTGGAGAGGTTGTATTCCTGGCTCTGGTGATGGACCACGTGGGCGGCCCACAGCAACGAGCAGGTGTGACTGAAACGGTGGTACCAGTAGTAACAGAGATCGTAGACCACTACCGCGAGCACCCACACCCACCAGGCCTCGGCCGGCAGTTCCTGCAGCGCCGCCACCGAGTACACCGCCGCGTAGATGCCGATGCCGAGCAGCCGCAGGAACAGGCCCGAGATCTGGCTCATCACCCCGAGGCTCAGGCTGTTGAGCGTGTCGTTCAATCGGTAGATTTTTACACCGCGCAGGCGACCCACCAGGTATTCGAGCCCGATTAACAGGAAAAAAACCGGCGTTGCCAGCACGATGGCACGACCCACCTCAGCCCTCCGCCCAACCGCGCGCGCGCTCGACGGCGCGTTTCCAGTGATGCATTCGTTCCGCCGCCTGCTCGCGCGGCATGGCGGGTTCAAAACGGCGGTCGACCCGCCAGAGCGATTCGACTTCGGCCGATGATACCCAGTAGCCAGAACCCAGGCCGGCCAGGTAGGCGGCGCCCAGGGCCGTGGTCTCGGTGATCACGGGTCGCACCACTTCCACGCCAAGCAGGTCGGCCTGGAATTGCATCAGCAGGTCGTTGGCAGCCGCGCCGCCGTCGACCCTAAGTTCCACAAGGGGCTGGGTGGCGTCTTGCTCCATGCAGGCCAGCAGTTCCGCACTCTGAAAGGCGATGGACTCCAATGCAGCCCGCGCGAGGTGGCCGCGGCCCGTTCCGCGGGACAAACCCACCATCGTGCCGCGCGCGTGCGCGTCCCAGTGCGGGCTGCCGAGTCCGGTGAAGGCGGGCACGAGATATACACCGTCGGTGTCAGGCACCGAGGCCGCCAGTGCCTCGATTTCCGAGGAATGGCCGATCAGGTTCAGCCCATCACGGAGCCACTGCACCACCGCGCCGCCCACGAATACGGCACCCTCCAGGGCGTATTCCAGTTGACCGCGACTCCAGGCCACCGTGCTCAGCAGGCGGTGAGCGGAGGCCTGTGGGGATTTGCCTACGTGCATCAGCATGAAACAGCCGGTGCCGTAGGTGTTCTTGGCCATGCCAGGACGTAAGCAGGCCTGTCCGAACAGGGCAGCCTGCTGATCGCCGGCGATGCCGGTGATGGGCAGCGCCTGCGCGCCGATATGCGCTGTCACACAGCCGGGCTCGATGCAGGAAGGCAGGATCCGTGGCAGCACGGCCGGCGGAATATCCAGCAGTTCGAGAAGCCTGGTATCCCACTCGCCCGTGGCGAGGTTCATCAGCAGGGTGCGACTTGCATTGCTGACGTCCGTGACGTGGCTCGCGCCGCCGCTCAGTTGCCATATGAGCCAACTGTCGATGGTGCCGAAGGCCAGTTCGCCGCGCTCGGCCCTGCGGCGCAGGGTGAGATCCTGCTCGAGCAGCCAGGCCAGCTTGGTGCCGGAGAAGTAGGGATCGAGCAACAGGCCGGTTCGCTGCGCAAACTCCGGTTCGTGGCCGTCGGCGCGAAGTGCGGCGCACCTATCAGCGGTCCGGCGATCCTGCCAGACGATGGCGGGGGCCACTGGTCGACCGCTGGAGCGTTCCCACAGCACCGTGGTTTCGCGCTGGTTGGTGATGCCGATGGCTGCGACATCGGCTGCGCGGCAACCCGCCTTGAACAGCACCTCGTCAATGGTGGCGGACTGGCTGGACCAGATCTCCAGGGCGTCGTGCTCCACCCAGCCCGAGCGAGGGAAATGCTGGGTGAACTCGCGCTGGGCGAGGGCGACGATCTGCCCGCCGTGATCGAAGAGGATCGAGCGGGAGCTGGTGGTGCCCTGGTCCAGTGCGAGCAGGTAGCGGCTCATGGTCCCCGCGCGCTCCGGAACGGCCTCAGGTTCTGGAGGCCTGGTAGATGCCCTCGATCGCGGCGTCCAGCGCGGCGTCGAATTCCGCGTCCTTCTGCTGGGCGGTGAGGCCCTCGGTGAGGGCGCGCGAGAAGCTGGCCACCATGCCGTGCTGCCTTGCGAGTCGTGTATTCGCCTCGTCGCGGCTGTAGCCGCCGGACAGCGCCACCACCCTGAGCACCCGTGGGTGGGCGATGCACTCGGCATAGAGGTCGTCCACCTCGGGCAGCGTCAGCTTGAGCATGACCGTGGCGCTCTCGGGCAGCGCATTGAGGTGGGAGAGCAACTCCGCCTTGAGGATTTCCTCAGCCTTGGCCTTGTTGGGGCACTTGATGTCGACTTCGGGCTCGATGATCGGCACGAGCCCGGCCGCCACGATCTGCAGGCCCACTTCGAACTGCTGGTCGACGACGGCCTTGATCCGCCCGGAGTTCGCCTGCTTGATCACCGAGCGCATCTTGGTGCCGAAGATGCCCTTGGCCTTGGCGCGCGTGAGCAGGGCACCCAGCTCGGGCATCGGCTTCATCAGCTGCACGCCGTCGGCTTCGGCCTCCAGGCCCTTGTCGACCTTGAGGAAGGGCACCACCTGCTTCACCTGCCAGAGGTAGTCGGCCGCCGGCTGCCCGTTGAACTCGCGATCCATGGTGGCTTCGAACAGGATCGCCCCCAGGATGCGCCGGCCGTCGAAGGCCGGGCTGCTGACGATGCGGGTGCGCATGGCGTGCACCAGATCCATCATCTGCTGTTCGCTGGACCAGGCGCCCTCCTTGATTCCGTAGAGGCCCAGGGCCTTGGGCGTGCTGCCGCCACTCTGGTCCAGCGCGGCGATGAAGCCGGCCTGGTCGCGGATCTTGGTCTTCTGTTGGTTGAAGTCGTCCATGGCAAGTCCCCTGGCGCAAATGGAAAGCTGGATGTTACCGGCAAGCGGGGCGTCGGGCCATAATTCTGGCCCATGTTCGATCAAGCCAGACGTCTGATCCTGTTGACCGGCGGTCATCCCTTCGAGCGCGCTGCCTTCCTGGCCATGCTGCCGCCCGCAGGGTGGGAGGTGGTGGCACTTCGTCACCCCGCGGCCGAGACGGAGTTACCGGCCCTGTCTATCGATGACGGCGACGTGCTGCTGTGCTACGACATGCCGGGTTACCGCTTCACGCCCGGCGCCATGGAAACCAGGCTGCCCTCGCTGGATTTCCAGCGCTGCATCATGGCTCGTGCAGAGGCCGGCTGTGGCATGGTGATGATGCACCACGCCCTGGCGGGCTGGGCGGACTGGCCGGAATGGGGCGACATCGTCGGCGGGCGGTTTCTGTACCGGCCATCCACCATTCGGGGGCGGGCGTGCGGAGACTCCGGCTACCTGCCATCGGCGACCTATAAGGCGCGCGTCGCGGGCGATCATCCGGTGACGGCGGGCCTGCCGGAGAGCTTTGAGATCACCGACGAACTTTATCTGGCCGAGGTCTTCGAGGCGGAGGTCGAGCCCCTGTTGGTCACCGATTTCGACCTCACCTCACCGGCTTTCCGTTCCGCGGCAGTGGCGGTCGGCCTGGCCATGCCGGAGAGCTGGAACCGGCCGCGCGGCAGCCGCCTCTTGGCCTGGACGCATACCTACCGTAACGCCCGAGTGGTGAGCCTGCAGCCGGGTGACGGTCCGTCGGTTTACGCGCACCCGTCCCTGCGGCGCCTGTTGTCCCAGGCGCTGAACTGGGTGGGGCGGTCGTGAGCGAACCCGGGGGACCGCCCGGGCGTCAGCTGGTCTGGTTCAAGCGCGACCTCAGGGTCGTCGACCACGCACCACTGGCCGAAGCCGCTCGCGCGGGACCGGTCACCTGCCTGTACATACTCGAACCCGGGCTCATGTCCGAACCCGACATGGCAGGTCGTCACTACGCTTTCCTGGCCGAGGCCTTGCGCGACCTGCACCGACAACTGGCATCCCTTGGTGGCAGGCTGCATGTGGTGACCGGCGAGGTCGTGACGGTGCTGGACCGCTTGCATGGCGAAAGCCCCATCGCCGGGCTCTGGTCGCATGAGGAGACCGGCAATGCCTGGACGTACGCCCGCGACCGTGCGGTCGGCCGCTGGTGCCGCGAGCGGGGCATTCCGTGGCGCCAGGCGCAGCAGTTCGGGGTGATACGTGCGTTGTCGGACCGGGACGAGTGGGCCGCACGCTGGGAAGCCTTCATGGCCTTGCCTCAGCAGACCTCGACGGGCGCAATCGAGTGCGCGGACCTCGGCTGGCCGCAGCAGCGCCTGCCGGAGCCGCAGGCCCTGGGCCTGTCGGCGGATCCCTGCCCGGGCCGTCAGGTTGGCGGGCGAGCCCGCGGCCTCGAGGTATTCGAGGAGTTCCTGGAGCAACGCAGTGGCGCCTATCGGGGCGGCATCAGTTCCCCCCTGTCTGCGCCCACCGCCTGCTCGCGGCTTTCCCCTTACCTGGCGCTCGGCTGCCTGGGGATGCGTGAGGTGGTGCAGGCGACCCGTGTAACCCTCGTCGAGCTCGGCGAGGGCGATCGCCGTCGCCGCGGGCTGGCGTCCTTCGTCAGCCGCCTGCACTGGCATTGTCATTTTATCCAGAAACTCGAGTCGGAGCCCGAAATTGAATGGCGCAACATGCATCGGGGTTACGACGGGCTGCGCGAGGACGACTGGAACCACGA
>Ga0222713_10006840_pt1 | contig 10776 bp, 8 predicted proteins | sample C33_649DmetaG_FD_165061 | JGI IMG/M metagenome (GOLD analysis project Ga0222713, IMG submission 165061) | Estuarine water microbial communities from San Francisco Bay, California, United States - C33_649D | ecosystem: Environmental > Aquatic > Marine > Unclassified | place: USA: California... | reverse complement strand
CCTTTGGTATTTTTGTAGTAATGTTTATCTTTATGTTTATCTTTATTTATACTTAGTGTATCGGATTTGACTATTGATTCGTCAGATTTGATACATGGAATAGTCAGATCTGGGACATGGATCTCATATCTGTTATTCTTGTAGTGATTTGACTTATGCTTATCTTTGGTTACCGTCAGCCAGCCCAGTTTCTCTAAATCAGAAACAGTCTTGATTAATGTATTTCTGCTACCTATTCCAGCATCCTTCATTAATTGTTGCTGGTTTGGATAAGCATTTTTGCCCCTACTGGCTATTGCAAATAGTACTGCTTTATGGTATCCTGTAGGTAATGACCTATCATCTCTGATGGCTGCCATGATATTTAAGTCCATAGTGTCTCCTCACTATATACAGTATATCATAACAGCAGGGCAATGTCAAACCATGCTACTCGTCGTACTCGTATTCTCCCTCAGCCTCTTCTTCAAGTTCAGATAATATTTCTTGAGCCTGGTCATAAGCATCAGACATTATGCTATTTCCCTCTTCAACTATCTCACCCATAAAATCCATATATTCGCCAATATCAACATCTGTCCAGCCATTTTCTATAGGACCCTTTGCATCTTCAAATGCTGGTACCACATAATCATTAAATACAGTCTGTTGTCCAGCATTACCAACCATACCTTCCATAGTATCTAATGCTTCTTGAAAGCCTTCATTTACTAACTCTCTGGCTTCCGTTATATCAATAGCCGCTTCAAAAACGGATCCAAATAAGCCAAATAATCCCATTACAGATTGCCTTGATATTTAACAGTTTTCATTTGATATGATTCAATTGTATTAAAACTATTTAATACTGGCTGAAGACTACTAATTTGCCAAACCTGATCATCTAATATTAGATTTCCATTAGCATCTTTTATATTAGCAATAAGACATCCGATTGGTAACGGTTGATTGCATCTGATGCTTAGTCGTCCTGATGTATCAATACCCGCAGAAATTGCAACATTATCAACAAAATAATATTTTGCTGTTGATGTATTTCCAACAGTTTCTCTTACAAATTTATAAAAATCTGTTGAGTATTTATATCTTGTAAATGCTGCTGGTTGCATTATATGGTTCTCCAGTCTGAACTTGCAGTAGTTTGAGATGACTTACCAGTATATACTGAACGTGCTCTCATGAATGATAATTTATCACACATCATAACAGCCAAGGGTGCTATGAAAGGAGAAACTTTATCTCCAGGCTTGAATGTTGTGGAGGCATCGTTTTGCATTGTTGTTGAAACAGCCATTTGTTCAAATACAATATCTTCATTATTAAGCATGTATGCTGCTTGATATGCTGTAGCACGTTTTAAGATTTCAATATCTCTAGTGTCTTCAACATCAGCCTCAAACTTACCAACATATGCTTCTATTGCATATTGTGCTCGTTCTACAAGACCAGTGTTAACTGTTTTACCAGTTATTGTTTTTACTTGAGTTGTTGTTACAAACATTTATTTCTCCTTTCTATCCTACCAGCCATTGTAAACCAAGCCAAGTCATGGAATACACTGGAATCTCCTGGAGTGGATAAATCTCTTCTTCTTGTGTTGGATAAAAATCTGACTGATTCTGGTCATTTTGTTTATCTGTTTCTGTTCTAATTATACCGCTAGAAGCATTGGAAGCAGCCTGTATAAAACCACCACCACCACCTAGTGTTGGTATTGTTTGTCCATGTTCACTTAATGAACTAATATTTGTCGTCTTTGGAGTTCTTTCTAATCTATTAGTTGAATACTGCCACAATCTAGTATTAGTAGTTTCATTTGTATCTACTGCTGGTAATACCTGAATGTATGCTTTATTATAATCTTCACGGCTAAATGTATAACCATCTTCAATTACATTCATGAATATTTTACCTGTAATTCCTGTACCGCCCAATGTTTGGCCAGGCTGTACTACGACGGTAGTAATATAATCATCATATGGATTAGCAGTAACTGTAGATCCATTATAATAATTGTTTGCAAATTCTGTTACTGCAGTTCCAGACAACAATGTTTCTGGTGCAAGCAATGGTTTTGTACCACGATAGTTATTTCTCACTCCAGGAAGTTTTTCATTTTCTGTAAACTTAGTTAATGCTAATCCTGGTATAAACCATGAATTTCCTTCTTGAATACCAGTTTGTCTGCGTACATATTTTGCATGATATTGCTCATAATCATAAGCATTGTCTGGTGTATAGTTAATAAAGTCTGTAAGTAAATATGTATCTTTATTTGTCAAACCAGCAATTGGAGTAATTAATGAGTATTGATTATTTCTATGTGTATCAAAATATTTATCTGCAGACTCACCTGGCTGGAATGGATTAATTGCAGCAGCCTGAGCATCAGAAGTCTCTAATAATTGCGGGATTTCATGGAAATGGTTTACAATTCCAAGATCAATAGCAAGCATTGGACTTGATACATATAGACTTGCACCCTCAACAACTATCTGCTTTAGTGATGCCACAAATTCTTTATAAAGTTTTGTTACATCTTCAGTTGGCATCATGTTTTTTAATTCTGTTAAATCATCAGGATAATTCATAAAAACAATAACATCGTAATTACCTATGCTTATATCATTTTGTAAATTAATAAATCTTGGATTACCAATAGAATCTGACCACCTTCCCACAAATACTGGTTGTACATTTATTGTTGTATCTGGTTTAGATTCTAATTTTACCCATTTTTGTGCCTCTTCAAATGATCCTATATTTGATTCAAGAGTCCAATATGTTTCTGCGTATTTGCCTTCAGTCACATAAACAATTGCATTATTTATTTTTGTTGGAGAATCTGCATCATTTGGCTTAGTTAATGGAGAAGTCTTACCATTGAATATCCAAATACCATTTTCTGCTTTATTAATTTGGTTTGTCAATAATATTCTATCTCCATCATTTAATTCAACACCACTAAAAGTCATGTTTGTAAATGAACCAGCAAATCCAGTCTGTTGAGATATGCGATTTGGATCTTTTTGACCTGCAATCGGAGTAGTACTTATATTATTTGGTGAAACATTTCCTGGTGCCCAAATCAATACATTGTCTTTTAATGCAACTCTAACATTAGTTAAAATATTAAAATCTTTTTTCTTTGCTAAATCTAAATTAAACGTTTCAGTTACAGAATTTTTATTTTTATGAGTAATATTGTATGACTCAACAATAAAATTATCATCAAGTTCAATACCATTTTTACGTGAAATATTATTCCAATATAATTTAAGTGCTCTTTTTTTATTTACGCTTACTATTGGATTTACTAAAGTGGCAGAGGCATCTAAAGAATCTCTAAATGGTGTTTCATTGTAATTCCAGAACTTATATCTTTCTTGGATTTCAAACTTTGATAAAGGAATATTAATGCCATGAGCAAATGTTCTTATTGCACCTGCAAATGCATCTAATTCTGCTTCTGCACTCCATTCTCCAGTCCAAACTTTAGATGAAGATAAAACTCTTGTCAAATCATCCTGAGAATTAAAACCGTCATTATATAATTTATTTAATCCGCCTTCAATTAATTTATCTGGATTTGCACATAACCAGTTTATTTCTGGGAAAAATATTTGATCATTTTCTGTATATTCTGAAGTTCTTTTATCTAATTTTCCATCAATCCAAATTTCAATTGTTTTTTCTTCAAACTTATTTTCATGATCTTTAATTAAACCAGGTCTTCCAAAATTAATTACAACATGGTGCCATTGATTATCATTAACTGTTGTATTACTATCTATTTCAAATGAATTTGCATTAATACCATATAAATCATTATAAGAAATATTTAGTTTTCCATTCTTAATATTAATTGATAATTCGTTTACATTTGAAAATGCTGTATCTGTAGCATATTGTGTTCCAGATATGTTTCCTGTTGTTGGATCATTTACTATTGATTCTAAATTTAATGGAGTGGCTGCTTGATTATTAATAGCGCCTAATTGAAGACGAATATTTCCAGAACCATAACCAACAATACAATTTGATTTGGACGTTCTAAAACTTAATTCAATATATCCAGCACGATAAAATATTCCTTCATTATTAGATGAAACTGTTGTATTTCTTAAAAATACTAATACATCTTCGTTTATACTTGGAACTTGGTTATAACCACTATTGTCTTCTGTTAGACCAACACTTGATGTAAGTTGTGCTCCAGTAGATAATCCACCAGTAACAGTAGTGCCAGTAAAAAATGGACCATATAAATTAGTAGAAACAGGATTTCCAAATGTTATTGGTCTTAATCCAGTATCACCATTAAATGTAGTCATATTGGTTGTAAGATTTCTTTGGCCTTTTACCATCCAAACACTACCAAAGTTTGATCCATTTTCATTTGTAGAATTATGAGCAAAATCAAACAAATGTTTGTTTTTTGAATAACTTATATCTACATTTTCAAATTGATCAAATTGATTAAAAGTATTTTGCATATTATCTTACACTCCCACTTGGAATTATACTATCTTGATTTTGAAGTCTTACATAAGTTACCCATGCAGAAACTGAATTAAATACTGAAACTGAATTTACCTTAATGCCAAAACCAGTAGATATTCCTCTTCTATTTATTATATCAATAGTTGCAATACATGGTGCAGCATATATAAGTCTTGGAGTTCCCGCTCCACCAATTGAGCAACTTGCCAACATAAATTCTGCCCGAACAGTTACATTGTCTCGTCTTGCTGCTCCAGGCATTGTTGCATCAGCAGACATAAAGTCAGCAGTAAAATTATTATTCTTAACTATATAAAGTGTAGGATTTAACAGTTCTGCATTTGCTGTAACTGCAGTTCCTATGTAATTTACATTTGTTGATATTGCTGGCATTACGAATAATGCTGAAGCCTCAAGTGGAAGCGGTGTCTGGACTGAATTAGTCTTACCAGGCATCATATTATAAAGTGCTGCAACTTGTACAAGACTTAATGAATCCTTATCCCAGAAAATTTCATCAACAATTAATTTAGTATTTGTGGGAACTACTGGCAAAGCAGTCTCATTAAATGGTGTAATTAAACAACCAATAGAATATCTTGGATAATTATTTGCCTCGTCATTTGGCGCAGTATGTGTTGTTCCATTAATTAATGAAAGTCTTGCAGTTCCAATATTTATCGTCATTACTAGAACAGCATCTACATAAACTTTTGCAGTATCTGTTTGTCCAGAATGATCTAAATCTAACGCAATAAAATGAGTTCCAAAATCAAATATATTAACATTGCTGGCACTTGTTTCTGTTATTAATGTAGTTGAATTTTTAAACTCAAAATGTAATTTATTTTGATAATGATAGAGTAAGAAGTAATCTCCAGTTCCATGACCATAAGCATTTGCCAAAACCCTTAATCCTGTAGATGTATCGTCTGCTGCTCTTTGCATCCAGAATGAAGAACTGTAATGATTTCCACTGACACCCCAATCATCATCATGCACAGATTCTTTTAGAATAACTCCATCAGTTACATATGAATTACCCGTAGTCTTTACAGATTTACCATTAATGCCAAGTCCAGGATTTACCACTGTACCGCCAATAACAACGGGAGCAACAGCATAATCAGTATCAGAGCCAAAATCAAGATATGGATTGGCATCATCAAAAGTAACATATCTATATGGGGTAATATTGGCCTGTACATAGTCGTAATAAGTTGAACTTAATGGGAATGCTGGGTTCATCTCAGCATAAACAACGTCAATCTGAGCGGGTAAGTTAACTCCTAAAGACAATGCTGGATATACCAATTCACTAGAATTGTCCATTGTTTGTGCAATATGATTAATTGATATACCCGCTATTACTGTTGGTTGCACCATAACTCCAGAAACAGGTGCTGGTGTTGCTTCATAAACAAAATTAATTTGTGCAACTGCTAAATGGTTACCCATTTGTCCATTTAACTCAATAACAGGTGAAAAGATGTTTTCGTTTGGACTTAAAGATTTAATAAACGAATAATGTTCTGTGATTTGTGTTGAACTTAATGTTATAGGATAAATTGCAATCTCATCTACTTTTACATTATCGTTTAATTTAATTGATTGTGAACCAGTAATACCCATTTGGTATCCTACTGAAGGACCAGTAAATGTTGGAGAATTTAGGGTAAAGTCTATATTATTTTCTCCCAATGATGTACTTATATTTAAAACTGCATTATAAATAATTGAACCATTAAGATAAACTTTTTGTCTAACTTGATTTATATTGTCTGCTGCTTCATATGTAACAACAACATGGTTCCAGTCATCAAATTCTACATTTGCATTGTCGTATGTTCTATAGGTAACAGTAACTGTCTGATCTTCTTCAAGTCCAAAGGTAGCAGCAGTTAAACCACCAACTAATACCTGCTTATAAAGTGGAGCATCTCCACTACAACCCCACCAGTCATAAACTTCTGCAATTTGTGTAATTCCATCATTAAAAATTGCACCAGATTCTACATAGTTTAATCCTGGCAATCTTGGTCTACCAATTGAGTTATACCAAAATTCAACAGAAACGCTTCTGGTTGCATATAGATTAGCCACAAGGGTTTGATAGTTTGTAATATTTCCACGAAGTTTTGGCGCATGCAAAATAACTCCATTTGCATTTGCTCTCCACGATTTTCCTGTACCAACCGTTGACATTTCTTCACCAGAAGTAACATTGTCATCAATATATTCAACGGTCCAGTTATTTACTGTCCATGAACCATTATTTGTTGGAATAGCCTGACCATCAGAAATATAATAAAGTGGATTTAGATTTTTAATTAAAGTAAAATAATTTGGTGCAACATATATAACTGGCATAGGCAATAGTGCAGTTGCAGTCATTGCTGGTCTTGATACTATAGGATCTACCATTAATGCTGAAGCAGTTAATTCTGTAGAAGGAATAACAGCATCAGCACCAGTTTCTATAAATATATTATCTCCAATAGCAACATTAACCATTTCAAATGTTTCAACGTTAATTGTTACATTGTCACCAGTTGAGAATGATGGTGATGGAAATACTGCATTAATTGCAAATGATGTAGTGGATTGAACATTATCACCTTGTACAGTAGTAATAACAGGCTGCAGCATTGTTGATGTACTTACAATTAATGGTTCTGCTTGGTGAGTTCTATTTACTGCTGTTGGAGTTGGTGGATTGTTTGCTGCATACCAAATTTGTGCAATTTGTGTTGCTGCAACTGTTGTATATGGCGCAACATAAGCGTCAGATAATTCAAAAGTATTATTGTTTGTTCCATTTATGGCTGCACTTATTGTACTATCACCAAATTGGAATGTACCAGTTGTGGCTGATGTATCTGCTACTGTTGTAGTTATAAATAATGATCCATCAACATAAAATTCATAAGTAATTGTGCTTCCAGTTAAAACTGCTCTAATCGCTAAATAGTGCCAAGCCTGATCATCATATCTTGCTGTAGTAGTAAATGTTGATCCACCAGTTACAGCAAATTGCAATTTTCCTTTATTTGTATTTGTTGATGTACCGCCAACAAATGATACAACAATGTTTTTGCTTGTTGAACCAACTGACCACAATTGATATCCAGCAGTGTCATGGGTGATTGCTGGAGTTGTAAAATTTGTTTTAAAGAATAAACCAGCAGACCAGTTTCTATCTGCTAATTGGGTTGATGTTGTACTTAGTGTAATTCTTGGACATAATGCACCTGCTGAATAATTAAATACCCATGATCCCTTTTTCTTTAATCCACCAGTTGCATTTACTGTAGGGAATGTATTAAAGTATGATCCTACCGTTCCATCAGGAACAACCACAGTTCCATAATTTACTATAGGTGGCTTTGACATACCTGTTAATGTTTCATTAAATTTGTAATAATGTTCTGGAGAATAGCCAACAATAGTGTCAGCCAAATAACCATTTGTAGTTTCTGGTCTATAGATTGCAATAATATTTGAAGGCATTACTGGTTCTAGAGATGCCGTCATTGGTTGTGCATTGATTGTTGTAGACATAGGTAATCCAGACGAATATATACTTCTTAACTCTCCCTGACCTATTGCTGACCAATCACTAATAAAGAAACTTGATACTCCCACTGATGATGTAAGAGGTGCAGAATTGTTACCAAAAACAATTGCATTAATACTTCTCTTAGTCCAACCTGTGCGCTGTACTCCACCTACTCCATTGCCATCAATAAAATGATCATAAACTAATGTTCCAGTTGCTGATGAATTTACTGCTACATTGCCATTTTCATTAACAGTTTTTCTTACAGCAATAAAATACCATTTATTCCATTCAATAGGCACAACATTATTATTTTGATCTGTATAACTTGTATAAAAATTTATTGAAGCAGTGCCGATTTCAGAAGTTCCATGAACAATTGCTACAGCAGGCTGTCCATTAGATTTTCCTGGTCCTATATTAATTATTGCTTGGTTTCCATTTGCAAAAAATCTAACCCCTCCAACACTTGCGTTGTCTATTGAAAGACCTGATGGCATTTTAATCCAAACACCAACAACTCTGTCAAATGAGGTAGAATCCCACATTAATCGTCTAATATCATTTGCATTGCCCGTATTGCCTGCTACTGTTGAGCCATAAATTAGTCTTGCATGTTTTATAGGACTAACAGTGTTATCAAATTCAAAATTATAATAGTTTTGATCTAATAATGGACCAACTTGAATTGTGGGATTATTTGCACCATCAGAAGCAAAGTTAGCATCAAGCATTTCAACTGAACTACCATTTAATGCTCTGGTTCCAGTTCTTGCGGGTGTTGCAGTAAATGTTGCCTCGTCAAAACTTATACCCTTGAAGTGACTTAAATTCTGATATGTATTAGTTAATGCGCTCATAAAAAAAGGCTACGCCAAAGACGTAGCCAATTCACCTACCTTCAATTCTGGATTAATTGATTTTAAACTATGCCCATTTACTGAGATAGGAGCAGGAAAGAAGCGAGACCATGAGGTAACAGAAGCGGCAACATGCTTCTTGATTTCTATGGCAACAGAACACTCAACAAATGTAGCAAGTACATTCAGAGTTAATGGTCCCGCTTCAATCCTGACATTCATTATGCTACTGTGACTCTCACAATACCAGTTGAGTCCCATGTAATGGTAAAGTTACCATTTGAAGACGACTGATCTGAACCGAAGTCAACGTATCCAACTAGTGGACGTGTTGCATTTGTTGCAGGTGTAGCATCATAGATCACTGCATAACGTGCAGTAATTGTGGATGAAGACCATGTTACATCGTCAGCATCAAGAACAATTACGTTTGTTGCTGATGTGTAAGTATTAGTCTTGTTTGTAAGTGTGATTCCACCAGAGGTGTAACCAGTACCAGTTACTTCAAAAGCAACAACATCATCAAAATAGTTGTGTGCGTCCTGATCTGGTGTGTAGGAATTTGTGAGAAGTGCTACCTTGATGGTATCTGAATCCCAGTCAATTTCCTTATTGAAAGATTGCTGAATGAATTGTCCGTATAGTTTACTTGGCATTATTCAGTTCCTCCTTACGCTGTCTTCTCAACGATAGCGAATGCGTCAGCATCTGCAACAGCAAATGCACGACGAACACGAGTCTTGAGCAAGACACCGTCCTTTGAAAATTCTGCATCACGAGAAACTACAGACTCTACGCCACCACGAATACCATTGATAAGCATCTGACGGTTACCGCAGATAAGCAATGGGTTTCCTGCTGGTGAATCTGTTGCTGCTGCTGATGTTGCAGCACCGTATGAAATTACTAGTGGATATCCAAATAGTGAGCCAGGGGTTCCAGCCAATGGATCTGGAAGAACGAGATCGTTATTTCCCTTTACCATTCCACGGATTTCCTTAAGCATCTTTGGATGTGCCATCCAGACTGTGTTAGCAGCATCAAACTTTGAAGAATCTTCAACAAGACCAAGTGCATTGTTTAGATCATCAAATGAAAGTGCTCCACCAGTTTGGATTAGGTTTGTGCCTGCAGATCCTGGAGACACTGCACGATATAGAGATGTAAACGGTTGTCCGTCATCTCCGTCGCCTGCTGCTGTTACGCCAAGGCAAGCATTATCATACTTACGAGCCCAGCGAGATGCCCATTCACGCTTATATGTAGCGAGAACATCTACTAGACCGTCATTAATATCTTCCTCAGAAATGTGGAAGATTTTTGCATATTTACGAGCAGTCAATACAATCTCGTCAAGTGTTGCGGTTGCTTCTGGAATTGTTGCGCCTTCGGCTACAACTTCTGGAGCATCAGCAAGAAAACGAGGTACTGACTTTGTACGAGATGCCATGGTTTCACGACGAGCGAAACGCTCAACCGCAGAGTTAGCAATAAGGTCTTGGATGACTGTACTGCCTTGTTCCTCTAGGATGTAACCATTGGCTTCTGTTAAATCAATTCTAGCCATTTTGTTTTCTCCTTAATAGAAAATAAATTTTTGTAATAGGTATTGAATCGTCTAATTCATCCATAAACCTTTGGCAACGTCCATCGCCATAAGTATATGTATATTATATCAGATTTTCTTACCCAGTATTTTTGCTGCTTGCATTTCGCTTGCAGAATATTGAGTACTTACAGATGCCTTTATGGCTGTATCGGCTTGTCCGCCTACACGAACCTTAGCATCAAAGATTTCTGGGAAATCTTGCTTAAGTTGCTCAAGTTGATTGTCAAGACCAATAATGTCAAGAT
>Ga0222713_10006838_pt1 | contig 10776 bp, 9 predicted proteins | sample C33_649DmetaG_FD_165061 | JGI IMG/M metagenome (GOLD analysis project Ga0222713, IMG submission 165061) | Estuarine water microbial communities from San Francisco Bay, California, United States - C33_649D | ecosystem: Environmental > Aquatic > Marine > Unclassified | place: USA: California... | reverse complement strand
TTAGACCAATATAAATGACCATAAAAAATAAAAATGTCGGCAAAATCCATCTAATAACCTTGTGTGAGATAAAAGTAAATGACACCCAATTAAACTTGAACAAAAGTTTCCAGAAAAATTTTAAGTTTTGAAAATTGCCTGAAGAAATTCGAATTTTTCTTTTGAATTCGATGAAAGAATCATTAGAAACATCCTCTAGAACTAAAGCATCCTTCTGATTAATGCACTGAAAACCTTTTTTAATACAAGTCATATTAATAAAAAAATCATCGACAAGAAAGTGTGCTGGTATGGGCTCAAAGCATTTTTTACGAAAGGCAAAACATCCCCCGAATGGTCCCATCATTGCTCCCCAAAGCTGGCCTTCGGCATCTTTTACTGCAACTTCACCAGAAATGTATTCTGATTCTGGAATGGAAATCCCAGTATTTTTTAATCCATAATGCTGCATTCGTGTATCAACAAGTCCAATTTTTGAGTCTTCAAAGGGTGCTTGAAGAAAAGTCAAAGTTTGTGGGGTGAATAACACATTGGCGTCAGTGAGTATCACAAGTTCATTACTGGCCTTAGGTACAAGTGTATTGACAATTTGAATTTTACCTTGTCTTTGATCGAATTCAAATAGCTCACAATTCGAAAATTTGTCTTGATATTCTTTTAAAATAATTGCTGAAAAATCTGTACTACAATCAATGCCAATTAATAATTCTATTAATTCTTCAGGATAATCACTATTGAGTATCGATTCGAGTTTATCTTTTAGTACTTTTTCTTCATTGTGGGCAGCAATAATAATACTCAAAGGAGGTTTGTTATGGCCGTTTGAGAAAGAAGTTTTTTTAGGTCTATTTTGGATTATAACTTTTAATAAAAAGGGGTAAAGTATATAACTATATAAAAGAAAGACAATGCCGATTATAAAAAACCACGGAAATCCCATTTTACAATATTAACCATTATTTTGAAGTTCATCTAGCAATAAATATAATTGCTTTTGAACATGTTCAGTGCCGAAATGCTTTTCAAAATATTGCTTGAAGTAGGCTGATCTTTCACGTAATTTTTCCTGATTTGTTAGAAGCATATTTAGCTCATTTATGAATGCATTGAGGTCGGGTTGAATACAACTTTTATCTAGGTTTGATAAACCATCGGCGGATTTGCTGCTAAGTACAATAGGCGCACCTACGCTCATGGCCTCTAATATCTTCATTTTTACTCCGGATCCCGATTGTAAACAGCCAACAAAAATTCCATGGTTAGCAATGAATTCTTTAGGGTCTGGAACAAAACCATGAATATGTACGCCAGGCCTCAGCCAATGCTTGAAATTTTGTGAGTCTTTACCGGCAATATGAAATTCAAGCTTTGGAAAGGCCTTCAAAAGCACAACAAAAATCTCACTTAAAAACCATTCAACAGCCTCAATATTAGGGTTCCAATTAAAAGCACCCAAAAAACAAAGTTTCATGGGCGAAAGTGTACTTTGAAACTTGCTCGATTCAATTGACGAGGGCAAATATTTGCAAGCAGTTAGTGTTTGAGATTCGATTAGCTCGAGGTTGGATTCAGAAATGCTTAAAATAAGATCGAGTTCTCCTTGATCTTCACTCCAAATGCTCCGCTCTGCCCATTTTAACGAATAGGCCAATTGATTCAAATACCATTTCTTGAATAAATTCTTAGAATTTTTGGCAAGATCTTTCCAAATTTGGTATTCTATATTATGTGCCCTATAGATAAATTTAGCTTGAGAAAAGGCACTCAAAGGTGCTGCATAAATCGCAGCATAGAGGCTTTCAAAAATAACAAAATCATAGGTCGCTACGCTCAATTCCTTTTTAAGTTCACCAATAATTTTATTGTCCTTGAATCTCGTTAAATTATAGGATTCTTGTTTGATGAGCGCTATTAATGCTGCAAACATCCCTAAACGTGTATCTATGAAATGAGCTTTTACATTTAATTTAGGATGTTGTAGAAAATGATCCTTATTAAAAGGATGTTTGTGAGTGGCAAGTGTATGATAGCTTACTTGAGTGGTATTATTTAATGTAAGTATGTCTTGAAGCAATCTAGACATCGCCAAGCATCCTCCATCTAAAATTGGATACGGTGGTTTATGGCTAAGGATTAAAAATTTCACGATTTCTATTAAATAGCTTGTGCTTTTTTGGTCAAATAAATGGCAATAGGAGTGAAGACTAAAGAGGCCATCCACATGCCAATAAAGGGGCTTACACTATTGGTATCAGCAAGATTGTCACCGATTGAACTGGCAATAAAGTAACACATAAAAATCAATGCGGCTATCACAACTGGAGCACCAAAACCACCTTTTTTAATTAAAGCACCAAGTGGCGCGCCAATAAAAAACAAGATTATAACAGCATAGGTAAGAGAAAATTTTCTGTGAAATTCTATCCAATATAGTGAGGCCTCACGATCGAGTGAGCTTATAAATTGTTGCTGATTATTAAGTTGTTGCTGGTTGCGTCTTATTTTTGATAGGGCTAAATTGTAAACAAGTTGTTTGTCTTTGGCTGGCAGTGTGTCAAAATTTATTGCGGGTATAATGGGTTTCTCTTGATTTAACCGCTGATCATTATCAATGGCATTAGAAATTGTTTTATTAAGCGTCAAAAAGCTCATTTTATTTTGTTTCGCTAACTGATTTTGTAATTTTTGCTTTTTTGAGACAAGTGAATCAATGGCATTGTTTATTTGAAAAACGTTAAACATCTCGTATTTATCGGTAAACAAGTCCTCTTTTGAACGATTTAAATCTAAACCGTCTAAATCTAATTTGTAAACGCCTTGAGAAAAATGCGAGACCCTAGAGGGTCTTTTAGAGGGGTTACTCAGTATTTTATTAGGAAGATACATGGGGTTTTGTATATCCAATTCTTCTAGAATACTACCATTTTTGAGATTTAAGAAAACAAATCGTCCATTTTCTGATTTATATACCGTTGCTTCTTTTGCTCGAACGGTTCTCAACTGAGTGGGTTGGGTGTAGTCGTGTATGGTTACGCCCAAGCAATCGTTTCCATCAAGAGAGTCAATTTTTATGGCATAACCCTCAAAATGTTTTGAATATACGCCTGGAGTTAAAATGGTGGCGATCTTTTTATTTTGGATATCATAAATTAAAGTATGCCATTTGAGATTGGCTGCCGGAATTACATAATTGGCAAATAAAAAGGTAGCTAAAGCTATAATACAAACAATAATAATCAAGGGCCTAAGTATGCGCAACAATGAAAAACCACTTGCTTTTAATGCTGTTAGTTCATTGTGCTCAGATAAATTCCCAAGCGCCATTAATGATGAAAGTAAAATGGCTAAGGGGAGGGCGAGTGGTACTATCCCTGCCGAAACGTACATTAATAATTCCAAAATGACCCATACGCTTAGGCCTTTGCCCATTAAATCATCGATATACACCCAAAAAAATTGAAGAATGAGCATGAACATCGAAATCAACAGCGTCACAATAAATGGACCTGTGAATGACTTTAAACTAAAGAGTACAAGACGCTTCAAACGCTTTATTTAAGGCAAAAATAATAATTTAAGAAGTGAGCTGTGCTAAATTATTTTCCTCTTTAACCACCAATTATACGTTTTAAATCAGAAATGGCCTGATGCCAAAGAGCTTGACTACTTTCTAGCTCATTGGATGTTGCAAAATCTGTAATGTGTAAAATCACAGAGTTGGTCATAGGGTCTACGACATAAGCCAATTCAAAATAAGTATCGAGGCCGTCTTGTTCGTCTTCTATCCATTGAAAACGTATTTTTGAATTCAATTTGAATTGGATCAGTCTAGCTTCCTCAATGTTGCCATCCCACTCAAAAGAATAAATGTCGTCGTTAACACGGACGTCATCAGCAAACCAATCTGCAAGACCATCAGGGGTGCTAATCAGCTTGTCGAGCACACGAGGGGAGGTTTTGAGTAGAAACTCTAACTTGTACTTTTCTTTCATTGACGCCCAGATTTATTGTTACTTTTGTCAATCATTAAATATACAAAATTTAAATCAATGTCAGCTGAAAATAAATTGGAAAACCTAGGGAATTTATTTTTTAAATACCGTGGCCAAATTCCTGTAATATTCTTTGCATCTGCATTTATATTAATGCATTTTTTTGCAAATTCTGAACATTGGTTTGATCCTATGCGCACATTTTATGCAATAGGATTGGTCATATTGGGTCATCTCATACGTGCGCTTTCTGTAGGTAAGCGTGCCGAGCATACTTCGGGTCGAAATAGGGATGAACAAGTAGCAGAATCTTTAAATTCAACCGGTATCTATTCAATGGTTCGTCATCCTCTATATCTTGGTAATATTATTACCTATATGGGTTGGGCAGTATTTACGGGTATAGATTGGCTCGTTTTTGTTTATTTAATATTGTTTTTATGCTATTATCGCTTGATTATTTTTGCAGAGGAACAATTTTTAACGCGGCAGTTTGGTCAAAAATATCAAGATTGGAAAAAACAAACACCGCTAATTTTACCGGCAATTTGGAAGTATAAAGCAAATGCTCAAAAATTCTCACTAAAGGTGGTCATTGAGAATGAATATGCTGGCTGGGCCGCTTCCATGACAACTGCCTTAATTTTGATTTGGTTTGAATTGTACGTTCTGCAACAGCTCAATAACAATCACAACACAATAAAGCTCCTTTGCGGGGCCTTGTTCATCGCCATTTTTACCCTTGGTTTACGCTACCTAAAAAAGAAAACTCAATTTTTTAAGGTGCAGTAGCAATAATTATTGCGTTAATTCAAACACTTGCCTTTGTTGCAAGCTCCGCCCTAAGGTTAATTCATCTGCATATTGCAGTTCAGACCCTACGGCAATACCTCTTGAAATTCTAGATACGATAATGTCTAATTCTTTGATTTTTTTATAAATGTAGAAATTCGTTGTATCACCTTCCATGGTAGGGCTTAGCGCTAAAATGATCTCTTTTATTGCACCACTTTGAATTCGTTCGGGCAGACTTGCAATATTTAGTTGTTGAGGACCAACACCATCCATCGGGGAGATTAGTCCTCCAAGAACGTGGTATATTCCTTCAAAAGAATTGGTAGATTCTATTGCCATAACATCCCGAATATCTTCCACAACACAAATGATAGATTTGTCCCTTTTGGGATTATCACAGATATGGCATGTTATGTTATCTGTGATATTTCCACATTGTAGGCAATTTTGAACGTTACTTTGTAAAGCACTAATAGCCGAAATAAAGTCATTTAACTCAATATCAGAACGTTTTAATAAATCTAAGGCTAAACGAAGTGCAGTGCGTCTGCCAACTCCTGGCAGGCTAGCAAGTTGGTCTACCGCTTGTTCGAGATAATGAGAGCTAAATTGCATGCGCTAAAATTAACTAAACTTTTGATTTGGTTGGCGTCTCAAAATTGTAACTTTGTATTATGTCCAACAAGGATCTTAATATAAGAAATAAACGTGCCCGTTTTGAATTTCATTTAGATGAAATTTTTGAAGCAGGTATCGTTCTATCAGGTACAGAAATAAAAAGCATTCGAAGTGGCAAGGCATCTATCCTAGAAGCATACGGGTTATATGAAAATGGAGAGGTATGGCTTCGCAATATGCATATTTCAATTTATGAAAATGCTTCCTTCTACAACCATAAACCTAGAGCTGACCGCAAGTTACTGCTAAATGGAAAAGAAATTAAACGTATAGAAAAGTTTCTTAAAGTAAAAGGTCATACGCTAGTTCCAATAAAATTATTTTTGAGTCAAAAAGGATGGGTTAAAGTGCAGATTGCTTGCGCCAAAGGAAAGAAACTCCACGACAAGCGACAAGATCTAAAAGAAAAAGATGATAAGCGCCAAATGGATAGACTAATGAAACGTTGATTTATTAACCTTAGTCTTTTATAACTGGATAACCCGGATATTTTTTTCTATCGAATACAAACTTGCTGTCGTCAATGGTAGGGTTGGCTGTGAATTTAGTTACAGAATAGGTCATGGTTGTGCCATCTTTTGTTTTCATGATAGCCTTAACTAGTTCATTTTCAGTTTTGGAAATATATAATTGAATGGTATGGTATTCAGCTTTTGAAGGTACTTTAGGATATAAATTAATAATGTGAACAGGCTTGCCATTGAAATTCCCCTCGTGGTCATATTTATTTTTAAAACCTGTTTCCCAAATCGTCATTAAGCGTTTAGGATTAATGGATTCTTCGTCGTCTTCACTTGCATCAGATTCATAAACTGAGCGATCTTCTTTTATGATTGTCCAAGTTTTCACACCATTGCAAATCATCGCATTGTCACCATAGGAAGCGTAAAATTTATTGCCTTTTACCCAGCCTTTGCCAAATTCATTTTCATTGGTTCCTGTCGTGTTGTTTTTAACGCTAGCATTAAATTCTATGTAAAAGGATTTCATGGATTTCATTTTTGTGGAAAGTTTATCCAATATACCTTGTGCTTTCGCATCTTGTGCAAAAGTCTGAGAAGTCAAAAGAGACAAGCAAAGCGCTAAAAATATTTTCATATAAGAGTTTTTCTTTGCAAATATCATAAATTATGCCAAATATGCCAAAACGATGAAATTTAGAACCCCTTATTCTACAATAAGCAACTTGATATTGCTGATTATTGCTTGACTTTGGATCTGAAGCATATAGGTACCTGCATTTAAATTTTGTGGCAATGTAAAATTGGCGTTGTATGATGCTTTTAAGATTTCTTTTCCTTTCAAATCAAGTAATCGGATAACCTCTCCTGGAGGGCCAACAATTTTTATTGTTGATCCTGCGCAAGATGGATTAGGATAGATATAGCGCTTCACGAATTGGTTTTGATTTATTTGGGCCATTGAACCCAAATTAATATTGTCCAAGTATAAGCAATTGCCCCAACCGCCAATATTTCTGAAAGCAACTTGGAGATTTCCAATATTTGCATAGGCGCTCAAATCAACTGAATCTTTGCGCCATTGTGAAGCAGAGGGCGTAAAAAAACTTTGAAAATCTGGCGAAGTAGCTAAATCTAAACCACCTTTATAATAGAGTACTTGCTCGCTAGCAAAGCAATCTGATGAAACGACCACCTGCAAGGAATCTGAATAGCCACCTCCCCAACGCGCATAAGCAACATCAAAGAATAAGTATGGTTGGATATTCAAAGTACTAGTTTCTAATGGCATTATTATATCATCATATGTCCCTTGTGAGTTGATGTCATAATTATTAAAATAGGTTGATTGGCTTGAGTTCGAATAGCCACCAACAGATGTAGAAAGTGTCCATGTGCCACTTCCATTATGATCTACTGTTGTCCAACCTGGCGGCAAAAACTGTTGTTCAAAATCTTCTGAAATTCCCGTGTTAAAACTAAAAAAATCTAGCGTAACATAAAGCGAGTCTGTATCGGTCTGGCCATTGGCATCAGTAATCTGCAGCACAGCTAAATGCTGCCCAGCGCTTTGAAAAATAACCGCAGGGTTTCTAAGATTAGAACTACTTGGGCTTCCTGTAGGAAAGCTCCATTGCCAAGATGCATTTTGATGGTTTAAAAAAGAATAGTCATCAAAATAAAAAGAGTCAATTTCACAAATGGCCGTCTGACTAAGTTTATCCACCGTTATACGAGCAATGATTTGAGATGGGCTTTCCACAAGATCACTTTGATAAATTCCTTTTCCGTAGGTGGCCAATCTAATTTTACTATCGCGATAAAATGGTTTTAAAATATTGCCATTGGTAAATAATGGAAGTCCATTATTTTCAAGCGTAAAGTCACTAACATTATTGCGATAGTAAACAGCTCTGTTTGTAGCCACATAAATTCCTCCATCTGTTCCAGCAATATGTATAAGGGATTGTACAGATTCATTATTGAGCAGGCTACTGGTCAAATTAGACCAATTGCTCCCTGAGTTTACTGTTTTAAAAACCTTAAAACCGTTCGCGCCACTAGGATACGCAAGCCACAATTCATCTGCATTTTGAGGATTAACTGCCAATAACATCCTGCTCGAATTTCCGGGAGGAATCGAAAGTTGTGACCAATTCAAGCCTCCATCAGTGCTCTTAAAAAGCCTTCCTGTAGTTCCACTTTCCGGTTTTTGATTCAGATAGATTACATCTGGGTTATCCGATGCGATTTCGATATAATTGATTTTTTCATTGGTATTAGTACCAAAAGTGAAAATCAATTCAAAAGTGGCCCCCATATCACTTGTTTTGTACAATTTATTTTCAAAACCGGTATAGGCGATACTGTAGCAATTCGGGTGAAAAACAAGTTCAGAGGATTGTGCTGCCCAATAACTTTCATTTGGGTTTATTCCAAATGATGCGTTTTGAATGGATCCGTCTAGTGTTGAAGGAAGCCGTTTGCCATTGACGTCAGAAAAATATGTGAGTTTGTTATCGCCAGGATTGACATAACCTGTTGGTGCTTCACCGCCCCCCAACTCTAAAAAATTCCCATCTCCATAATTCTCGTGATATGCTAAATTCCCATTGTGATATAGGCCACCGACCAATACATCTTCATTCCAACCATTGTCAAAACCCCAATAATCTGAACCGTGAACTCCAGACATATAAAAATCTGGTTGAGTGTTCATAAAATCGGTACTATGGTAAATTCCACCATCTGTAGTTACCCAAGTTTCATTATTGATTACACGAAAATCTTGATTGTCTACATGTAAACTTAAAGGCCCACCTACATAACCCGAAACAGATGAAAAAGTCATCGCTGCATCGTTGCTGCGGTATAAATTTAGCCCGCCAATGAGCAATTCATCTGCATTGTTTGGGTTGGCCATCAATGCACAATTGTAGAAACCTTGATGATAATTCCAAGTAGGGGAGCCCATTGCTAAATTTGGATGGGTTGTAGAATATGGCCCTCCAACAGGCCCATTGGGTAGTGTCCATGTTTGGCCGCCGTTGTCACTTCTATACAAACCTATATAACCAAAATCATCGGGTTTTGAATCGCCAATTAAATATGCGTAAATTCTCTGGGGTGCGGCATCACTTACGGCCAAACGCCCTCCGCGATCAATTCTTGCCGGATCATTGGAGCTATACCATCCATTGTCCTGTAGTGTCCAAGTTTGCCCTGCATCTGTTGAGATAAAAAACTCACACCTGATTAACCCAGGGTTATTTTTTAGTAAATACAAAGTTTGGCTTGTGCCTGGTTTTAATTTTATATCGTAGCATCTCTCGCTGTGAATTTGTGTCCAAGATTGTGCAGCATCGCTACTTTTAAACAGACCATTTTCGGTTGCTGCAAAGACAATATTTGGGTTGGAAGGCAGAATGAATATTTCATTCACATTTAGTCCAGAGCTTGGTAGGGTATTGATCCATGTAGTTCCACCATCTGTACTTAAAAAAAGACCTTTATTTGCTCCTGCTATAACATAATTGGGATTAACAGGATGAACTTCAATTGCCGTAACCCCAGAACCAAAATTAATTTCACTAGAGGTTAAATTCCAACTTACGCCACCATTACTACTTTTATATACTTCTCCGGGTTCAGTGCCACAATAACACGTATTTGGTTGTGCTTGGCATTGATCAAAACTGTAGATATTCGCTTGTCCTGAACCCTGCGTGAGGCCTTGTTGATAATTGGTAATTGGGCCCATGATAGACCAATCGGTAAGTTTACTTTGTGCTTGTTGTTTTTTTAGATATGAGGCTTGATCTTGTTCGATAAATTCTACTGAAGGAATTTCAATGTATCCTTGTTGATTTGCGTAATATTGATTTTCGCGTATCCAACGCTTATAGTATTGGGTATGAAAACTCTTTTCGAAAGGATGGTTTTTGAAGTAGTTCTCGTAAGCATTTTGGACAGCATATATATTCGGATGCTCCCCGTACATGAGTTGGGCCCAAATTGGTAAGTGCGCAATTTCATAGGCACTTGGTTTTTGAAGATTTTGACCTTGTAATTTAAAACCTAAAAGTAGAAATGTGAAAAGCGATATTTTAAGGACATTCATAAGCTAAATTGAGATCACCAATTTACTAATATTTATTCAACGAATCTTTCTGGAAAGTCATTAATGCTTATGATACATTGCTCAGTCTTACCAAACCACCGATACCTTCTTTTGGCAATAAAAGAATAAATCAAATCTCTGAAGAATTTCGGCACTAACCAAGCGAGTTGTGTATAATGCCATTTGCCATGAATGTCGCGCATAATGAACAATATTGCAGTGCTTTTATCATGCCATTTTGTCAAACGCAAATAGTGAATTCGCGCTTTTAAATTTGATTCTTTATTTTGCTTTTGGTTTAAATTATTGGTTAAACGGTTATAATCGGAAAAGAAAATGTGTTTATGCTTGTCTTTAATCAATATATATTGAACAAAACGGTTGCATAAAATACATTTGGTATCAAAATAAACGATACGTTGCTTGGTCAATGAATTTAATTAATTTTTGTAATGTCCAATTTTTTCGGATGGCTTACGCGCTCTTTCATTAAAGCCAAATTGAGCACCTCCAACATTTTATCAACGTAATGAATTTTTAATCCTTTGAGGTAAATAGGGTCAATTTCTTCAATATCTTGCTTGTTTTTTGATGAAAGAATGATTTCTGTAATTCCCGCCCTTTTTGCTGCCAAAATTTTTTCTTTAATGCCACCCACTGCCAACACATCTCCTCTTAGGGTGATTTCTCCGGTCATGGCTAGGTTTTTACGGACTTTACGTTGAGTAAA
>Ga0222713_10006835_pt1 | contig 10779 bp, 12 predicted proteins | sample C33_649DmetaG_FD_165061 | JGI IMG/M metagenome (GOLD analysis project Ga0222713, IMG submission 165061) | Estuarine water microbial communities from San Francisco Bay, California, United States - C33_649D | ecosystem: Environmental > Aquatic > Marine > Unclassified | place: USA: California... | reverse complement strand
AAATTCAAAAATCTGAAGATATGTTTCATACCACATCTCGTTATGGTAATTGGACAAATAATCCATGTCTATATAAAAAACAATTTTACTTAGATGCAATTGAACCATTTATGGGTGAGGGTATTGATTTGGAAAGAAAGATTGCATATTGGTGGCCAAGACAGAATTTCAAAGTTGGTCACAATGAAGGATTATTCAAACATAACGATTGGCAAAAATACGGAAAATAATGGAATATACAATAGTAGGATGTATAACTAACTACGGAGTTGATGATATAAAACCCTTTGTAGAATCAATTGAACAAAGTGGTTATAAGGGTAAGAAACTGATGTTGGTGTATGATATAACATCTGACACGATTGAATACCTTAAAAGTAAAGGATGGGATTTATATGGTTCACAATTAGAACAACATATAATAGTTCAGCGATTCAGAGATATGTATGTCTTATTACAATCTTTACAAACTGATGTGATTATATGGTGTGATGTGAAAGATATTATATTTCAGAAAAATCCAACTGAATGGTTGGATAAACATATGAAAGGTGATATACTTGCTTTTTCAGAATCATTGATATTTAATCACGATGCTTGGGCACACATAAATGCAGGAACATCTTTCCCAATAGAATGGGAATGGTTGAAGTTTGAAGAAATATATTGTGCAGGAACTATCGTAGGTAAAAAGGATGCAATAAAAGATTTATTCATCGATATTTACAGATGGTCATTGACAACTTCAAATCCCGGACAATTGGCAGACCAAGCAGCATATAATATTTTATTAAGATTACATCAATTTAAGGATAAAGTTCAGTTTGTAAAACAACAAGAAGGATTTGCTGCACAATTACATTTAAAAATTAAATTTGATAAACAACATTTATGTAGTGAAGACCTTGCTACGATTGAAAACGGAAATGTCACAACAACCGATGGTGAGTTATTTACAATAGTCCATCAATATGATAGAGATTTAGAACTTAAAAAATTAATCCAAACCAAATACAAATGAATATAGTTTTATCAACGTTTATATTACCACATGAAATTGATGATTTAGAGCAAGTTCTTTTGCAATTAAAAAAATCATCATTGTTGTTGGATTCTAAAATTGATTTTTCAATCGATGTAGCAATGACTATTGCAGATGATATGATTGATTGGAAAAAATCATCACTACCAAAAGGTTATTTTTTAGATAGATTATTAAAATTATCGTTTCAAACTGATTGGTGTAGTAAAACATTCAACGCAAGTGAAACTATTAAGGGATGTATCTCACATAAAAGAGATGTATTATCGAGATATGAAGATGCTGATTATTTTATTTGGTTAGATAGTGATATTGTTTTTGATGAAAGAACTTTGGCATATATGATTACTAGTCTAAATACTTTATTGGAATATGATTATACTATCGTAACTCCTGAAATTGTAAAACTTTGGGATACAACGTGGGATTGTTTGGTTAATGAACAATTTATAGATAAACCTTTAAATTATCACTTAACAAATGACCCATATAAAGATAGTGGTGTGAAGGGTGAAGTTTCGTTGGAATCCGTATCAAACAATGTACCAGAACAACCTTCATATAAATTTGCAGGAGGATGGTTTACTGCAATTAGTGCTAAATTACTAAATAGAATTGGTATACCAGAATCGTTTGGTCACTATGGTCCTGCAGACGATACATTTATTATGTGGGCATCTGAAAAAATATCAAAATTAGATAATAATCAGGTTAGACAATTTAAATTGAAAAACTTAGTTGTTTGTGAAAATTATAAATACAGAAATCAAGGACACTATATAAACTATATGAGTATATTCAACCGAAAGGATGAATTTAAGAAAATAGCAACCTCAAATTTAATAGAAGAATTCAATAAACTCACTTAATAGTGAGTTTTTTGTTTTTAAACCAATATTTATATTTACAATTTACAAAATGTTATATAAATCAGTTTCATAGATAAAGGTTACCCTAATCCACTAACAGGAGGTAACGTGAAATACGGTCTATTAAATTTAATTAAAATATTTTGCATCTGCACAATATTAATATTTGTATCAGATTCATCTCAAGAAGAGAAAAAAATCAAAATTGGTGAAATAACTAATGAAATTCGATTAGGTCCATTTGCCGGACAACGTAATATGGCAGTGGGTGTGAAGAATATATTAGAAGAATTGTTTCAAGATTTAGATTATCAATTAACTCCCGATGCGGAGGATGAAATAACAATCCGTTTAGTATTTTTTGATGTAAAAAATATCGGTCAAAATATCGGTATTTATCACAATGATGTGTCTTTAACTGAAATCATTGCAATTGGTGAATTAAGAAGAAATGGTAAAGTTATACGAAAAACAACTCAAAAAGGTCAAAGTAAAGAAATTTCAACTTCTACTTTGATAGTTGCAGAGGACGGTTCATTTAATCAACAAACAGCAAGTATAGCACTTAAAAAAGTATGTGAAAACATAGTAAAGGATTTAACAAAATGAAAAAACTAATTTTATTTTTAGGGATATTTTTAATATCACTTTCTTCATTCGCTCAATTGACAATAAGTCAATCATTAACACCCACTGCAGGTTTGAAAGTTGGGGATACAATTACTGTCAAATACAATCTAATAAAAGGACAGGTGATTAAGAACCCTCGTTATCTTTGGTTTAGGTACCAGTATAATAACAAAGCATTAACTTATGTATCTACTACATTTAATCAAGGAACATCTGCACAAACATTTTATACCGGTTGGAGTAATTATAAATTTACTTTCAATGGTGGTGCAAGTGATAATGATTTGAATGTTCAGTATGGGTTAACTCCGTGGAATTATGCATCAAACGCAGATTGGAACGTTGGACAATTAACGGTTCAAAGAGCAGATGCATCCATTAGTGGTTTAATCGCTACTCAAAAATATATTCTAAAAGACCAAAATACTTACAACAATATATTCAAAATAGATTTAGCAACTGGTACTGATACTACTGGTGCAAATGTTGGAACTATCTATGGCGGTGGTGCATCATCTATAACTGGTGTGACTGGTAACACATCTCAATTTAAAGTAAAAGTTCTGTATCCACAAGGATACAACATTACTGATCATAGTGTTCAATTGATGAATTTAAAATCGGATGGAAGTGGGGATATAGACTGGTCTCGAGCTCCAATTGCTCAATTACCATTGGATGCAACGGGTGAAGCTCTTTTCACAACTCAAGTAAAAGTTGGAGATGAGGTTGGTGTATTTGTAGGAGCGGCATTCCAAAAAAGTTGGATGAATAATATTGTGACAGTGTCGGATGCATATAAAGCATTTTTAGGACATTCACAGACCGATATTAGTGGAACTTCAAACTTCTTTACATTACCTGCATTGGAAAAGAAAGTTGGTAAAGTTAGTTTAGGTAATACTACATTTGGAGAAGGAGATTCATATGCATTATTTGCACATGTAATGGGACAAGATGTATCATCAACTGCTATGATTCCAACTTCAACTTCATCATCAGTAAGATGGTATAGTGGTTTATTAAATCAAAATTGGTTAGATGGTGTTGTTAAAAACAGAGTAGTAATTACACAACCAATACAAGAAGTTTATGCAGTATTTGCTTGGGGTGGGGATTTAAACTGGTCTCATTCATCAGACCCAGTAGTAATTGCAACTAAAATATCAGCAGGACAATTTACAAACGCAGTAAGTAATAAAACTACAAACTCAATTAAATCTATGAGTAGTGTTCCAATGGCTTACCAAACTCTAGCAGTAGAAAAAGCAACATTGGGTATAGCATCTAAATTGGAAAATGGTAAAGTAATATTAACAACTACGTTGACAAAATCAGAATTAGCTGGATTACAAGTAGTAATGAATTACGATGAATCAAAATTAAATTTGGATAATGTGATATTTGATACTGGTAATACGATTACAAACTTCTCTACACATGAAAATGGTAGATTAACATTTGGTTCAATTGATCAATTAAAAACTGCAAGAATTAAAGTAGGAACTCCATATAAGTTAGTATTCACACCAAAAACAGCAATAACAAATACAGCTGGATTATTTTACTTTGTTTTATCGGATGCAGTAGATTCTAAAGGTAATAAAATCGATTTAATAGTTGAATAAAATATTATGAAAAAACTAGTTACATTTTTATTAATACTAATATCATTTATAGGGTTCGGACAGAGTGTATCTGCTCCGGACTCTAAATCATTTACACAATCCACATCTGGCCAAGATGGTAGTGGATTTTCATTAAATGGGTTTAACTCAACCGATGTATTACTTGCATCAATTAGTTTGGTAAATCCACCAAGTGGAACAACCTTTTATTTGAGTAGTTATAATGGATTAACTGCTGCAAGTGGGTTTACATTGGTAGGAAATAAGACTCGTTTGGTTATAACGGGAACTATGAGTAATATCAATACTGCGTTATCATCACTAAAAATAAATACAGGTTCAGTAAAAGGAAATGTTTTATTATCAGTAGCAGCAACTGTCAACCCAACTGGATATTTTTACAATGGTGTAAATGGTCATTTTTACAGACCAATATCAACCGGTGCAACATATACAAACGCAAGAACTGCAGCATTAAATACAACATTCAAAGGCCAACAAGGATATTTAGTGACAATAACTTCTGCTGATGAAGATGCGTTTATTTACAATAACGTTCCTCAATCTCAAATATGGTTTGCATTAACCGATGAGGTAGTAGAAGGCCAATGGAGAATTGATGCAGGACCTGAAAAGGGAACTCTAATCAAAACATCAAATGGTCAAACTGCGGGAAACATAGTAGGTCAATACAACAATTGGGCAGGTGGCGAACCAAACAATAGTGGTAATGAAGATTACGCAGTAACCAAATGGAATGGAACTCAATGGAACGATTTACCAAATGGATTTAATTGTCCTTATGTAATTGAATATGGAACTTGGTCTAATCCTGATGATGCAACATTTACAGAATTTTATACTAATTCAGTATCTCATTCAAATGGAGAAGTTCTAACTGCTAAATTTAATATTGATTTTGGTGGTAATGTAGATGAAACAAAATTTTCAGCAAAAGCAAACACTTATGTAAATAATGTATGGGGAACAACAACCAATACAACAAGAGCAATAAGTGGGTTAGGTAAAGTTGATTTAACAAATGATTTAGATGCAGTTAAATTAGATGGTAATGGTGTAAAAGCAACCACAACTACGGGTGATGTAGAATGGTGTGTGATATATGATTATGATGTAATCAATCAACGATACAGAATTGGTATAGATAGTAGAGAAGTGAATGGTATTCTTTCAAACCCATCTACAATTAGTAGTTTACAATTATTTGATTTATGGAATGGACCAGTGACATTTAATTCATATGACCCAAATGGTTGGACGGAAGTTTATGTTTATACTCAAACTCAATTTAACTTTGCTGGTTCATCTTTTGCATCATTTATTAGAGCAGGAAATGGTGCATATGGTTTAAGAGCTGAATTCACATTTTCACCTATTCAAAATTATAAACAACATGGTATTGATATTATAGCAAATAATCAAACGGAACTAACCAATCTATACAATAGTATTGTAAGTGTAACGGATGTTTATTTGGCATTTAAGGAATTATCAAATGGTGGAATATTTGGAAATGAAAGTGGATTAGAATTCACAAATGGTATTCAATATATGAACGCAGATGTGGATGGTAATGGAATATTCAATGAGGCTGATACATATAAACTATTACAACATCTAACCGGAGTTCAACCACTTACGCAATATCCAGCATTAACTTATTTGATGAAACTATATGGTAAAACCGAATACGATGCTATAACCAAATCAAATTGGAATACGCAATTTAATTCAACAAGAAGTTTGTATCCATTTAATTTGAATAGTGGAGTATTGAATAATACCTACAATGTGAATGTAACTTGGTTAGGTGATGTAAATCTATCACATTCGGCACAGCAAACTCAAAGTAGTGTTGTAAGTAATTCGATGAGAACTATGAGTTTATCAACTCAATCTGTTTCCAATCAAATCAATGCATATCTAATGGGTGAAAATGTTGGTGGTAAATTGATAGTAACGATTTCAGTAGACCCATTGCAACAAGAATTAGTAGGAACTCAATTTAATTTAAACTATGATAATACTGCTCTAAAATTTGAAAAGGTAGAATTCACTACAAAGGGAACACCTATCAATTTTGGAACTGATAGAGATACATACATAACATTGGGTTCATTAATAACAGATGGTTCAACCACATTGGATAAAAAAACTGAATATAAAATAACATTCCTACCTCTAATCGGATTACATAGTATATTGGGATTGACTTCAATTTCAAACACCGATGCAGTTAGTAAAGGTGGAACGCAATTAAAAGTAAAGGTAAATTAATGAAAAAGATAATATTAATATCATTGATTTTATTAGCAGGATGTAGTAAACCAGATTTACCAACTCCAACTATGCCAGTTGAAAAAATATTTGACGTAGGTGAAAGTAAAGTATTAAATGGTCAATCTATACACTTTGATTTACCATCGGCGGGAACATATACACTAACTTTAATGGATAAAGAAAGTGGACAGGTAATTAGTAGAGAACGATTTATTGGTCAATACGGAGAAAATGTAAAGAAAATATACACTAAATCAATTTCAGTTAAATACTTATATTTGATATTAGAAGACGTTACTAAAAAAGAAATAAGTAAAACAACTATAATAATCAATTAGGAGAAACAAATGAAAAAAATATTTACACTGGTATTTGTTACTGCAATTTTAGTAGGATGCTCAAAAGAGGATATATTACCAACACCTCAAGTTGTATCCGAAGAACTTAAAATGACAAGTTCAGTAGGTATTAAATTACAAACACCATTTGTAACATCGGAAGTTGCAATGAATGTTAAAACTGAAACAGCAGGTTCAGTAACAATAAAAATATTTGATATTGCAAACAGAGTAGTATCAAAAGAAACTATGAATGTGGTGACAGGAGATAATATACTTAAAGTATATACGTCTGCATTACCATCATCTGCATATAGAATCGGATTATTCGATTCAAATGGTAATCAATTAGGGATTACAGATTTTAACAAACTATAATTTAAAAATGAAGGAATAAAATTATGTTACTAAAAAAAGGAGATAATAACGAGAATGTAAAATTATTACAGAAAAAACTCGGATTAGAACCAGTAGGTAATTTCGGTCCAAAAACCGAAGAAGCTGTAAAAGCATTTCAAAAGAAGAACGGATTAACTGCAGATGGTATTGTAGGTGATGGGACATGGGGTAAAATCATGGGAACTACATCAACACCTCCACCGGCAGTAATTCCAACACCAACTCCACAACCATCTAAACCTGCACCACAAGTAGCAGGATTGAAATTGGATAAACTTAAAGGACACGTTCCTCAAGTTGTAATTGATTCAATACCAGAAGTTGCTTCTAAATTTGGAATCAATACTCCATTAAGAGTTGCACACTTTTTGGCACAATGTGGACATGAGAGTGGTGGGTTTAAAGTAACTCAAGAAAATTTAAATTATTCTGCAAAAGGATTGAGAGGTATATTTAAAAAATATTTCCCAACTGATGCAATTGCAAATGCATATCAAAGAAATCCACAAAAGATTGCGAACAAAGTTTATTCAAACAGAATGGGTAATGGTTCAGAAGCAAGTGGCGAAGGGTATAAGTTTAGAGGCAGAGGATATATCCAATTGACAGGTAAAGAAAACTACACTGCATTTGGTAAATCAATCGGTGTAGATATTCCATCTAATCCAGATTTAGTTGCTACAACTTATGCATTAGCATCAGCAGCATGGTTCTTCTCAAAGAACGGATTACATAAGATTGCAGATGAAGGTGCAAGTGATGTAGTTGTAACGAAAATCACAAAAAGAGTAAATGGTGGGACAATTGGCTTACCAGATAGAATCAAACATTTTAAAGAGTATTATCATTTATTATCATAAGGAGAACAAACAATGGCAGAAGAACAAGAAAATGGTGGTGGAACATCACTTAAAAGTATTTTAATCGGTTTAGTGAGCACAATTACAATTGCAGTTGGTGGATTTATTACTAACAAATTAACTGGTGAAGGTGGAAACGAACCTGCTCCGGTACAACAAGCAGCACCTGTAATTAATATTACAAACTCTAACCAACAACAACAAAGTGCTGGAAAGACAGTAATTATTAAAGAAAAGGCTGCACCTGCATCTGCAAGTGGTAATCAAACAAAACCAGTTGAAAAAGCAAAACCAAAAGAAAAAGAAGACGAAGAGTGGTAAAATAAAAAATAAAGGTTGTGTTAATTGTTTCATAGAGGGGTTATGGTAAATAAATAAAAAGGAGAAACAAATAATGGCATTTAAAGACATTTTTAAAGACAGTAACGAATATAACGAAAAATCAATCGTTGGATTCGCATCATTTGCAGTTATGGTAGTATTTGCAGGAGCAGATATAGTAACGGGTATAATGGGACAACAATTGGAAATCAGTGATACTATTTTCAATTCATTCGTAATTATCACATTGGGTGCATTTGGTATTGCTGAAGCTGGTAAAGTATTTAGTGGTAAAAAAGAATCTGATACTAATGAAGAAGAATTAGGATAATCAGTATGAAAAAGTTATTACAATATTGGAAAGCCAACCAGCAATGGTTGACTTTCTTGTTCATGATAATATATCTAAATGGGTTTTTTATTATTTTAGAAGAACAAATGAGAACTATATATTGGTTGCCAATTGTTTGGTTAGTTCAATTTTTTGGATTAGCTGGATGGTATTCATATGTTGCTAATAAAAAAGGATGGAAACTACCAAGAGATATAAAGAATACACATAGTTAAAATAAAGGATACTTAATGAAAAAAATCATATTACTATTAGTATGCGTATTATTTACACATATTACATTTGCACAAATCGGAACTATTAAAGCAGAAAAATATCAATCGGAGTTTGAAAAGAAACAATCAATTGAAGACGTATCTGATTATGATGGTAAACCAATCCCAATCGCTTTATTAAACATTTCAGCAACAGATGAGGTATATCAAATGTGGCCTGATTTAAAAGATGCTAGAATTGGATTGGGTGTGACTAATATGGTAATTGAGTATTTAGAATATACCAATCGTTTTCAATTTGTAGAAGAAAAATCTGAAATTAAAAACAGAATGAAAGACCAATGGAAAGCATCTAAAAAGGGTGTATCTGAAAATGAAGTTTATGGATTCGGTAAAATTAAATTAGCAAACTATTTCGTTACGATAGAAATATATGATTTTTCAGTTTCGGAAGATGAAGTTCTTTCATTAAAGGAAGGTTCTAAACAAACACAAACAACAAGATTAGGATTACAAGTTCGTTTTACTAATGCAATCGATGGAACATATTTTGTAGGTTCTGGATTAGGGGAAGCAAATACCGTTAAAACTCAAGAAGGTATTTTAGGATTAGACGTTGAGGAAATTAAATTTAGACAATCGGCAATCGGAGTTACTACTCGTAAAGCATTAGAAACTGCATCTGCACGTATTGTAAGTAGATTAATTAAAAAAGGTGTATTCCCTAACTAAATGTGATAAAAAAATTAATATTCATATTATTACTAACATTCATAGGTTTGAGTGGGTATGGTCAAACTACCTTTACTCAAACCTTTGTTGATAGATGCACGGGTGATGTAAAAGTAGTTACTGCAACATTTGTAAATGGAAGAGCAACTATAGCTTTTTATAATCGAATTAGAGTATTTACTCAACAAGAAGTAACCAATGGAACTCTTCAACTTTGGTTAACCGAAACCTATAATTGGTGGTATGCACTTTCACCATGTTCGGTTGCAACTCAACAAGCACAACAAGCTCAACAAACTGCTCAACAAGCCCAACAAGCAGCTCAAACTGCATCTCAAGCAGCATCACAGGCTGCATCTGCTGCATCTGCCGCATCATCTGCAGTTTCAAATATACCCGCAGTTCCGCCAGTGAATGTTCCACCATCGCCACCATCAACACCTGCATCTCCACCATCTACAAATAGTAGTTCAACACCTCCTGCACAAAATGGGGGTAGTTCTTCATCATCTTCATCATCATCAACATCTGAAACAAAAACTGAAACTAAAACAGAGACAAAAACTGAAACTAAAACAGAGACAAAAACTGAAGAAAAAAAAACAGAATCTAAAACAGAAACTAAAGAAGAGAAAAAAGAAGAATCTAAATCCGAAACTAAAGAAGAAAAGAAAGAGGAAAAAAAGGAAGAAACTAAAGAAGAGAAAAAGGAAGAAAAGAAGGAAGAAAAGAAAAAAGAGGACAAGAAAAAAGAAAAACAACAAAAACGTGCAGCTGCACCACCTATAATGGTAAGTGGTGATATGATTGGAATGCAAAGTTTATCAGGTGGTATTGATGCAGTTCTTTCGGTTGGTATGAGTAAATCATCTATATTTGGTGATAGAAGTTATAACGTTGGAACTATGATATGGTCTAATTTACAACAATTCAGTTTATCTGCATCTACTGCTAAGATTTATATGACATCTGATTACAGAGTAAGTGGTATAGAATCAGTTTCAATTTCATATTCAAATAATTTTGGAACTAACGCAACATCTATGTCAATGAGTTGGATTGAACCTATGAGTGGTAGAAAGGGAACATTTG
>Ga0222713_10006833_pt1 | contig 10780 bp, 11 predicted proteins | sample C33_649DmetaG_FD_165061 | JGI IMG/M metagenome (GOLD analysis project Ga0222713, IMG submission 165061) | Estuarine water microbial communities from San Francisco Bay, California, United States - C33_649D | ecosystem: Environmental > Aquatic > Marine > Unclassified | place: USA: California... | reverse complement strand
CAGATGGCGAAGAAACTGATGGCCAAGACCTGCCCCCTCGGCCGCGCCTTCAATGAGACCGGGAACGTCGGCCATAACAAAGCTCTTCTCAAGGCTGGTTTCAACCACGCCAAGCTGTGGGGCAAGGGTGGTAAACGGGTAGTCGGCCACCTTGGGCCTGGCATTGGAGGCCGCGGCAATCAGCGTGGACTTGCCCGCATTGGGCAGTCCGAGTAGGCCCACATCGGCAAGCAGTTTCAGCTCAAGCCTTAGTCGGCGTGACTCTCCCGGCCAGCCTGGCGTGCACTGTCGTGGCGCCCTGTTCGTGCTGGATTTAAAGTGCAGATTTCCCAGGCCACCGTCACCACCTTTGGCAATCAGGACCCTTTCGCCATGGGCTGAGAGATCAAAGAGAAGGTCATCGGTCTCAGCATCAAAGACCATGGTGCCAACGGGCATCTTAAGTTCAATATCTGGGGCACCGGCCCCGTAGCGGTCCGAGCCCTGACCCTGTTGGCCATTGCGCGCCCGATGAATTCGGGCGTAACGAAAGTGAATAAGCGTATTGACGTTTTCATCGGCGATGGCCCAGATGGACCCACCCTTACCTCCATCGCCACCGCTTGGGCCACCTTTGGGGATGAATTTCTCACGACGAAACGCGGCTACACCACTGCCGCCTTTGCCAGCGTGAAGTTCTACAAAGGCCTCGTCGATGAATTTCATAAGCAGGGTTCTATGGGTGAATGAATGGAACCCCTGTAAGCCACCGACCTGCTAACAGCCTGGCGCTTAACGAAGCGCCAGGCCGCAACAAACTAGGCCTCGGACTGAATAATGGACACAGTGGATTTATTTAAGGGGCCGTTGACCGAGAACTCGACACGGCCGTTAACCAGGGCAAACAGGGTGTGATCTTTGCCCATGCCAACGTTATCACCGGCATGAAACTTTGTGCCTCGCTGGCGCACGATGATGCTACCAGCATTGATGGTTTCACCGCCAAAGCGCTTGACGCCAAGCCGTTTGGCTTCGGAATCGCGGCCATTTCTTGTGGAGCCGCCACCTTTTTTCTGTGCCATTGACTCAATCTCCTTAAATTTGGCTGCCGTCTGGACGAACCAGAGACTCAACGGCAATTTCGGTGTAGTTCTGGCGATGCCCCTGGGTTTTGGCGTAGTGCTTGCGCCGACGATGCTTGAAGATTCGAATTTTGTCACCGCGGCCATGAGAGACCACCCGGGCTTTCACGCTTGCGCCTTCAAGCAAGGGCCGCCCAATATCAAGCTGGGCGCCGTGGCCAAGGGCTAAAACCTCAGACAACACAAGCTCGCTACCAACATCGGCAACCAAGGACTCGACCCTCAAAGTCTGACCTACCGAGACTCGGTATTGTTTACCCCCGGTACGCACGACCGCGTAGGTGACATCGGTTTGATTCGCGGCACTCATGGACTTCTCGCTTTTTAGAAAATAGTATTAAAAAGAATAGCCAGAAAGTATGGCTCTTTTTGGTCTTTTGATCAAGGCCCCCCGGTCTGCGCCCCGATGCCTTTAACTGGCTTTGAGCCGGCGCCGGCAGGCGCTCGGGCATAATGAAACCGTGCCTCAAAGTCCATCAGCCCCTTCAAACGACGCCTACAGTCAGGCGCTCTCCCTGGTCGGTGAAGGCATGCAAGAGGTGGATACGGTTATCCAGAGGCGGCTGCTCAGCCAGGTTCTTCTTGTTGAGCAGGTGGCCCGGTACATTATTGAAGCAGGCGGCAAGCGAATGCGACCGGCCCTTCTTCTGCTCTCGAGCAAGGCCCTCGGCGACCAACCGCCTGAAACCCGGCAGCCACCCATGGCCGAACTTGCCGCCATTATCGAATTCATTCACACCGCCACCCTTTTGCATGACGATGTGGTGGACGAGTCGGGGCTGCGCCGCTCCCGAGAGACGGCCAATGCCGTCTTTGGCAATGCCCCAAGCATTCTGGTCGGGGACTTCCTTTATTCCCGGGCCTTTCAGATGATGGTTGAAATAGGCTCGATGCCCGTCATGGCAGTCCTCGCCGAGGCCACGAACATCATTGCGGAGGGCGAGGTTCTGCAGCTCATGAACTGCCAAAACCCTGAGGTGGACGAGGCCCGTTACCTTCAAGTTATTCGCTACAAAACGGCCAAACTCTTTGAGGCCGCCGCTTGCCTACCTGCTGTTTTTCATGGGCAGTCTGCCGAGGTCATTGAAGCCTTTGCCGCCTACGGCAGGCATTTGGGCACAGCCTTTCAATTAACCGACGATCTCTTAGACTATGCCGGAACTGAAGACGATCTAGGTAAACGCCTTGGCGATGATCTTCGCGAAGGTAAGCCCACACTTCCTTTAATCTACCTTTTAGAGCAGGGCAGCTCAGACGATCAGCAGCTGGTACGTCGCGCCATTGAAGAGCCCGATCAGGCCGACTTAGAGGCCGTCGTTCAGCGCGTTCAGTCCACCGGCGCGCTCCACTACACGCAGGCTGCAGCTGAGCGTGAGGCAAGGCTAGGGGAACAGGCCCTTGCACCCATCAGGCACTCCGTCTACCGCACTTCCCTGCTAGACTTACTTCGGTTTGTGGTCTCGCGGCGGTCGTAAATCGCAGCTGCGTAATGCCTCGGGGTGTAGCTCAGCCTGGTAGAGTACTGCGTTCGGGACGCAGGAGTCGGAGGTTCGAATCCTCTCACCCCGACCAGCATCCGCGCTAAACTTTAAGTTCTCTCAATTCTATTTTTAGGAATCTTTGAGCGACCTACCCTTATGGGCGCAAGCCCTCGCCCTGCTTGGGCTGTTATTTGCCTCTGCCTTTTTCTCCATGTCCGAGACGAGCCTCATGGCCGTCAACCGCTACCGTATGCGGAATTTGGCGGGAAAGGGCAGGCGCAGTGCCAGGCAGGTTTTAAAGCTCCTTAGCCAGACCAATCAGTTGTTGGCCACGATTCTTATTGGCAACAACATTGTAAATACCGCCTTAACGGCGCTTATCACCGCCTTTGCCATCAAGGCCTTTGGCAACGACGATGAGGTGCTCGCCATTGCAACGGGTGTGGCTGCCGCGCTGCTTATTATTTTTGCCGAGATTATTCCAAAAGTCGTGGCGGCCAACCGGCCCGAGACCATCGCGATGGGTGCTAGCTTTGGGCTTGCACCAGTGGTCTTCGTTGCCCGGCCCTTGGTCTCTGTCGTCAACGGCCTTGTTGGTTTTCTTCTTAATGTCTTTCGATTGAAATCCCAGACGGATAAGGCCTCGGGGCTTACCACCGAGGAGCTGCGCTCGGCTGTACTGGAGTCTTCAGGCTTTATTCCAAGTCAGCACAGGAAGATTCTTCTTAATCTTTTCGACCTTGAAGACCTTCGGGTCGACGATGTCATGGTGCCCAGGGGGCGCATTGAAGCCCTTGACCTTGAAGATGAAGAATCCTCACTCATGGACCAGATCTCAACCTGTTTTCATAACAAGCTGCCGGTCTACCGAGGTGAACTCAACCAGGTCGTTGGCATCTTGCATGTCCGTAAGGCCCTTGCGCTGGTTACCAAAGAAGGCGGGTTTCGCAAGGAGATGCTTGAACAGGCCGTGCAGCCCGCCTACTTCGTACCGAGCGGCACCCATCTCTTCACCCAGATGCAGTTTTTCCAGGGCAACAGGCAAAGGCTTGCTATTGTGGTCGACGAGTATGGTGAGGTCGAGGGGCTTGTGACCCTGCAAGACATCGTTGAGGAACTGGTGGGTGAGTTTTCAACCCAGGGGCCGCGGGTTCGTCGGGCGCTTCATTGGGAAGAAGATGGCACCACCGTGGTCGATGGCATGAGCAGCTTGCGTGAGCTTAACCGCGGCCTTGGACTCTCACTTCCCTTGGACTCCGCCAAGACACTCAATGGACTGATTCTTGAGACGCTTCAAGACATTCCTGAGGCCAATGTCAGTCTCAAGGTCGGCACTGTACCTCTTGAAATCTTGCAGGTTCAAGGCCGGGTGATTCGACGCGTCAAGATCCTTCGACCCCTCGTCGATCCATCCAAAGAGCCGCCCGAGGAGGATGGCATGGAGACGCAGACCGCTGCCGAGAAGAGTGAACAGGCCTAATGAGTCTTGAAGATTTGAACCTCAGCTACCTGCTACTTGTTCATGGTCTCCTGGGCGGCCTTACCTGCCTTTTGGGATTTGAGGCAGGCCGTTGGTTTGTGCGCAAAGAAATGCAGCACTGGCTCGGGCCCCAACAGGCACGGCTTGTTCTAGCGCGCTCTGGCCCATGGCGGCTCTTAGGCCTTTGCGCCTGTCTTGGTTTTTTCGTTGTCTTTGGCGAGCAACTTGGTCCAGTCCAGGCAGTCGCTATGGGGCTTTTCACTGGGCTGCTTAGCCTTGCGGCCATGATTGATCTTCGTAGTCGCCTGCTTCCCGATCGGCTCACCCTTGGACTCGTCGTGCTTGGTCTCTGCCTTGCTGGGGCGGGTGTTACCGTGAGCCTAACCGAAGCCCTGGTAGGTGGTCTTGTAGGCTATTTATTGCCCTTGGCTTTAGCCAAGGTCTCAGACCGACGGCGGCGGTCGCGACTGGGTAAAGACGCCCCCATGGAGCCAAGTATGGGACGAGGAGACTTCGCCCTTATCGCAGCCATTGGCAGCTGGCTTGGTTTTTCAAGCCTTGCCTTTGTCTTGCTCTTTGCGAGCCTCAGCATGCTAAGCCTTGCCCTCTGGGGCTTTTTGCGCAGGGGCTGGCGCCTGTCTACCGCACTTCCTTTTGGACCCGCACTCTGCCTAGCGGCCATGCTCGTTGCACCGTTCTCCCCAATCGCGGGCCCTGCGGGCTTATGAGTAATGCTCAAGCCAGCCCGGTGGTTGTGCTCACCGGTGGCCTTGGGTCGGGAAAATCAACCGCTGCCCACTGCTTTGTAGGGCTTGGCATCACGGTGATTGATGCCGATGCCATCGTCCATGAACTGACCGGCCCAGACGGTGCAGCACTGGCAAGTCTGAGGCTGCTTCTCGGTGATGACTGTATGTCGCCCTCTGCCGGTCTTGATCGGGCCAGGGTTCGCCAGGCAGTCTTTGCAGATCCGAGGCTGCGCAAGAGGCTCGAAGCGATTCTTCATCCAATGGTTCAGGTGGTTGCCCGACAGCGACTTGAACAGGCCATGGGCCCCTATTGCCTCTATGTGGTGCCGCTTTGGGCTGAAACACGGGGTGGTCAGCCGCGGCCCGACTGGGTCTGGAAGGTTGTGGTCGTGGACATCGACCAGACCAGACAGAGGTCCAGGGTGTTGAAGCGAACGCCCATGCCCAACGAAACCCTTGAGGGCATGCTTGCAGCGCAGGCCAACCGCCATGAAAGGCTTGAGCTTGCCGACCATGTGATCAACAACAATTCGGACGAGGCAAGCCTTCTTGCGCAGGTGCAGAGCCTTCATGCAGAGCTGCTTCAATGCTTGAACAAACTGCCTATGGAAGTCTCCCCGCAGAGCAAACCACTGACTGATCGGCCATAATAAGGACATGTCCGATTCGCCTGGTTTACTTACAGACACCCGTCCTTTGCCTGCCAAGGACACGTTAGGCTGTCTTGAAGATACTGTCAGCGGCAACGGTCGCGTCTTTGAGTTTCCCTGCAATGAACGCATTCGTATTTTGATGCGTGTGGACTGCATGGCCCGTCGCATACGGTATTTTTCCGAGAAGAGCTCGCAGTTTGAGCACGAGGCGTGCCTGCATGCTTTGTTTGAGCTCTACGAGTTGCTCTCAAGCCGCGGAGATATTAAGAACGAACTGCTACAAGAGCTTGACCGGCAACGCGCGCAGCTAAACCGGTTCATCGATCAACCAGGCGTCTCCAACGATCGGCTGCACGAGGTACTTGGTGAAATTGGCTCCTCGCATACCAGCCTTGCCGAAGTACCCGTAAGGCTTGGTCCGCACCTTGCGGAGTTTGAATTTCTTCAGGGCCTCAAAGGACGCGTCGGCATTCCTGCCGGAAGCTGCCCTTTTGATCTGCCCAGTTATTTTGTCTGGCTGCATCGTCCGGTTCAGGTTCGTAAGGCATCGCTTGATGCATGGGTTTCCCCTTTGGCGCCGCTCATGGATGCCACAGCACTCTGTCTGCGTATTCTTCGCGACGGTGCGGAACCTGCAAGCTACCAGGCCAACCAGGGTGTCTTTGAACTTAATCCAGAGGGCAGGCTTGCCCGGCTGATTCGGGTCCGTATTCCACCAGACCCCGAGCTTGTCTGTGAGGTCAGTGCAAATAAATACGTCGTTGCCGTTCGGTTTCGGGCCCTCGATGAGCAGCTTCGGCCCAAGCCCATCGAAGGCCGCGTCGACTTCGACCTTACTCTCTGCGATTTTTAAGGCCGCAAGCACCTTGGGCTTAGGCGCCCAAGGCCAGAGCTTCAATCACGGGCAGGCTTGCGGGAAGGACTGGAAAGGGCAGTGGGCCTTGGGGCGCCACCCAGAGAAGTTGTTGGCCTTCGCGTGCCAGAACGCGTTTATGGGGAGCGCCAGCCCGCCAGCGGGACACCTTAAAAAACCGCAGTAAAACCTGGGCATGGCTGTAGTCGTAGCTAAGAGATTCGAAGGGCTGGGCATCAAGCACCTCAATACCAAGCTCCTCCCTTAGTTCACGCACCAGAGCCTGGGCCGCCGACTCACCGGGCTCGCACTTGCCTCCCGAAAACTCCCACCAGCCTGCATAGACTTTGCCCGCGGGCCTACTTGCCATAAGCAGTCGACCCTGGCCATCTTCAATAAGACCCACGGCAACCTCAGTACGCAGATCGGAATGGAGCAACTACTTCGCCTGCTTACTTGCTGCCCAGTCTTTTGCAAAGGCAAGGGCAATACGACCCGATCGCGAACCGCGCTCAAGGGCCCATTGCAAGGCGGGCTGCCGCGCCTGCTCAAAGGCCTCATCTGTGCCAAGGCCGTAGACCTCAAGCCAGTGCGCAACGATGTCAAGGTAATCGTTCTGACTAAAACTATGAAAAGACACCCACAGGCCAAAGCGCTCGGAGAGGGCAATTTTCTCTTCAACCGCCTCGGCCGGATGAATCTCGCCGTTGGTATCGTACTGGGTGCCAAGGTTATCCTTCATCGACTCGGGCATGAGGTGCCTGCGGTTTGACGTGGCGTAGACCAACAGGTTTGAGGCCTGGGCGGCAAGCCCTCCATCAAGCACGGTTTTAAGTGCCTTGTAGCCGGGCTCCCCGGAATCAAACGATAGGTCGTCACAAAAGACAATGAATTTTTGCGGAACGTCTGCGACCAGCTCGGCGATCTGAGGCAGGTCAACTAGATCAACCTTATCGACCTCAATAAGCCTTAGGCCCTGCTCAGCAAACTCGGTGAGGCAGGCCCGTACCATCGACGATTTACCCGTGCCACGTGCACCGGTAAGCAGCACATTGTTGGCGGGCAGCCCTTGCACAAAACGACGGGTGTTGTTCACGCAACGCTCAAGCTGCACCGTGACATGCAGGAGGTCATCAAGGGCAATTCGGGCAAAGGGCCCCACTGGCTGAAGGTAGCCAATGGATCCAAGTAGGCTTGAGCGACGCACCCATCGAAAGGCAAGCTGCGAGTCGAAGTGAACCTGCGCTGGTGGCTCGGGCAAAAGGGCATCAAGCTTACGAATAAGGGCCTGCAGAGAGGCGTTAGGATCGGTAGTCGGCATTAATGGAAACATAGTCGTGGGAAAAGTCGCAGGTCCAGACACTCGCCTGGTGACTGCCCCGATGCAGATTGATGCCAATGGTAATTTCTGGGCCTGCCATGGCGGCCTTTCCAGCCTCCTCGGTGTAGGAGGCGGCCCGGCCGCCGTTTTGAGCAACCAATAAACCGTTGATACGAAGTTCGAGGGCCTTAACATCAAGGCCTGGAACGCCGCTGTAGCCCACGGCGGCAAGAATGCGTCCAAGGTTCGGGTCGCTTGCAAAAAACGCAGTCTTCACCAAGGGGGAATGGCCAATGGCATAGGCCACTTGCCTGGCCTCGTGGCGACTTTTCGCACCCTGAACATCGATGGTGATGAACTTGGTTGCGCCCTCGCCATCGCGAACAATAGCCTGAGCCAGTTCTTGGCAGAGCCCAATAAAGGCCTGCTCAAAGACGGGCCAGTCTGCATCGCCTGGGGCAAGCTGAACATGCTTTGCGCCGGTGGCCGCGCAGACCAAAGAGTCGTTGGTGGAGGTGTCGCCATCCACAGTAATTGCGTTGAAGGAGAGGTCAGCGGCCTTGGCTATAAGCGCCTGAAGGTCTGCCTGTGCGACGCCAAGGTCAGTGGCAATAAAACCCAGCATCGTGGCCATGTTAGGACGGATCATGCCTGCGCCTTTTGAGATACCTGTCAGGCCCACGTCCTTGCCTTGAACCTGAATACGCCGCGAGGCCGCCTTGGGCTGGGTGTCGGTGGTCATGATGGCCTGGGCCGCCTCAAGCCATCTGCTGCCCGAACCCGCCGCTGAATCCTCCGAACTCGCTGACCTCGCTGCAGACAACCCGGACACCGCCTGTTCAATACCTGAGGCAATTTTCTCCATGGGCAGGTGCTCAAGAATGACACCCGTTGAGAAAGGTAGAACCTGTTCTGCCCGAAGACCAAGCGCTGCGGCAAGCCACCGGCAAGACTGCAAGGCATTAGCCATGCCCTGCTCGCCTGTCCCGGCATTGGCGCAGCCCGTATTAACTAGCCAGGCCAGGGGGCCCGCATTTAAGTGCTGACGGCAGACAACAACAGGCGCCGCACAGAATGCGTTTTGGGTAAATACACCCGCCATGGTGGTGGTCGGGTCAAACTGAACAAGCAGCATGTCCAGGCGATTGGCCTTACGAATACCCGCACTAACTGCGGCAAGCCGCAGCCCTTTAATGGCAACAAGATCATTGGCCTTGGGATAGGGCAGGTTAACGGGCATTGGCGGGGACTGGAATCTGAGTTTGTCAATCTCAGCTCACTGGGAGGTACTCTAGACCAGTTTGAGCAAGACCCACAAGGTTGATATTTGTCGTATTGAAACTTGTATCGGCTGCAAGAACAACGAAATCGCCGACCTTCATGCCGTCGGTGAGCATCTTAATAAAGGGAGCTTTTAGTTCGGCTGTTGCATCCGTTCCGACTACATTTTTCCAAAGGGTTGAAACTACTGCATCACTTGTTGTCGCTCCAACAACTGAAAGAGCCAATGCACCCAGATCTGAGTACGTCGTCCCTTTATCTAGAAAGCTCAGTCCAAGTCCAACATAGGTTGAATTTTGAACTTGTGTTTTACCTAAAACAGCACCAATGACTTTTGCTGTTATCCCAGCGCTTCCGTTTAAATCTATTGCTATTGATTTATCGCTGAACTTAACACGTTCAACATTAAGTAAAGTGTCGGTCCCGTCTCGTGTTGCATCACCCGTTACTAGAGTTGAAGAAGCCCCAGAAGATATCTTGTAGTCTTTCGAAGCTCCAGAAAAAGACGCAATATCAATTCCTCTACCACCGTCAATACTGTCATTCCCTCCACCGCCAGTAATGGTGTTATTAATCTCATTACCATACAAGCTGTCTGCATATGCTGATCCAATGAGATTTTCTAGCACTGTTCCAAAGTTCACAGTGACCTGACCAGAAGAAGTAATGGTGGAGGCTCTGGCATTCCCGACATAACCCCAATAGCCCGGTGTCATGTAAAGCGTCACGCCTTGTGTTAGGGCAGAAGCATCTAAAGTATCGGTACCCCCTCCATCCCAAATGAAATTAGGAGCACCTTGAGAAATAGCATATATGTCGTTGCTGGTCCTGGCTTTGGTACTAGGGCCGTAGATGTACTGTAGAGCTGCAATGTCTAAGGGACTGAGATTAAAAGAGTGTTGATCGGGTGAGACCTCATAACTCTGTAATGTCCATAATGTTTTATTCTCGGCAGTTGGCAAATAGGGGGGCCTGTTATCAGCCCCAGCAAATGGGTGTTTAAGGCCTAATGCATGTGAGATCTCATGTATGAGTACCAGTGCACCGTAAGTTCCATCTACAAATTCGTCTATTTTATCTGTTTTGTCTATAAAGATATCACTCCCGAAAAACTCCTTATATGGTATTTTCGCATAAGCAGCAGAGTTATCTTGTATATTATTTGCAAAGGTAAGCGTATTTAGTGCACTTGGATTATTTGATTCAATAAATTGAAAATCAAAAATATTTGTAATTAACTCAAGCGCCTGCTTTGTTCTCGCTATTTGTTTATCGGTAAAGGGAGACCAGCCTCTAGCGTTGTCTAAATTCGTATCGTAACTGGGTAGAGTTGAGGGGAAAGCGTAATACCATGTTTTTGTTTCGCCCAATAACGTTTTGAAGTTAGATCCTGATGCCTCATCTTCAACTAACGCATCAATCCAGTAGGGAAGCGCTAAAGCACCGTCGGTAAAAATTACGTTTTCAATTCTGCTTGGGATCTTTGGGAAATTTACTGAGACATAAGCTGTGTCATTACCCCCAGTATCATAAATGTAGTCATAGACATCTCTTACATAGTAGGTATCGTTACCATCACCCCCAAATAACGTGTCATTTCCAGCACCCCCATCAAAGATATTATTGCCTTCGGTATCAAACAAGGAGTCGTTACCTGCGCCACCATTTAAACGATCATTTCCTGTTCCACCATAAAGTTTGTCATTATCATTGGTACCTTCAAGAATATCGTTATCACTAGTGCCAAATATGTCACTCATAATCGTTTTTCCCGCTTTCAATTAGTTGCATTTGAAACCGCTCTATTTCAATGTTCCGTGACAGTGTTTAAACTTTTTGCC
>Ga0222713_10006829_pt1 | contig 10782 bp, 9 predicted proteins | sample C33_649DmetaG_FD_165061 | JGI IMG/M metagenome (GOLD analysis project Ga0222713, IMG submission 165061) | Estuarine water microbial communities from San Francisco Bay, California, United States - C33_649D | ecosystem: Environmental > Aquatic > Marine > Unclassified | place: USA: California... | reverse complement strand
ACAGCAACATATCTTTCATTACTACCATTTCTAAAATTACCTCCAACATATACTTTTCCATCAGAACCTATAACTAATGTATTTATAGAACCACTAGAACCAGTAAACCCAGTTGTTCCTAATTGAGACCAAGACGAACCATCATAAACAGCAACATATCTTTGATTACTACCATTTGTAAAAAACCCACCAACATATACTTTTCCATCAGAACCTATAGCTAATGTATTTATAGCAGCATTAAACACAGTTGTTCCTAGTTGAGACCAAGACGTACCATTATAAACAGAAACAAATGGATTAAAAGGGGCTACATTTATGTTACCGCCAGCAGCATATACTTTTCCATCAGAACCTATAGCTAATGTATTTATTTGATTATTAAACCCTGTTGGACCTAATTGTGACCACGAAGCAGGAGGTGTTGGTGTCGGTTGTGAAGAAGCTGTTGATTTTACCGTTATAAACTGATTAATACATTCAGACGAATTAGCTGAGTTTTGATTACAATAATTAAACATTCTTGTAGAAGAACCACGACCCTTTGTAGAGCCTAAATTAATTGTTCCTGCTACTATAGGTTCATTCGCGCCTATATGTGAATAAAAACCTTTTTTAAACATTCGTAATCCTGGCATTTATAATATTAAAACATTATAAAATTTATCTGTAATTTCTTCTTGTTTGAGAACCCATAATAAATCCATAATTAATAATATATTTTATTAATGATTTGATTTTTATACATTAAAATACAAAATAACAATTCCGGAACCGCCATTACCGCCAGCATAGCCAGCCGGCGGATCACGACCAACTGTAGAGCATCCTCCACCTCCACCACCGCCAGTATTAACACGGCCGCTTGTGCTGACATCATAACTACTTCCGCCATTTCCAGCATTGCTATTTCCTCCTAATCCACTGAATCCCCTATCACCACCACCTGAACCTCCACCTCCACCAGCTCCAAATATAGTTTCATAAATTGTTGGAATATTAATAGAACCGTTTCCACCTGAAAAATTGCCGCCACCGCCTCCGCCAGCACCGCCTATTGTTCCATTCCCACCAGGACTACCTGCCACACCACCTGTTGAATTTAAGGTTCCACTAGCTCCACCATTAACACTACCTCCCCGACCACCAGTCGCAACATAGCTTGTTGAACCTATAATAGATGAATTTCCTCCATTTGTTCCATTTCCTGGATTTAAAGAAGTTGCCCCAGTTCCTCCTGACCCTACTGTAATTGTATATAGAGTAGATGTAAATAATGCTGAATTTGTACTAACACCTCCTCCGCCTCCGCCTCCGCTTCCACTAAGTACATAACCGCCGCCGCCACCTCCACCTCCAACAACAATATAAGAAACCGAATAAGGCCTACTTATTTGAAAGGTACCATCACCTGTAAAAGTAATAATATTATTATATTGTGAATTGGATGATACAGTATATGTTCCAGTTGCTGTATATGATGGTGGTGGTAGTGGTGGTTCTGGTTGTGTTATATTTATAAATTGATTAATACATAAAGAAGGAGCTTGTGAATGTGTTTTACAAAAATTTAACATACGTGATGTAGAGCCTTTGCCTCTCATAGTTCCCATATTTATAGCAGCAGCAGATGTTGCTTTTGTGCCATTAAAATTTCTTTGATTAAATCCTAAATTAAAACCTGGCATTTATAATATTAGTGATTACTTTATTTTAATAAATTGATTGATACAATAGGTGTTGCTTTCTCTCTTAGTACAATAATTAAACATTCTTGTAGAAGAACCGCGACCCTTTGTTGACCCTAAATTAATTGTAGCCGCTGCTATAGGTTCGTTTGCTCCTATATTTGAATAAAAACCTTTTTTATACATTTGTAATCCAGGCATTTATAATATGATTATATTAATTTTAAATTTAGAAATTATCATTTAAACATAAAGCTCGCTATTATATAGTGCTATGAGCAAGAATATTAATTTATGCAATAATTGTGGAAAACAAGGTCACTTATTTCACCAATGTAAATTACCCATTACAAGCTATGGAATTATTCTATTTAGAAAAAACAAAGATAAAATACAATACCTTATGATAAGACGTAAGGATAGTTTCGGTTATATTGATTTTATGAGAGGTAAATATTCCCCATATAATATTTTTCAATTACAAAAAATAATAGACGAAATGTCTATATTAGAGAAAACGCGGATACTTTCAGAACCATTTGAACAATTATGGATACAAATGTGGGGAGAAACCACTAATATACAGTATAAAAACGAAGAATTATCGTCTTCAAAAAAAATGGATTTAATAAGAAATGGCGTCACAATAAATGATGAAAACATTACATTAAAATCTATTGTTGAAAATAGTAAAACCAGATGGAATGAAACCGAATGGGAGTTTCCAAAAGGGCGAAGAAATAATAAGGAGAAGGATTTAGAATGTGCTCTACGTGAATTTGAAGAAGAAACAGGAATAAGTAAAAATAAAATTAGCGTAATTGAAAATATAATGCCATTTGAAGAAATATTTATTGGCACAAATCATAAATCATATAAACACAAATATTTTTTGGCATATATGGAAGAAGAAAAAGAAGAAATGGTAGATTTAGAACATTATCAAGTTACAGAGGTCAGCAAAATTGAATGGAAGACCATTGATAAGTGTCTTGAATCAATAAGACCTTATAATTTAGAGAAAAAGAAATTAATTACAAATATAAATAAAGTATTAGAAGAATATAGATTATATTCATAATATATAGTATTATTATGTCTGAAAAAATCAAAACAAAAAAACCAGTGGTTATTGAATCTTCATCAAATGAATCAGAAGAAATTCCGGAGGTTGATTATGATTTAAAGACGCAATTCGAAAAAATCGGCGATTGTGATGATGAAAATTATTATTCGAATGATTGTAACAAATTCTTACTGAAAAAGGAGTTTACTGAAAGTAAATATATGGAAGAAAACCCATATTCAGATATTGAATTATATCCTAATTTAAGTGACATAAATTTCAATATAAAAATAGCAAATAAAAAGGAATTTAGCGATACAAAATATGAGGGACCTGATTTTAGTAAAACACTTAAGGAACAAGCAGATATTTTAGCTAATGCGGATTTTGAATTACAACCGCATCAAGCATTTGTTAAAAACTTTATGTCTTTTCAAACACCATACAATAGTTTACTACTTTATCATGGTTTAGGTTCTGGTAAAACGTGTAGTGCTATTGGTGTCTGTGAAGAAATGCGCGACTATATGAAACAAATGGGTATAGGTAAAAGAATCATTATTGTTGCTTCTGAAAACGTCCAAGACAATTTTAAATTACAGTTGTTTGATGAGCGCAAGCTAAAATTAACCGATGGTATTTGGAATATTCGCGCCTGTACTGGTAACAAATTATTACAGGAAATAAACCCAATGAATATGAAGGGTATGTCCAAGGAAAAGGTTATTAGCCAAATTAAAAATCTAATAAATACCTACTATATTTTTTTGGGTTATGGTCAATTTGCAAACTATATTATAAAAACAATGAATTACACTGAAGAAGACATACAGAAAAAAACAAAGCATAAGAAGGGAGAAGCTCCCAGTAAAAGGAGCGAAAAAACAAAAATCCAAATGTTAAAAGATGTTGATATTGTTTTGAATAAGAAAATTATTAGGCGCCTTCGTGCGGAATTTGATAACAGACTTGTTGTTATTGATGAGGTTCACAATATTCGAAAAGCCGACGATAATGAGAACAAAAAGGTTGCCATTAATTTAGAGTTGCTGGTGAAAGCCGCCAAAAATATGCGATTCTTGCTTTTATCGGCAACGCCAATGTATAATAGCTATAAAGAAATCGTATGGTTGCTTAATTTGATGAATACAAACGATAGACGCGCGCGTATTGAAGTAAAAGATGTATTCGATAAAAATGGCAATGTTAAAAACGAGGAACTACTCATTAGAAAAGCAACTGGTTATGTCTCTTTTGTTAGAGGTGAAAATCCTTATACTTTCCCATACAGAGTTTATCCTAATATATTTGACCAAGCGCATACATTTAAGAAATTCAATAATGACAAAATTGGGTTTAATTATCCTTCGATACAAATGAACAATCTTAAAATACTTAATGAGGATAAAAACCGCATATTAAGTTTATATTTGAATAGAATCGGAGATTGTAAAAATTGTGGCGCATGTCAATATTGCTGTTATAGGTATATTATTTATAATTTGAAGCATAAGCGTTTCTCAATTACAACTAAAAAAGGTGTTGTTAGAGAGATGCCAAACTTTGAAAATATGGAATCATTTGGTTATACCTTACTACAAACACCTCTTGAGTCATTGATTATTTCATATCCTTATGAAGGGCTTAAAGAGGAAATTGATGAAATACAACGAGAAAAGGAGCGGGAAAAAGAACCAATTAAGTTTGACGAAGAATTTAACAAAGCATCTGTAGTCTCTAAAAAAGACGAAGAGATGGAAGAAGAAGATGTTAAACCAGGATGTGTCGAAGAATCGGAAGAGTCGGCAGAAATAGAAGTAGATGAAACAAAAACAAGTACAAGTGTAAGCAGTAGTACAAGTGTAAGCAGTAGTACAAGTGTAAGCAGTAAAGAAAGTGCTGTTTCAAGAAGAGAAATGAATATAGACCCACATTTATTAACAGGTAGACAAGGTATAGAAAGGATGATGAATTATGTTGATGAAAAATCTCCTCCTGAAAAGAGTAATTATGAATATAAAAAATCTACTTTGGATAAATATGGACGAATTTTCTCTCAAGAGTTGATTGGTAAATATAGTTCAAAAATCAAATGTATTCTTGATAACATCTTTTATCCGAAAACCGGTTACGTGTCAAAAGGTGTTGTATTGATATATTCTCAATACATCGATAGTGGTTTGATACCTATGGCGCTTGCTTTGGAAGAAATGGGTTTCACTCGTTATGGTGAAAACGTTAAACCATTATTCAAAACCAGACCTAAAGATGTTGTCGATGTAAAAACAATGTTGCCTCCAGAAGATAAGAAAAAATTTATGCCGGCGCGTTATTCAATTATCACTGGAGACCCAAGAATATCACCTAATAATGATTTTGAGGTAAAAGGATTAACTGGTGAAGATAATAAGGATGGTCATAAAGTAAAGGTTGTTTTAATATCCAGAGCCGGCTCAGAAGGTATTGATTTAAAATTTATTCGTCAAGTACACATTTTGGAGCCGTGGTACAATATGAATCGTATTGAACAAATTATTGGGCGTGCAGTTCGTAATTTCTCACATAAATCATTGGATTTTGAAGAAAGAAACGTTGAGATTTTTATGCACGGTACCATTTTGGGAAAAGAAAATATAGAAGAAGCGGCCGATTTATATGTATACCGAGTAGCAGAATTCAAAGCAATACAAATAGGACATATAACACGTCTTTTGAAGGAAAGTGCTGTAGATTGTATTATTAATCAAGAACAAAAGTTTTTTACACAAAAAATAATGGATGATAATTTAAAAACACCTGTCACACAAATATTATCAAACGGTATGCAAATCAAAGATTTTAAAGTTGGTGACGCACCGTTTTCGCCTGCGTGCGACTATATGGCAAAATGCGATTATTCATGTAGATATGACAAAGACATTGACGAAGCCAGACTGAAAAATGAAGACACATATAATGAAAATTTTATTATGAATAATTCGGAAAAAATACTGCAAAGAATACGAATGCTTATGAAAGAAGGATACTTTTACATTAAAGATAATTTAATTGCTTCTATAAATACACCAAAGGAATATCCCAGGACGCAAATATTCGCCGCATTGACAAAATTAATTGATGATAAGAATGAATTTATTGTTGATAAATACGGTAGAAATGGCAGGCTAATAAATATTGGTGAATATTATTTATTTCAGCCTATAGAATTACGAGACAAGAATATTCCTATTTTTGACAGGTCTGTACCTATTGACTATAAGCATGAAATGATTAATTTCGAGATAAGTGAGAATATTTCAAAACAAGCTGCCGATAAAAGAAAGAGAGAGAAAGAAAAAGCACCTAAAAATGCCGCGTCAACAATAGCAGAGTTAATGGCATTAGAAAAAGCAGATTATGAATCTGAGTCAGAAGAGACTGAGAATATTGAAGGTAAAAAGATCATTGATGAGTTTAATGTCAATTTTGAAATTGCCGATAAATATCAGAAAAACAAATTAGGTCGTGTAGAAAGAGGAGACGATAATTGGTATAAACATTGTGGAGTTGTTATTAAAAAGATGAGCAAGGTATTTAAAGTACCAAGTACTACCCTTATTGGATTTGTAGTGGCGCATATGATAGAATCACTGTTATATGAAGAAAAATTAAACGTTATGGATTATTTATACTCACAAGATACCATCGTAGAAAATTCCATAGAAGATTATGCCAAGAAATATTTCGAAAAAAATAGTATTAGGACGCCGAATTTTCAAGCAATTATCTTATATAATTTGAACAAAAGGATGATATTAATATTAAATGAACGCAACAAATGGGTTGAAGCTGGTCCGGAAGATCAAAGAGAGATTGCTATGTCGGAAGAAGCGAAAAAAGAACTGGTTTTTGATAAAGCAAAATACAATAAAGTTGTTGGTTTTATCGGATATGAAAAAAATAATAAATATCTTACATTTAAAACAAAAGATATTGAATCGACACGTGATACTGGTGCTCGTTGCGATGAATCAGGTAAAGAAAAAACGATTAAGAAGCTTGAGATGTTTTTAGATAAAGCATCATTTGATGGCCTTGTTTTAAGACCTAAATTAAATAAAGAAAATGAAATTGTCGTAGATAAAGATGATAATCCGGTTGAAGAAATGATAGGTCATAGTGAAATGTGTGTTTTATTAGAGCTTGTTTTAAGATATTTAAATAATAGTGGCAATGTTAAGAAAGATAGCAAGAAATATTTTGTAACACCTGAATTGGCAATATATTATAAACTATATAAAGTGTCGGAAAACAAATAATAAAATAAAAAATAAAATAAAAAATTAAATATAGATTCTTTTTAAATTTAAATAAAATTGAAAAAGAATTAAAAGATAATATGTATATTAATTATATACAATGGAACCCGCCGCAATAGTTAAACAAAAAATTAAAAGAAAAGAAACGAAAATAACATCTATATATTCAAGATGTTTAATTACACGAAATATTGTTTTACCAATTACTGCTATTGGTAAAAATATTAAAGAAGTTATTGAAGAAAATATAAAATCAAATTTTGAGGGTAAGTGTCTTGTAGAGGGATTTATAAAGCCAAACTCGGCAAAAATTATTACATATTCTAGCGGCATTATTTACCGCGGAAGTTCGGTATCATTTGAGGTCATTTTCGAATGCGAAGTTTGCTTTCCTGTCGAGGGTATGTTGGTGTCATGTGTCGCCAAAAATATTACGAAGGCCGGTATTCGTGCCGAAAGTGCGAACGATATACCAACACCAGTTGTGGTTTTTATTGCAAAAGATCATCATTACAACATTGCGCATTTTAACGATGTAAAAGAGGGTGATAAGATTAATGTGAGGGTAATTGGTCAGCGTTTCGAGCTGAATGATAAATATGTGTCGATTATTGGTGAATTAGTTAAACCTTCGGTTGAAAAAGAGTTTGGTTTTCCTGTAGAGGGTAAAAAAATGCCACGCATTGTTATTGAAGATGAATAAAATATTTAGTTTCTTCGTTTGGTTCGTTTAGTTCGTTTTTTAGCCTTCCTGGTTTTCCTTGATTTCCTGGTTTTCCTGGTTTTTTTTCTACGTTTGCCTGCTGATTGATTATATATTTCGTCTATAGTGATGTCTGGATTTTCATAATTTTCTAACATATCAGTAAATTTGTCTACATCATTATTCATTTGTTCTGTTGGATCTAATGGACACTCATCATTTTCAAGAATATTTTTTATATCTGGATGTGCATCCAAAAATTCTCTTAGATCTTCTATTGTTACATAAGCGCCACCAATTGAACCTCCTTGTCTTTTCTTTTCTCTCTTGTTAAGCCCGAAACAAGCCATTAGTTTTTCCCAACAACTTAATTTCGCGTATTCTGCTTCTTCATAAGGTCTGCTTGCCACTGATGCTACCTCTCCTCGCTGGTTCAATCCATAATTACCTTTGTTATCATTTGGTATTATTCTAATTGCTTTAAGTAAGGGTACATTTTCTTCATTTGAATATCCATCTGTTTTCATTTCTTGCAATTCAGGTCTAGTATATTGTTCAGGATTAGAAACAAATATTGGATTTCCATTTTCATCAACTTCATAAGGATTAACATTTAATGGATTTTGAGTAAAAACAGGTTTTCTATTTGGTCCAAATGTATTTTGAGTAGCGTATGGGCTACGGTCGTAAATTCCGTGCTCATAAGTTTCAATAGTATTTTTATCACCAGGAACAGGTGGATTATAACTTGGATTCGAGGGCCCAGTTTCTATCCTAGAAAGAGGAGAAATGATTACTCCTCTTTTACTAGGTGATTTTGATTTTCTTGTTGAATTATTCATATTTATATAATCTAAACAGAAAATAATTCTAAAAGCCCATTTTCATAATATTTTTTTGTACGCGTATAAACGCTACTTTCACTCTCTATAAAAATATCAACGCGGCAACTATTTTTTAATGAATAATCTATTGCTTTGTCTTTATCAAAAAAAATTATATAATTACCGTTTGATGGTAAAAATATATAAACATATTTTTCTACATTACTTTTTTCTTTTTCTTCTTCATAATTTACTCTTGAACGCTCTATTCCATCTTCCATTATAAATAATACCAATTTATTATTTAATATTTAAACTAATTAATAATACTTATTTGATTATTATTAATATTATTAATAAAATATAAAAGCAACTTACTATAATATATATTATAAAATGGAGATAACTATGTCTACTAATGATGTCAATAATTTTTCTGTCAGTGAGCTCAATTATATTCGCGATTCTATTGAAAATATGAACAAGTTTAACCAAATCGAGGTCCTTCGCATATTGAATAACCATAAAGATGTTACCATTAACGAGAACAAGTATGGCATCCATATTAATTTATCGGATTTGAAAAAGGATTTACTTGATGAGTTGAATGTTTATATTAAATATGTCAACACACAAGAGGTCACACTACATCAAGTAGAAAAGGAAAAGGAGACCTATAAAAATACATATTTTACAAAAGATATTAAAGATAAAAACAAAATTAAATAAAATGCAAGAGAGAATACAAAACGAAAATTATAATGATGTAATGAAAAAAATACAAGATTATATGTTAGATGAAGCAAATATTAAGAAGGCACTGGAAATGAAATTTGGCTCAACAAATAATAAGCCTTTAAATGGAAAAGACTCTAATAAGGTTAATTATCAAAAGGAAGAAGCGAGTAAAAAGCCTTCTTTATTTGTACCAAGAGAGAAAGACACATTATTCTGGTGTTTTTATCTTATGAAATACGGAGATGTGAAATATGAAATGCTTGAGCACAAAAATATACTTACTGAGAAAAACCTTAAAATTGAATATGTTGAAAAAATTCGCAATGAAAAACAAACTGTTAAAACATACAAGTTCGCCACGCTAACCCATATTGAAAATAATTTAGCAAACGAAAATCAATTAGACGTTAAGACTTTTTTAACTTTATGTGCTGTTGAAAATTTAAATGTATTATTTGTTAAAAATAAGACCTATTATGAGCTGTTAATGAATGATAGCAATGAATTACATACAATCCATCTTCTACAAAATTACAAATATGGTCATGAAATAAATCCGACATGTGCCGAACAAATCAAAACCACATTGTATAAGTTGGATAATATTGACAAACCAATTAAATCAATGTCAGGATACAAATTGTCGGAATTAGTTGAAATATGCGAGAAATTAGCAATTGATATTGTAAACAAAGATACAAATAAGAGTAAGAATAAAAAAGAATTATACGAGGCCATTATCCAATATTTTTAAATAAAAAATTGAACTATAATTTAAAAATATGTATTATAATATATATAACAATGAGTTCTACTGAAAAATCAGATACCCCTAATTTTGACGATGTTGATTATGGAGAATTAGGTGACGAATATAGACAATATAACGATATATTTAAAGGTTTAGATATTGAAACAAAGAAACAGTTGTTTCGTGAGTATCCAAATGATAGACATGTTCATATTGGCATTTTTAAAAATATTTCTGACCCGAAAATACAGCGATTATGGAGTAGTTTGTCACAAAGTGAAAGAGATGAACTTGATAGTAAGAATATTCGAGTAAAATACATTCTTTTAAGAGAAATGCTTAACAAAAAAAGAAAGGTTGTATCTTCTTCATCTACATCAGAAGACCATTTTGTAAAAACCGCAATTATTATTCCATTTCGCGACTCGGAAAAAGACAAGCCAAGAACAAAACAATTGAATAAATTGGTTACGTTTATGGAAGCATATTTATCCGGATACAATTATAAAATTTTTGTGATTGAGCAACCAAACGATGGTCATAAGTTTAATCGTGGTCAACTATTAAATGCCGGTTTTGATATTGCTTCCGCCGAAGGATACAATAATTTTATATTTCACGATGTTGATTTATTGCCATCCGAAGAATTAAAACAATACTATATAAATATTCCCACAGATAAACCAGTCCATATAGCCGCCGTTTGGGACCGTT
>Ga0222713_10006828_pt1 | contig 10782 bp, 9 predicted proteins | sample C33_649DmetaG_FD_165061 | JGI IMG/M metagenome (GOLD analysis project Ga0222713, IMG submission 165061) | Estuarine water microbial communities from San Francisco Bay, California, United States - C33_649D | ecosystem: Environmental > Aquatic > Marine > Unclassified | place: USA: California... | reverse complement strand
GCCGGATCGTGCCTTGGTAACTGACGGTGCCGCCCTGCAAGTTCAGGACGACAACGAGCAATACACCACGTTGACGGTTTCTAGCCAGAAGCACATCGGCATCAACTTCACCAGCGCCGAACTGACAATGCAGTTGGATGACTTTGCGGAACGTGTTCTGAAGCCGCGTATCAGCCAATTGGCGTCAAGTGTAGATGCTGACGTTGCTAACGCCTACAAGTCTATTTTCAACACCGTAGGCACTCCCGGTACCACGCCTGCCACTGCTCTGGTTCTGCTGCAAGCTCAACAGAAGCTGAACGAGTCAGCTGCGCCTATGTCGCCGCGCTACGCAACTGTAAACCCTGCCGCTAACGCTGGCCTGGTAAACGGCTTGAGTGGTTTCTTCAACCCGGCAGGCACGATTTCCCGCCAGTTCAAGACCGGCATGATGGGTGAGGGTGTTCTCGGCTACGACGAAATGAACATGTCGCAGTCGATTGTCAATCACACCACGGGCAGCCGCGCGGGAACCATTCTGGTGAACGGTGCGGTCAGCACGCAAGGGCAAGCCACTATTACCCTTGATGGCCTTACCTCGTCCACCACGGTAACCGCAGGCGATGTGTTTACCATTGCTGGCGTAAATGCGGTTAACCCGCAGACCCGTCTTAGCACTGGTAGCCTGCAACAGTTTGTCGTAACTGCGGCACAAACGGCATCCGGTGGTGACATGGCTAACATGGCTATCTCGCCGCCCATGTACACGGCAGCAAACGCGCTGGCAACCATTGATGCGTTCCCCGCCGACAACGCTGCGGTGACGTTTGTGGGAACTGCGTCAACTGCGTACCCGCAAAACTTGGTCTATCACAAAAATGCGATTACGCTGGCAACGGCTGACCTCTTGCTTCCGCAAGGTGTCGATATGGCTTCGCGTCAAGTGCATAACGGAATCTCGATGCGTATCGTGCGTCAGTACGATATTAACAACGACCGTATGCCTTGCCGTGTCGATGTGCTGTATGGTTTCAACACCATTCGCCCGCCGATGGCTTGCCGTATCTGGGGTTAACTTAAACTTTTAGGAGATTCAATCATGGCACTTCCCTCAGTTGGTGGCGGCTATCAGAACACTGATGGCAACCAAAGCGAACAAACAATTGGCACCCAAGCAGCGCCCCAAACGGCAACTGCAACTGCAACGCTGTCCGTTGCTCAAATCACCGGAGGTCTTTTGGTGGGTAGCCCGTCTACTACGGCGGCGTCCTACACTTTGCCTACGGCGACTTTAATCGACGCAACGATGACCAACATGAAAGTCAACAGCACGTTTTCGCTGCGGATTATCAATCTTGGCACCAGTACGGGCCTTATCACGGTAGTTGTTGGCACCGGCATTACTGCGGTAGGCAACTTGGTTGTTGCTATTACTGGCAGTGCGGCAGGTGTTAGCGGCGCGGCAGAGTTTGTGTTTCGCAAAACTGACACGGCAGCGTATAGCGTTTACCGAGTAGCTTAGTAATAACACCTCGCGGTGTAACAGCCGCGAGGTGGTTTTTGAGGGTTTAATATGGTCATCTACCTGCGACACCCCGTCCACGGCAGCAAGGTTGCTATTGCAGACGCCGAAGCTGACGCTGACGAAAAAAACGGTTGGGAGCGTTACGAACTTGGCGCGTTGTTAACGCCTGTAAACGAACTGGCTAAACCTCGCGGCAGGCCGCGTAAGGAGCTTGTAGAATGACCACCACGGCTGGCGATCAGATCAACGGGGCGTTACGGCTAATTGGTCAATTGGCCGAAGGTGAAACACCATCGGCGGCAACGTCAGCCGATGCGCTGACCGCAATGAACCAGATGTTGGATAGCTGGTCGTCTGAACGTCTGTCTGTATTTTCAACGCAAGACCAGATATTTACTTGGCCTGCCAATACCGCAACCCGAACGCTTGGGCCAACAGGTAATTTTGTCGGCAACCGTCCGGTATTGGTGGACGACTCAACATATTTTATCGACCCCGGCAACGGCATTAGCTTTGGCATCAAGCTAATAAACCAACAGCAATATAACGGCATTGCAGTAAAAACAGTCACCAGCACCTATCCGCAGGTCATGTTTGTAAACATGAAAATGTCGGATATAGAGATGACTGTTTATCCGGTGCCAACTACGGCGCTGCAATGGCACATTATCAGCGTAACCGAATTGACGCAGCCAGCAACATTAGCAACCACATTGGTAGTGCCGCCAGGCTACGTGCGAGCGTTTCGGTTCAATCTAGCGTCTGAGATTGCCGCCGAGTTTGGGGTCGAGCCGCCGCCCCAAGTGCAGCGAATTGCCATGTCGAGCAAACGCAACATTAAACGCATCAACAACCCCGATGACGTAATGAGCTTGCCTTACAGCATCGTGGCGACTCGCCAGCGGTTTAACATTTACGCAGGAAATTACTAACATGGCTAATATCGCAATTTCTGCTCTACCCGTTGCTGCTTCGCAAGCTGGCGCTGATGTGCTGCCAATCGTGCAAGCAACGACCAGCACAACCAAACAACTATCGGTTACCCTTCTGTTTACCAGCCCGACGCTGGTTACGCCTGCACTGGGAACTGTTGCCAGCGGCAACATCAGTGCTTGCACCAGCACTGGTCAGGTGCTAACAACGCCCACCATGACAGCGCCTGTTCTTGGCACCGTTGCCAGCGGCAATATCAGCGCCTGCACCAGCACTAATCAAGTGTTGACCACGCCGGTAATCGGTGCGGCAACCGGCACCAGCCTTACTGCGACTGGCACGATTGTGTCTACCGGCACCGCAGGTGTAGGCTACGCAACGGGTGCCGGTGGAACGGTAACCCAAATAACCAGCCGCACTACGGGCGTGACGCTGAACAAAACGACCGGTGCAATAACCTTGTTTAGCGCAGCAGGAACAACGACGGCGGCAACCTTTACGGTGACCAATAGCACCGTGGCGGAAACGGATGTAATCATCCTAAACCAGAAATCCGGCACCGACCTGTACGATCTAATGGTTACCGCTGTTGCTGCGGGTAGCTTTAACCTTACGTTCCGCACAACGGGCGGCACCACCACAGAAACCCCTGTTTTTAATTTTGCGGTTATCAAAGCAGTTGCGGCGTAATTGAAAACGCCCATCCTCGGCGGCAGCTATGTCGCTCGGTCTATCAATGCGGCTGACAATCGCATGGTCAACCTTTTTGCTGAAGCGATACCCGACGGTAGCGGCGGGAAAGAGGCGGGCTTTCTGTTACGGTGTCCTGGCCTGCGCTTGGTGGCAACCGTTGGTAATGGCCCTATTCGCGGCTTGTGGGTCACCAATGGCATAGCCTATGTGGTGTCCGGCAGTGAGTTCTACAGCCTGACTACGAGCTGGACTGCCACCCTACTCGGCACCGTGTCAGGCACTGGGCCGGTCAGTATGGCAGACAACGGCACACAGATATTTATCGCTTGCAACCCTGATAGTTACATCTACAACGTATCCACGTTAGCGTTTGCACAGATTACCGACGTAGACTTCCCGGGCGCTGGCTCGGTCGGCTACCTTGATGGTTACTTTGTATTCAACGAACCGGACTCGCAGAAGTTTTGGGTAACCAGCCTGCTGGACGGCACAGCCATAGACCCGTTGGACTTTGCTAGTGCGGAAGGCTATCCCGACGATGTGGTGGCCTTGATCGTAGACCACCGCGAGATATTCTTGTTTGGTAACACCAGTGTTGAAGTCTGGTATGACGCCGGAACGCCTGACTTTCCGCTTGCACGCGTCCAAGGCGCGTTCATGGAAGTGGGGTGCGAGGCGGCGTATTCGGTAGCCAAGCTGGACAACAGCGTGTTCTGGTTGGGTTCAGATGCTCGCGGGCGCGGGATAGTCTACCGAGCCAATGGTTACACGCCTGCGCGTATTTCGACCAATGCCGTTGAATACGCCATTCAGAGCTACGGCAACATCACCGACGCCATCGGCTACACTTACCAGCAGGACGGGCACCCGTTTTATGTGCTGATATTCCCGTCTGCCGAAGCCACATGGGTTTACGATGTTTCTACGCAGTTGTGGCACGAACGGGCAGGATTTGAAAACGGACAATTTGTCCGGCACCGCAGCAATTGCCAGATGTCGTTTAACGACGAGATTGTGGTAGGCGACTACGAAGACGGGCGGGTCTATGCTTTTGATCTGGACGTATACGCTGACGATGACCAAATACAAAAGTGGTTGCGGTCGTGGCGTGCGTTGCCAGCAGGTCAAAACAACCTCAAACGCACCGCGCACCACAGCCTACAGCTCGACGCGGAAACGGGTATTGGGCTGAATGCCTATTTTGCTTACGCAGGCGAAGATTTAGCCACAGAATCAGGAAACATCATTGTTGCTGAGTTTGTGCAGGGTTATCTGACCACGCAAGCTGGTGACCAGTTAGTCACTGAGGCCGGTGACGGTAACGAACCGCTGGTAACTCAAGTGCAACCTGCCGAGGATTACAACGGCTATGCGCTGGAAACCGAAGCCTACACTGCGGCACCGGGTTACGATCCGCAGGTCATGCTGCGCTGGTCGGACGACGCGGGGCATACCTGGTCGAATGAACACTGGAACTCGATGGGTAAGCTCGGGGCTTACGGCACCCGCACCATCTGGCGGCGGCTCGGCATGACCGAGAAAATCCGCGACAGGGTGTATGAAGTGTCTGGCACCGATCCGGTCAAGATCGCCATCATGGGCGCTGAACTGTTTGTCACGCCGACCAATGCTTAACATCACCAACATCCCCGCGCCTCGGGTGCCGTTCATTGACGAGCGCACCGGCCTCATGGCGCGGGAATGGTATCGGTTCTTTCTTAACCTGTTTGTCCTGACCGGCAGCGGCAACAACCCTATTACGCTGGAAGAACTGCAACTCGGGCCACCCAATCAGCCTGACTTTACCGAACTGCTAATCCAGATCAATAAAGACATTGCTCCGCAATACGAGGATCAATCGGGCGACTTTCTAGCTACACTTGACACCGCGCAGCTCATGTCGATGATGGCGCGGTTTGAAAGCGCCGAAGCCGCCATTCAGGGCGCGTACCTTCAGCCCGTCGTGCAAACTGGCACCATTGCCAACTACAACCTTGACAGTAGCCCTACGGCGGGCGGCATAGCCTACGGCACTGGCCCCGCACTTGCGGTTAGTGCGGCAGGCACATTGGGCCAGGTGCTGACCAGTGCAGGCGCTGGAACGCCAACTTGGGCAGCGGCAGCAACGGGCACCGTGACCAGCGTGTCTGTGGTGTCGGCCAACGGGTTGGCGGGAACCGTAGCCACCGCAACCACAACCCCGGCGATCACGCTCTCTACGACCATCACCGGCCTGCTTAAAGGCAACGGCACCGCAATCAGCGCAGCTACCAGCGGCACAGACTACGCCCCGGCGACCAGCGGCACCTCGATCCTTTACGGCAACGGGGCTGGCGGCTTTTCGAATGTCACGATCGGCACCGGCGTGGCCTTTGCTGGCGGCACTCTGTCAGCGACCGGATCGGGCGGCACCGTAACGAGCGTGGCTGCTCTAACGCTTGGCACGACCGGCACAGACCTATCCAGCACCGTGGCAAATGGCACGACGACGCCGGTCATTACGCTTCAAGTTCCAACCGCTTCTGCGTCTAATCGCGGGGCGTTGAGTGCCGCTGATTGGACGACCTTTAATAACAAGGGGTCGGGAACCGTCACCAGCGTGACTGGCACCGCACCCGTCGTCAGCTCAGGCGGCACGACGCCAGCGATCTCGATGGCCGCTGCAACAACAAGCGTTAACGGTTACCTTACCAGCACCGATTGGAATACGTTCAACGGTAAAGGATCTGGCACCGTCACCAGTGTCAGTGGAACTGGAACGGTTAATGGCATTACGCTGACCGGCACTGTTACCACCACTGGCAGTCTGACATTGGGCGGCGCGTTGTCCGGCGTTAGTTTAACAACGCAAGTATCCGGCACATTGCCTGTTGGGAATGGCGGCACTGGGCTTACCGCTTTAACTTCTAACTATATTCCGTATGGCAACGGCGCAAGCGCTTTTAATAGTAGTACTAATTTAACTTTTGATGGAACAACATTAACTGCGGCTACGGGCGCTAATTTTGCCACTACAAGTGGAAATGTAGGCATAGGGATTAGTAGTCCTAGTCTTACTTTAGATGTTGTAGGCGCACAAATAAATCCTGATTCTAATGTTTATGGTAGTGTTAAAGTTCGCAGCACAACAGCCTATAACTCCACACCTCGTGCGGGAATTATTTTTTCCGTTAAATATAACTCAGGTGGCACCTACGGTGTAGGTTCAAGTATTCAAGGGTATAAAGAAAACTCTAGTGATGGTGATTTTGGTCAAGGCATTTTATTCACAACACAGGCAAATGGAGCCGCACCTGCTGAACGGATGCGTATTGCAAGTAATGGAATAGTAACCATGTCCGCTTATGGCGCTGGCGCGGCAACATTTTCAGCAAGCGGCGTTATTTCATCCGTTTCAGACGAAACATGGAAAGTTAAAGACGGCGTGCCGGTTGATACAGATGCAATGCTTAACAAGTTGGAACCGGGTTACTGGTATTACAACGAAGAAAAAGCACCTATTTTTGGGCAAGATCGACAGTTAGGTTTTTATGCTCAAAATGTGCATGAAGCTATTGGAAAAGAAGCCGCGCCTATTCCAGAAACTTACATAGGTAAAGATACAAACGGAAACGAAATTTTAATTTCTAAACCGTGGGGTTACTATGATAGATCAGTTTTAGCGGTTACGGTTATGTCGTTACAAAATGCGTTGAATAATATTAAAGAACTCTCTAAGCAGGTAAAAGATTTACAAAACCAACTTAAAGCGGCAAATATAAATTAAAAAATATTGCGCCACTAGCAAAAGTAATTTATTTGGCGAGTTAAAGGATTAAAAAATGACCGTAAATATTTCAATTTTAGCTGGCGCAGGGTGGCAATTTTTTTCTAACAACGGTGTTATATTATCCGGTGGAAAAATATATACCTACTTGGCAGGAACAACCACGCCAGCAACAACCTACACCACACTCAGTGGAAATGTTGCTCAATCAAACCCAATAATTTTAAATTCTGCGGGTCGTTTAGATCAAGAACTTTGGTTAGATACAGCATTAAATTACAAATTTTTACTAAAAGATTCAACAGATGTGTTAATTGGAACTTATGATAATTTGTATGGTGTTGCTTCTGCTGAAACACTAGCTAATTTTTTAGCCCAAATTAGCAATACTAGCAATATTGCACAAGGCGACGCGCTTGTTGGGTTTAAACAAGCCAATAGCACCGGCGTTTATACCGGCGCCGTAGGTAAAACTGTTCACGATAAACTGCGAGATATTGTTAGCGTGTATGATTTTGGCGCTACGGGTACGGGCACAACAGATGATACCGTTGCTATACAAGCCGCGTTAAATTCCGGCGCTCAACAAATTTATTTTCCTAGCGGAACTTTTCTAGTTTCTTCACAAGGAACTTACGCCACTGGCGATGGGTATTGTTTGACTGTCCCATCAAACGTAACAATTCAAGGTGCCGGAATTGGCGCACAAATTTTGTTGCACCCAAACATTGCACGAACATCGATTTTTGATGTTATGGGAACGGCGGTAACCCAGCTAATTACAACTTGGGAAAATGGCGGTGTAACTAACGATAACTATGAGCAATTTATATTGAATGCGCCAGACATTGGATGCGTGTTCACGGCTGGCAATTCGCTTGACGCTATTGGCGCAGGATCGGCTACAACCAATATATTTTCAGTTGTTGCAGGTCGTCGATACAGGGTCAGCTTTAGGCTTATGCAAAATTTTGGCACAACACCAAACAAGTTGCTTCGCATGGGTGGCACGATTGATTCGCCAAGCACCATAGGCACTTATGTGCCTACCGCAGGAACAAACGAATTTGAATTTACAGCGACCAATGAAACACACTTTGTGTTTACAAATTCTGTTGGGCAGCAGGTCAATTACACCGTCTATGCTTTTTTAATTGAAGATTTATCCGTTTCCACCACCAACAAAAAACAAAATATTACTATCAATGGTTTGCGTTTTGTTTGTGACGGTGACCAAACAGCCTATCTTGTTCGTGCAAGATGGATTGATGACCTTACATTGAACAGCAATGAATGCTATGGGTGCGGTTTATTGTACGCAGAAGAACTTAGTTACAACACCATCGCAATGAATGGCGGTGTTGCTGCTTTGAACCAAGACTGGTTGATTTCAGATAACCGAATTTTTGGATACGACTCAACTAAGACACAAGCCGCACGTTCAGGCCCAGGCATGTCAATTGATGGCATTTTCTTTACCAACACAAACAATGCCAAGATTCTGAATAATTGGATCAGCGACATTCACTGGGGAATCTACGGCAACGGTGGCCCTGGAAACCCTGGAACGAATGGTTCAGACATCAAAAACACCCGCTATTGCATCGGTGCAACGATCTCCAACAATACGGTCATTAACGGTGCCTCTGGCGGCATCTGGTGGGCAATGTGTGACCGTTTTGTTGTATCCAACAATTGGCTTTCAACAATTGACGATGTTGGCTTAGAGCCAGAAGGTTCATCAAATTGTTTGATTGAAGGCAATTATTGCGAACACGGCCCAAGCATCATGGCGCAACAACGATCTGCCATGAATATTATTTGGAAAAATAATCACGTTTTTCAAGATGGATTGGAACGTGGTTATTGGCTTAAGCAGCGTAATACAGTGTTGTTTTCTGACTCTGCCGCTGACGAGGGCACACTAGCTTATCGCCAGTTGTTTTTGTTTGGAAATACGTTTCATTATGAACAGGGCGATATTCTTGCTGATGAAACTGGCAAAGTCGCACCAAATCTTTTGTTTGTTACTAATATTGATTCCAACACATTTATAAACACTCGGCTTGATGGTGTAAATAGCACCACTTCTGGATTTAGTTTTACTAATAACACTTTGCTATTTACGGGCGCTTATTCTGGGGGTGCATCTGCGGTGTCTCCGTATACAGACCCATATCGGGATGCAAATTACAGCGTTGTATTTACTGCTGTTGATGTGCCTAACGCTGGATCAATATCGACTTATACGCCCGATATTCCAATGCGCGTCTATAACAACAGAATTGATGCAGCCGTTACAGTTCCAGCAGGTTCAATTGGTATTGACATTCCTTTGGGCGCAAGCGGTTTGGCAAACTCTCCATATTTGTTGGATTTCAATAGAGTTTCTTCAAAATTTGCTATTGGTATTTCATTTGTCGGCGGTGGCGTTTTTGGCACAACATTTTTGTTTAAGAACAATACCGTTGAGTCTATTCGAGATTACACTTGGCAATACGCAAGTGATCCAGCTCAAGTGACCGCAACAACTGCAATTTATGAAAGTAACAAAAAAAATAGCGGCCTTGATTTAATAGCTGCAATACCGACTGTGGGCAAATTTTCTGTGCCGATGCAATTTTGGTTTGCTTCACCTGTTGGCAATTATGCGGGCGTAAAGCTCATTAGTAGCGGTGCAACATACAAAGAAACGTGGTCATCTCTTAACGCTTATGTGGTAGGCGAGCAAGTTCTTAGGACGGGGCAAGTTTATATTGCTATTCAAAATAGCACCAATCAAGACCCAGTAACGGCAACCGCATACTGGTCTTTATACAACGCTACTCCTGCCGTATGGCGAGAAATGGCGTTAATGATTTAATCAGGAGTCAACCATGACCGTAACCGTAAAAGTTCTTATCCCCGCCAAGACCGCAGAGGCCAGTCAGACCACGCAATACACAGCCACCAACGTCACCACAATTATCGACAAGTTCACGGCAACCAACTACAGCGCAACGGCGGCAACGCTCAGTGTGAATCTGGTCACTGCTGCTGACACGGCGGGCAATCAGAACTTGATTACCAAGACCAAGACGCTGGCGGCCAGCGAGGTATATACTTTCCCTGAGATTGTTGGCCAGGTGCTGATGGCAAGCGGGTTTATCTCCACCATCGCAGGCACCGCAACGGCCATCAACATTCGCGCTTCAGGGCGGGAGGTTAGCTAGTGAAAGCCGTAGCCAAACATGACGATATGCGGCAACGCGTAGAAAAGCTACAGTTTGAGGTTTCAAAGCTGCCGCAATACGAACCGCAAACCAAACATACTTTTCACGGTGGTATGTATTGCCGTGAGGTGTGGCGACCGGCTGGCGTTTTAGTTATTGGTAAAGTCCATAAAAAAGAACATTTTTACGTCATTATGTATGGCACAGTACGCATAACAACAAATGATGGCGTGCAAAGCATTACCGGACCTTGTATACTAAGTAGCACGCCGGGAACAAAACGCGCCGTTTATGCGGAAACAGATGCGCTATGCGCAACTTTTCACCGCGTGGATTCTTCTACGGTTGACGACGCAGAAATGGAATTGGTAGAAGACGATCCAAATTGTATGTACCTTGCGGGGAATGCTGTTAAAGGAGTTTTATCATGACTTTTTGGGTAGCGGGAGCCGTAATAGGTTCAAGTCTAATAGGTTCTATGGGGGCATCTGACGCAGCCGACACCGCAGCGCAAGCATCGGGTGCGGCTTCGGATGCGTCCATCGCCGAGCAGCGCCGACAGTATGACCTTAACCGCGCTGATTACGCGCCGTACATTACGTCCGGGCAAAGCGCGGTCAACCAGCTTGCTGCTGGTTTAGCGCCAGGTGGACGGTTTGCATCTGCCACACCAT
>Ga0222713_10006823_pt1 | contig 10785 bp, 4 predicted proteins | sample C33_649DmetaG_FD_165061 | JGI IMG/M metagenome (GOLD analysis project Ga0222713, IMG submission 165061) | Estuarine water microbial communities from San Francisco Bay, California, United States - C33_649D | ecosystem: Environmental > Aquatic > Marine > Unclassified | place: USA: California... | reverse complement strand
TTCGCGGCGACGGTGTCGACGACGACGAGGACGAGGACGAGGACGAGGACGAGGACGAGAAAGGCGAAGATTTCGAGCGACAAAGGGACGACGATGAATATACATGGAAAATGGACGACGACGAGGAGGACGAGGAGGATGACGCGCGACAGAGGTGGACGACGAGAGCGCTCGCGGCGAGTCGCGGCGCGAGCGGGACGAAACGAAGAGACTGGGACGGAAGCGATGGAATGGCGTTCGCGACGTCGATCGCGGACGGCAGGGCGTTTGATGAGGCGTATGGGCGTGCGTTTGCGCGCGTTCGGGCGTTGGATGGCGCAGAGGTGATGGCGAGCGAGAAAGATTGCGCGCACGTCGCGCGAAGAGCGTTGAGCGGGTGCGAGACGAGCGCGCTGATTTTAGCCAACGCCGCGAAGGATGGCGCGATGTTTTCGATGCGGGTTCATTCATGGTCGTCGAAGGCGTTTAGGAATGCGTTGAAGACGCTCGTGAAGTGCGCGGAGCGGAGGATCGAGCTTGGGTTCGTCGTGGATGAGCTGGCGTCGCCGTACACGCGTCCGGTGGCGAACGCGACGAGGGAGATTTTCCGCGCGCACGCGGCAGCGCTGTACGCCGTGGCAGAGGCGACGGCGGAGCGCCGACGCGGTGAAGGCTCGGAATCGCCGCCTTTAAACGACGGCGAGAGCGCTGGTGATGGAAACGTCGCCGACGTCACGCTTCTCGAGCTCACCGTGCACACGAAGCGCGTGCGACACCAGATTGATGTCATGTTCGACGCTTTGGCGCTCGAACGCGCGCTCGAGGCGCACGCCGTATCGCATGCAACGATCATTCGCCGCTTACAAACCTCGCTCTCGCACGTCGAGCACGAAGAAACGGCGCTGCTGCAGTATTTGTACGCGCGAGCGTCCAAGCCCGTGGTCGACGACGTGATGTCGTGGTTGTATTCCGCCACCGCGAGCGCCGCTGTCGACGAGTTTTTTATAGAATGCGCGCCGTCGTGGGCGAGCCTTCGAGCGTTCGACCAGTGTCGCGTAGCCGACGCCGACCCGTGTTGGCTCGGCGGTCCCGCGCACGACGGCGACGATTACGCGGAGAATGATTCCCTCGATTTCGCGCGCCTGCGCGCGGGCTTTTCACCGGAGCTGATCGCAGGTGTCGAAGACGACATTTTGATCGTCGGGTTGCAGCTTCGAATGCTGCAGCGTCTGCCGCAGACGCGAGAGTTCGCGCGCGCGATGAAGGATGCGTTCGCCGACGTCGCCGAATTCGACGCCTACACAGAGTCGCAAGTGTTGGAATGGCGCGATCGCATGCGCGCGCTCGATTCTCGCGTCATCGCGCTGGCGAGCGAATGTCTCGCTGACTTGCGTGCGAAAAGAGATGCGCACGCGGCTGAAGTCCAATCCGAGCGGATTCGACGAGCGGAGGAACTACGCGCGGCGCTTCGAAAGCGCGAAGACAATCGTCTGGCGCGATTGAAATCCATCATCGACGCGAAACGAGAGACGCGACAAGGGCAGTTGGAGGTGCTGGAAGAGCGCGAGGCAGATCGTTTGGAGGCGCGTGAGCGGCGCGTCGTCAACGAGCGCCGGTGGCTCGAAGCCAGGGCTGAGGAACATCTCGCGAAGGAACGAAGCGCGCTGGCGGAGCAGTTGGAAAAGACAACGATTCGAGTGCGAAGAGAAGATGCGAAATTGCGATGGTTTGAGTGGCAAACATCGCGACTGGCTCTTGCCGATGAGCGTCGAGACTTTATACGTCGAACGGAAGCGGAACACGAAGCCGCCGCGGTCGAAGCTTTGGCGGACGTCATGAGCGCGGGTCTCAGCATCGCACCACCGATGGCGTTGGTCGTGTTGCCGTTCGAAAATTTCGAGCGTGATACTGTGGTGAACGATGAATCCGTCGTCGCAAGCGTTTCATCGAGCGTCGGCGATGGTTCAACAACACTTGTCGTTGACGAACCCGTCGCGTCCATAGAGAATTCCAAAATCGAGCCGCTTCGCGAAGACGACGTAGACGATGTGGTCAGCGCACCGGTGGCCACGAAGTCCGATTCTGAGACTATGACGCAAAACATCGCGTCACTGAGTTTTCCCGTTGCTGTCCTTGCGAACGAAACGATTGAAGCGACGGTGTCCGACTTTGCCGCCGAATTGATGGGCGTGCCGCTGCCCGTACTCCTCAAACAAAAGGTGCACGAAATCGTGCGGCGTCAGTGCTTGACCATAGGCCGCTTCACCATGTCGGTGTTCTTCGATCATTTCGCGCTGGAGGCGCACCTGGATGCTCTCGTACGGTTTACTCTTGGCGGCGAGAGCGCATTCTTCGACAGCGTGCTGAACCGACTGGAGCGCGCGTGCGCGGACTCGCGCTCAAGAATAACGCGCTCGGTGTCAAGCGTTGCCCGCGGCGTTCTCGATCACGCGTTGCAGGATCTAGGACTGCACGATAAACCGCTGTGTGCGAGGCTTTCTATGCGTGAGAATCCAGACGCGGGTATTACGTTCGACGCATACAACTTGAATCTGTCCAGCGGCGTCGTATGCGAGTACGCGATGCCATGGCCGCTCAATTTGTCACTGGCGGGCGTCGATGACAAGTATGCGCTATCGCACTCGCAAGTCGCGTTGCTGCAGCTTTGTCACGGTATGCGAGCGGTGCGCGCTTGTACAACGCTCCTCCACGCGAGTAGCCGATGTAGGGCGCTAATGGATTCCACGCAGACGAACTTAGACCTCCGCAAGCGTCGGCTTCGACGGTTGTCGCTGTTGTCCGCTGAGCTCCAGCATTTTGTCGACTCGCTGTACGGACACGTTTTCGAATCAGTGCACCTCGGGGCTAAGAAGTTTCTGGACAACGCGATTCGTAACGTTCGAGGCGAGGTGCTTCCGCGCAATGTACTTGAATTACGAGCCATCGTCGAGGAGTATTGTGCGCGCGTACACGAAGCGTGTTTCTTGCGACAAATCGACACGGCTCTCAAGGCGCTCATCGAGGATGGATTACAACTCGCCCTCGATTTGCACGCGCTCTTCAGCGCGCACAATGCCGAGTCGCTCCTTGTGGATGGACCCACGTACGCCTCGGCGCAACAAATTCACTCCAAGTTTCGAGCGCTGATGACGAGGTTGTGCTTTCGCGCGCGCGTGTCGTCGAGTGCCGCAGCTGAGGGCCTCATCGAGCGCGTCGATTTCAATGGGTTTTATTTGTCAAATATGACGGAAGGTGATCTAGAATTTTAGAAAGAAATGTACATTATATTGTTCAATATTAGAGTATCCTAGCTAGCTAGTAGTCTGATTCTTCGTCTTCATCTTCGCCTTCTTGGTCTTCGTCTTCGTCATTCTTGTCGTCGTCGTCCGCAGCACCGGGTTTGACTTTTGGCGTGAAACCGTCGCGCATTAAAGTTTTCAAATCCTCGCCCGAAAGCACGCTCAACCGCTTTGTGAGCTTGCGCGCTTCAATTTCTATTTCTGTCGCAAAGTCCTCGGTGAGTTCAGCCATGAATGGAATCGCCTCTGGTAACAGAGCGAGATACTCCTCTTGCAATTTATCCACGACTTGGTCTATCGTCTTGATTGTCAAATATCTGCTTCGCATCTTTTTATCGCGCCCAACCATGAGAATCGCGCGGTGTAAAGGCTTCCAGTGCGCATCGTCGGGCGCCGCTGCTAGTAGCGACGAACACGCCGCGACAGCCTCGGCACCACAAGACTCATCGTCCATGAAATGACCAAACTCGCCTTCGTTCGAGTCCGACGGCGGCGTCGCTTTGAGCTGCTCCACAACAAATGGATAGAGCTGATTGTAGCGATTGGCATCCATAAATCCGACATTGTCGTACTCGAAGCATCGCCGAAGCGCTGCCAGCGTCCACTTGCGCATGCGCCAGATATCACGCTCTGCGATGCGCTCGGTGTTAGCACCTTTGCGTTTCTTTGTATCGCTTGTCGGGTCAGCGCTGACGTCGAGCGCAGCAGCTGCTAAATCGAGCAAGTGACGGAAAAAAGGAACAAATACAGACCGCAGTTCATCCGCGAGGGACGACGCGAGCCGAAATAGTGCAGCCAATCGTGTGCGCGTGACTTCGGCTTCTCCAGAGCGCGCTCGAGCCCACTCCACACATTGCAGGAAGAATGGCAGGAACTCGCTCTCCGTGCATTTGAGGGCGAGCGCCACGCACGCTGTTACCGCTTTGCCTTCGACGACATCGAGTGCCGCCTCTGGGGCCTCGACTGGGGCATCGCGACGGATATCGAGCGCTCTAAGTACCACTGTAAAGAGCTGTTGGCGATGCGCGTTTGACGCGTTGTCCACCTCACCCGCCGCGGAGATAATTTCCAACAGCGCTCCGCACGATGCAGCGCCGTCGCCGCCGTGATGTGCGAGGCATGATTCCCACGAATCAACCAAAGGTCGAACCAGCAAACGAAGTTCGACCGTCGCCGGAAGGTCTTGTCGCAGTTTAGACGCCAACTCATGAACCGCTGCGGAATCCCCTGTTGATTCGGAACTGACGCTGTGTTTGGGCACCATGGCTGGATGAAGCGCAACCTTGATGATGTCACCGAGGAATGGTGAGATAAAGCCGGCAAGATACTTTATAAACATGCGAAGCGCTGCGACGCATGAGTGTGCGACGAGAGCAGCTTCGCCTTTGTCGTTGCTTTGTTGCAGAGAACTCGCGGCACTCGTCGTTGCTTTGATGAGCGCCGGGATCGCGGAATTGACGACGGAGATCATTCGCACACCCAAGACCTTTGCGAGTGTCGCCAATGACAGCGCGGATGATGCAACGAGAGTCTGCGACTCTGCGCCGAGTTGCGAGATCACGGCCGGAACGACTGACACGAGAGGTTTCGTAACCTCCTTGGCAGACGCAAAACGAACCGCCGCGGCTTCTAACGCCATGAGTGCGGCTTGCGCAGTCATCACGCTCGTCGATTTTATCAACGCCGCGAGTTGCTCGATCAACGCAATACCAGCATTCGTTTCAGTGTTGTCGTCATCCTTCGCATTCGTATTCTGTAAGCGTTCGGTGACGAGCGTGAGCGCCTTGCGTCGTACTCTACCCTCCGCGTGACCGAGAAGCGGCGTTAACGCGCTCAAGAATGGCCCGGGCGCTAACAACCCATCGAGCGCGCTCAACAACTGTTGCCCGCTCGCTTCTGCCTTTGCCGCATGATTAGCCGCGGACTTCGACGTCTTAGACGTCAACTTGTCAGCGTTGACGCCGGTGGACTGTAGCAACACAATAGCGGATTCCGCCAACGCGGCGTACCCTCTCTGAAGCTGAATTGCACCTTCCGCATCTGTGACGCGCTTTTGCGCGCGAATAAACTGCGGCGCAGACAGATGCTTGGCGCTCATTTCAGCGCACAAACGTACGATGCGACCACCATCGTTCACGGAATCCTGATGAATAAAAAAATCACGTCGGTTAGTATCGAGTCATGTACAAACGAGCGCATTTGAGAAGGCAAAAGTATCTCTCAGAAGGAAAGCAGCAGATTCGTATGTCTCATCAATGGAATCAGAATCCTGACACAATGAATCTTTCATCATAGAAATGGTCGAAAAATGCGTGAGGGATCGATTCGAATCAAACTTACCTTGAGCGCCGTAACCAATCCTGTGACGACCGCGACGGGCTGACTGCACGCGAGAAGAGATGAGAGAAGTTCTCCCACCCACGCGTCGTCGTCGACGACTGGCGCATCGACCGCGGCACCGACGAACGACTTTTGGCGAATCTCACGCGCAGATTCCTCGAGTGACTTCGTGCGTCGTAGCACGTTCAAAATGATTACCGGCAGCGCCTGACCCGGCGGTGACGCCCGAATGAGAGCGGCGCAAATGGGCGCCCGCCGACGCGCCGGAGCGCTCGGAAGAGAATCGACGAGGCGGTTAACGACAGTTGTCAAGGTCTCTCCGCTATTCAACCAGACAGGAACAACCGCCATTAGTGCATTTTCCAACGCTCGTTGTGACAACACGTCGTCGCGCGCCGCCGCACGATCGGATAACGCCGAACCAACTTCAAAGACATGTTGAAGAACAGCGTCTGGATATGCGTGTGCTACTTGAGCCAGACAGGCCAAAGCGGCGCTTCGCGCTCCGCCTTCGGAAACTTCACGTACGGCGCGGATGATGAGCGGCACATCCCATGCTTTGCTCTTCACATTCGCGAGAGCGAGCGACTCCAATGTGCGCAAAGTAAGTGCTTCGACATAACCGCCCGCTGCGACTCCAGCCTCGTTTTCTGAATCATCAGAATCAGAATCAGAATCATCTTCCTCATTCTTCTTCGCTCGTGCAGCCGCGCCATTGAGTATCGCTTCTAAGAAGCGATGACATGGCTCGACGAGTAGGTCGAGGCGCTCTGTCTTGTCGATTTTCCAACCAAGGATCTCGAGCGCAGTTACGGCGGCCTGCACGGACTCTGGCTCTCCAAGGCAAGCCGTCGACTTAGCCGCCGCCGTTTTGCCCTTCTTCTTCGCTGGTGTAGCTGACGGCGCTTCTATCAACGCGGCTTTCAGAGTAAGCACGACATCATGTGCGTCAATCGTCAGTGCGTCGACAGCGCCTTGAGCCTCACGGCGGGAAACTTCATCTGCATCCGCGTTTACAGCGCTGAACAGAACATTCAAAAGCTGAGCTTTTGATTCTGCGTGCAGCGCCCGCACGAACTCGGGGGAGATGCGATTGAACGCCGCTGCGCGAACAGCCGTAGGGGCCGGAGGTACCATGCATCGCATGAACGAAGCCAAACCTTCGCCGCCGCCTTTGCCTAGCGTAGCCACGTACTCGGGTGTGTACGATTGTAAAATTTCCACAATGAGCGCTGCTTTGGCATTTGGGTCCAACATCATCGTATTTAAGGACCATGAGAGCACAGGTATCAACAGCTCCGCTTTCACGCTAGCATCGCCGAATCCACGCGTAGAGGCGATCAAGCACCGCGCGCCATACGCATCCATCGTCGGCCTGACTGCCGTTGTCATGTCTTGCACCGGCTCTAAGAATGCCGCAAGTTCGGCTTTGGGCGATTTCGCAGAGTTGATGCCCTTTTCGATCGCTGCGCATAACGTTGCCGCACCTTTGAGGGATATCTGCTCAGCTGCATCAACGATAGCCTTCACAAAGGCGCTCGCATTTTTCGTGCGCGCGAACGCGCTAAGCACAGCCGCCGCTGCCGCGCGCACTGGTGACACAGATGATGCAGCTGCAACAATCACCGGCGCGATCGACGGCATCGAAGACGCAGAGCGACAAAGTTCAAGGGCTGCAACTTGCACGCGTGGGTCTACGACTGCTGGATCTGCGGCAAAACGCGCAGATAAGAAGGCGCTCGCTCCAGACGCTCCGAAACAACGATCGCATGCTGAAAGTACGTCCCTCAAGCGTTCACCGATTGCAACATCGAGCCCGTCGTTACCTGTGGCGTTTGTCAACGCAAGCGCTTTGAAACAAACGGGTAAAATGACTTCAGCCTCACTGTTTGACTTCTTCGGTAGCGCGATGAGCACGGAGCGCAGTAAAGCGCGAGCGCATGACGGAACATATTTTCCAGCCGCCGAATCACTGCCTACCATCTTTGGAACGGCATCTGTATCTAAAGTGTTCACTAAGAATTCGTCATATGCAGCACCACTCGCGCTACCGACGCCTTCGTCCCAGTGCTCATGAATGATGTCCCAGGATGCCGCGCGAATCGCCACCGCCGCAGCTGTTCCTTCGCCAGACGTCTCTTCGACCGCAAGTTTGCATGACAGAAGTAGCGTCACGCGTCCGATGCTGTTGAGGTCTCGGAAGCTTTCTCGAATCCAGAGCGCTCGATTGTCTTCACCTTCAGCGTTCAACCACGCGTTGTTGGTGCTCGTCAAAGATCGAGCAAACGCCGATAAAACTGCAGAATTGCATTCGACGCCGTGCTCGACATCCTTAATACCACCTTCAACGAAATTGCGCACGCCATCCTCGCGAACTTTCTCAACTGCTGGGTGGGGACAGCTGCGAGCGGCAACAAGCCCCGCTTTAATCACGTTTCTACTCGCTTTTGATGTAGAGAAGAGTGAGTATTCAAACGCCAGAGCAGCGGCTCTCCCGGCGAGCGCGGACGGCGACCCATCAATCTCAGACTTAGATAGCACCGCGAGCGTGAGACGCAGAGCTTTCTTAGCTAGACGACGCTCGTCGTCGCTTCTTGAGCTACCTGCCGCGATCGCGGTGGCAGCAATCGCCAAGCGCGCTTTTGAGGCGGCGAACAAAGCGCCGTCGTTGTTCACCATGCGACGAAGGGCCTCGAGTTCCATCGCCGCGGCAGCGACTCGAGGATCATCGTCAGAAACGCGACGCAACATTGCAGGCCCAAGGGCAGAGTCGCGCTTGATCGCCGACGGCATATCACCTTCTTTGGAAATTTCGAGCTGAGCGAGTTGATTGATCGCACTTTCTCGTAAGCTCGCGTTTGGATGATCGAGCGCAGCGTGAATGGACGTCGCGTGACCCGCCATGGGCGCGGAGGCTGAACCGAGAAGAACCGATCGCAAAAACGCCGCGTCCTCTTCTGATGCGATCATCTTAGTTTTTCTAGTCGCGTCGTCACCGTTATCGTCCTGATTCTTTTTCCCGACCGCACCGCGCATGATGTAATCTACGGCTTCGCTCGTCGCTAACGGTTGCTTTTGATCGGCGAGAATCAATACAGACTTCACCATTTTGGCTGCCTCATCGCTTTTCTGAGCCATCTTAAGCAGTATAGGGAACGCGACGATGAAATGTTTGCCGTGTAACGGAACCTTTTCGATCACGCCTCGCAAGACGCGCTCATAATTCGCGTGTACATCGGCGAATTCGGCTAGCGAGCGTACGAGAGGAATCGAAAATGCGTCAGCTCTATAGCTGTGCACTAAATCCGAAATCAATTCCTCTAAATCCGGGATTTTCACCAAGTGCTTGAACGCTCGCTCGGGAAGCGTCTTCACACGTTGCGTTTGGCACAAGGCAAACATGGTCTGCAAGGCTTGCGCGTGCAAGGGAACACGCGAACCTTTTGCGATGCCTTCAATCAACGCCTCAATGAGCGGTTCAGCCATTCGCGTTCGCGCAGCGAGCTGCGTGGCGACCATGAGCGCTCCCGCAAACTGCTCAGCATTCGCCGCCGAAGCTAATCCAGCTTCGAGATACGGTAAAAGCCGCGTCGTAACGCTCGAATCGACGTCCTTCATAATCCCGATAGCTTCAGTCAACAACACGGCGTAGAAGGCTGACGTTGACCCCACGTTACCCTGGTAAATGGAAAGAGAAAACGCGCGTCAGTCGTGGATGCGATATAAAAACAGAAAAAAAAACATGAGATGTGCGCCCGCACTCTAGGCGTTTCGTTTCACGACAAGCGCAGTACGTTGCGAGCGAAAGAAACAAACGCCGACGATGCCGGCGCGGAGTTCAAATATACCACGACGGTTGAGAATCCATCCCGGTTTGAGTGCACGAGTGCACGCGGTGTCATGATTGAACGTTTCAACCGAAGTGGAGGGCGAACGCGATCGATAAAACACGTCGCCTAGAAATGTCGCTTGAGCGCGAATATCAACAGTCGACCGCGCACCTTTGTCGTCGCCATTTCTGAAGCGCTTTGCGCACAAAACGTAAAGAACGCCTTATCCTTCGAGCATCTCACCGCCAGAGCATCTCGAGGCGGCGCCGCACCGGTTTCTTTCACCCCACTCAACCACTTAAAATGCTTACTATTCTCCAACTGGCACGTTTGCACCACCTTGACAAACTCCGCCGTCGAGTGCCACGGCAGCGCGCACGCGATCAACTCATCCACATCGTACACGTGTATCTTAAACCGCCGAATCAAGTACTCAATCGTCTTACTCGCCGCTCGTTCGATAAAATACCCCGAAAGCAGGCGTAAATACGCCTTCACCGCTCGCGACGTCTCCGCGCTCGCCTCCGCGTCTTGTCCTTCGCGATACCCCCCCTCGGCGACGCGCTTCGAGAATAACCCCTTGACGTGCGCGTCGAATCTCCCATCCACTCTCGTAAGCTCTTCCAATCCGCTCACTCCCAGGGCGTGGATCGATTCGCGGTCGATATCTCCCGCCTCTTTCGTCGTGAACAGCACCGATGGTTTTTGATTCGCCCCGACTCGCACCTCTCGCGCGTGCGCGTGCGCTTTCAAGTGCTCCAGCGCGAGTGCGATCGCGCTCGCGTTGGCGTCTGGCGCCATCGCGCGCGCGCGATCGACGTCGAGTGACGTCCGCGATCGACTCCTTCGACTCGTTCGACGCGCGCGAGTGATGGGGGCGCACCGACGCGCGCGATGGCGGCGCCGCTCGGTCGGTCGGTCGGTCGGTCGGTCGATCACTCGCGCACGCGCGTCCTTCAAGGTCTCGGCGATGCAGTAGGAATAAAAGAATTTCGTATGATTTATCACCCACGCCGTCGTAGAGCGACGTCGACGAACGCGATGTGTGCGCGCGCGCGCGATCGCGCGATCGAGGCGGACGACGACGACGAGACGAGACGCGCGCGCGCGTTCGCGTTCGCGCGCCATCGCTCGATCGCGCGCGCGATGGAGGCCTATCGCAAGGCGTACATCGTCACCGGGAAGTTCGCGCCGGTGACGCATTTTATGGTGCGTTCGATGCGCGCTCGCGCGAGCGCGGAGGACCGTCGCGAGGTCGGGAGATGGTCCGCTGGTGTGTCGATCGCGCGCGAGGGATGCGCGCGCGTTCGCGAGCGCGCGCGCGCGCGTTGGATGCG
>Ga0222713_10006821_pt1 | contig 10789 bp, 12 predicted proteins | sample C33_649DmetaG_FD_165061 | JGI IMG/M metagenome (GOLD analysis project Ga0222713, IMG submission 165061) | Estuarine water microbial communities from San Francisco Bay, California, United States - C33_649D | ecosystem: Environmental > Aquatic > Marine > Unclassified | place: USA: California... | reverse complement strand
AAACATCATCTGAGCATGGTAAATGGATTCAAATTCAAAACGCTCTACCACTTCACGCTGAACATTGCTGTGAAGCGCTTCTATGTAGGCATTTTCCTCTGGTGTAGCTACATGCATAAATTCCTGGCTAACGCCTTTATCCTTCAAGAACTGCCTTACCACGCCTGCAATGAACTGTGAGCCATTGTCGTTTCTTAGGGTGATTCCTTCGATTTTATACTCCATGAGTAAAAGTGACAATAAAACAATCACATCACCCTTAATGTTAAACCGGAGCATATGTGTCAGGACCTTACGGCTAAATGCATCAATCACTGTTAATAGCAAGGCATTCCTCTGTGCTCCGTGGATATGGATATACTTGATGTCCATGCACAGGTGTTCAAGTGGTCTTTCTGCCTTTATCTTTCTAAAGCGGACAAACTGCCTAGGAACACCAATGGATCCAATTTTACGGTTAAACAACAGATTGTGGATCTTCATCAGGCGGTAGACCTTCTTGTGATTAATGATGTAACCTTTTTCCTTAAGCTCATCCCAAACATTCTTATAGCCATAGCAGCAAAACTCCTGCTGGAGAATGGTTTCTACATCCTGCAAGACAACAGTGTTATCAACCAGTTCTCCATCTTGGGTGATGGTCATCTTGCTGGGCTTGCGCCCACGAATGCCATCCCCTCTCTTGTAGTAAAAACTACTGCGTGGAACACCTGACCATGATAAAAGATCCTGTTTAGTGACCATGGGGTTTGATTTGAACTGCTCCATTACCTCGACCGACGCTGCTCGTGGAATTGACTTTTTTTTAAAAGTTCGGTCTTGAATTCAAGTTCAATAGATTGCTTGGCAACTATATTCTTCAGAATCCTGATCTGCTCTTCCAAAGCATCCATCTCCGGATTACGTTGTCTGGAATACGATTGAAGATTGGAGACACCGCCCTCATTAAAACTTTCCTTCCATCTTCTAAATACTGAAGGAGAAAGGCTGTGTTTACGCAATGTCTGGGTAACACCAAACTGGTCTGCTTCATTGATGATTGACAGTTTCTCCGAAGCCGAGAAACTCCTTCTTGCTTTTGACATATTTCCTAAATTTAATGACTTAATTGATTTAACAATTATGTCCAGCTATTTAGGGGGGCAATACAACTTTCAATCCATGTATAAATTATACATCATACTTATTTTCATAAATCAGTATTCATTCAATTGACTTGACTTTTATATGTTTTCAAAGTCTTTGCGCTATTGAATACTTCCGACATCTTATAATACACCCGACCCCCAATTCTATATTCAATCAACAAGCCTTGCTTTGTCCAAGCAGCTAAAGTTGTCTTTGAAATCGCGGGCACAAATATCTTGCACACTTCTGCAGGAGACAAGAATTTATCTTCTTTCTCCTGCAGCACCTCACGGATTGCCTCAATGATCATTGGTTTAATCATTTCAGCCATTTCTTCCGGACTGATAGTATTCAATATAATTTGGGCTCCTTTCATTATGAATTAATCTTCATTGTCTGAAGGATCTGTTGTTAGATTCTTATAAACTCGATATCCAATAAAAAAGATACCTGCTGCTAAGAATAATCTTAGAATGATTTTACCATTGAACTTGAATTTTGGTTCAGTACCAGAATAGGATGGTGGAGCATCAGGCATTTGCTGCGCATGACGTAACGCATTCAAATAATCGGTCTGATTGGAAAGAAGTTGATTTAGAATTTCCATAATTGTACATTTTGATTGGTGAATAAAGTATACCCATGCGCTATGAGCTTCTTGGCAAGCAATCCATCAACAGTTACTTCGCTGGAGTAAATTGCCCAGTTGAAATCTCTCTCGATTAGGAGTTTGGCTGAGAAATAATAGATTGATCCATAGATTTGATAGAGATCTGTAACAATCTCCTCATTCTTTAATAGGACCCTTTCCATGGCAATTTTCTGCCCTGTGATTTTGGCCAGTTTTGCCTTGTTCTCATCGTAGCATTCAGTGCTACAAAACTTAGAATTTCTATTTCTTGTTGATGGGATTATTCCACCACAGGTAAAGCATAAGCGTATTTGTTCTATCATTTTTTTGAGTTTAGTGCCTCACAAATTTAAAATGATAGAAATGATCTATTCCTACATAACAGTATGATAGTCAATAGAATCGTACAATGGATGATACGATCTTTTTAAACAATCGTATCATAAATTTTGGTAATCCTAAAATCTGGGTTTCGGGGTTTCTGTATCAGTTGGAAGGTATTGTGTCCAATTAATATTTGTGCGTGAAGGAAGTGGTTTGGATGTATTTCTTGAGAAATTTATATACTCCTTGGGCGAATCCATGAACCTCGAGTACCCCTCAATAAACATTGAAAAAAATTGATAATATTCTCGTTTGTCACTAAATTTCTTGTAGGATTTGGTATAAAACTGGTTTATTGAGAAAGTGATATTTTTAACTGGGTACCTTTTACTACAATTCAATTGAAAAAGAGAGTCAATTGGTTTTTCGGGTATACAGAAGCCATTTTCAAACATCTTTTCAACCTGCTCTTTTTTAAGATAGGGTTCACCATTCTCAGACTTTTCTTTATAGAGAAAAGAAAAATAATGTTTTATCTGCTCTAAACTCCAATTACATTTAATCTTTTTACCCCTTAGCGATTCAATTTCATTATTCCATTGTTCTTGTGTGTCAATTTTCTCAATTGAGGTATCATTAGGGCCGAGATTATTATTTTCAATATTATCATCTGGCTCTGAATTGTCATTTTCAATAGCAGATTCCTTTAAAATTGCCAGATATTGACTGCCAATCCAATCTCTAAGAACTTGGCATGTTTCTTGTAAAAGACGGCAATTGCTGTCTTTTTCTGTCAATTGATATAGAAAGCTGTCTATGGATTCCTTTTGTCCATAGAAACTATCATACTGCTGGAAAGAGAGAAATTCTGCTACTGAATAATCATTTGATTTGAGCTCTAACAGCTTTATAATAAAAAGCTTTTCGAAATCTTTAGCTCTTGTAAAATCTTTATATACATATTGTATTCTTTCCAAATCATAGAATTCACCTTCATATTCAAAGAAATCGGGAATTAGTTTGTCGAATTGTTCATTGCTCCTCTTTTGGTAATTATCATAATACGGCTGCTCATTCTGATCTTTTGGAAATGTCAAAAATGGTTTTATTTCAGAATCTATTGCTACCCTTTTAAGTAATTCAAATAATTCCTTACCATAGAATAAATAAGGATTTCTCTGTTCAATTTGAGAATTGATAAAATTCTTGAGGCTGCTGAGCTCAATGTGTAGATCGATAGGTATTGCCGACATATGTTACTGTATTTTAATTATTATAAAAGAACTTTTTTCAGGTTTTTCAAAGCAGTTTCATGTTTAAGAGGCAGCCAAAGGGAAAACCCTAATCAAGAAATAAACCTGTTTATAATATATTGAATCCCTATTCATATTCCTTTGGTACCGTTATTTTATATTTTTTATTCAGAATGCCTCCCTTTACAAGAACGCGATTACCACTCCCCAAGGATATGCCTTCAAGATTGAGTTTTTTAAACCATTGTTGGTTTTGTCTTTCGGCCATCCAAAGGAATAACCTCCGAACTCTTATGTTATCACATACCAACAAAAGTTCATTTAATTTTTTCGGTGATAAGGATGTCATCCCTTGAAGTATTTGCTCTGCATTTTCAAAGGAAATTTCATTGGGCACGTCAACCAATAACTCCAGTATAGCTCTTTCTGGATCTGACATTTCAAGAGCGGGCAATTCATCTCTCCATGGAAATAAGAAAGTGTTTCCTTTCAATACACTATGAAATCCATTTTGAAGATGTGCGCGACTTTGGAGATCAGATTGCAGGTGACACACAAAGTTTGTCTCTTCAACCAGCGTACTTATCCAATCAGGCAGAGACCTTTGGGCAAAAAGGTGAACTTGCCTTGTTTTATTCAGCGGTAAATAATGCGCATATCCTTGCAATTCCAAGGCAGTCAATCCTCCTATTACAACACCGAAATCATACATTTTTTGTAATGCCAATACTACACCTTGCCAACTTAGCTTTGTAAAAGGTCTTTTATATATCCCTTTCCTGACAACCTCCAAGTGAACTGATTTAACCAAGTTGTCAATGGTATGATGATTGATTTTATGGTTTATAAGCAAACTACGAGTTACAAAGGAGCCCTCTGGGATCAAATGATGAAGTTTTTGCCTTAGATCTATACTTATTGCCATATTTTAAATTGGCTATTTAACGGCGATATCTACCGTTAAATGCAATTTAATTAAACTAATATGTATAATAGAATGTTTTTTATGATGCAGTAGGGTAAAAGCGAAGGGAATCCAGTTAGCTACAAATTGTAGTCAACTGAAAATGATAGACATACATTCATAATATTCAAAAGCTCTTGTTGATCATTTTTAGACTTTTTTGATATTCAAATATATTTGTCGCTCATATTTTAGAATTTTTATCATATAAATAAGGGTATGAATACTCAAAATGCAGTCAACTATCATTATGAAGCATTTCCTCCACGTAATTTGAGGCTTGATCAAGTGCTAGGATCGCTGCTAAAAGCTACCGATGCCTTGGCAACATATTGCTATTATGCTGATAGATACAGTAGGTTACAACCCAGTATTAATAATATACCCACTACTCCTCCCCCCATCAGTCTTCTGTAAAATTCGCAATTCAATTAGCATGTTGATATCACGCAGTGCCGTGTCCTGAGAGCATTTGCAGATCTTTGCCCACTTTGTGCTGGTCAGCTTACCATCAAAACCATCCAACAACCGGTTAATGACTTTTATCTGTCTGGGATTGAGTGATAGAGAAGTATGTTGTTTCCAGAAATGCGACTTCGTCAATATTTTACTCAGCACTTCGTCTGTATTGAGGATCGCCCTGTCAAGACATGATAAAAACCAATTCAGGTATTCCGTGATATCAAGTGTTCCTTTTTGTGCTTCTTCCAATTGAAAATAATACTCCTTTCGCTCTTTCAATATCTGGCTGCTCATGCTGTAAAATCTTTTTGAACTGCCATCAGCAACAGCCAGTTGCCTGTCCATGATAGCCCTTCCAATTCTTCCATTACCATCATCAAACGGATGTACAGTTACAAACCACAAATGTGCAATGGCAGATTTTAAAACCGGATCGATTGATAGTGGCTGATTAATCCAATGTAAAAGCTGATCCATCATTTGAGGAACAAGAGCTGAAGCGGGAGCTTCAAAATGAACTTTTTCTTTTCCCATCGGACCAGATACCACCTGCATGGGGTCAGAGCGTTCATTGTTTCTCCAGTTTCCTGTCACTATTGTATACATCCCACTTCTTCCCGAAGGAAACAAAGCACTATGCCAACCAAAAAGTCTTTCAGTAGTAAGCGGTTGGCGAAAACTGTTCACTGCATCCATAACCATCTCTACAACACCTTCCACATCGCGACCTGCCTTGGTATCATCACCGGTTTCAATACCCAATCTTCTGGCGATGGATGATCTCACTTCTTCCGCATTTAACAGCTCGCCCTCAATTTCACTGGATTTTACTACCTCCAAAGCCAAAGTAGAGAGATTGGCTTCCTCCTGAAGACCAAAACCCAATGCCTCCATTCTACCCAATAGCCGCCCCTGTCTGTGACGCGTCTCTGTGAGCAGTGGGGCAATCAGCTTTTCCTCCCATTTGAACCCAGGCCACCCAGCAAGTTGATAGATATAGTTTGACATTCACTGCTATTTATGCAGTGAATATAGCTATTTTTCTTCGCATTATTTCTATTTACCGCATAAATAGCGGTGTATATTCAGCATAATCACCGCATGAAATACTTCTGAAAATTTGTATGGTCACAATATTGTCTTATTCCCCCTAAATGACTGGATTGATTTTTTAATTCAGTTTAGATCATTAAATCCAGGGAAGAAAGACTTGGCTGGGTTTAAAATTTTATACTCAGCCAAATCTATGTCACTGATAATAATTTTTTGTTCCAATTCTGCTTGATATGCTCGCTGAGACGCTTAGCTGTGTCAAGTTTGGTCACCCGGATATACTTCAAAAATAATCTTTCGATTTTATGCCACGTAATGCGTTTAATTTCATGTGCTGGTTACCAATTTATCTTTATTTCTGATAAAATGTCAAGTTTTTAGCGCATATAACTTGACATTTTAAAATAATAACTACCTTTGAACTATGGCTTTGGCAACAGATATACGTATCCGAATCAAGAACCTACCCGAAGGCAAAACCTTTGGGTATAAGAATTTACGTATTGCAAGAGAGGACTATACAACAGCTGCCAAGGCTTTAGAGCGTTTGCAAAAACAAGGAGTCATTAAGAAGGTTTCAAAGGGTGTATTCTACAAACCTGAACAAACAGTTTTTGGTGAGTTAAAACCCGACTACAGCGAGTTGCTTCGCTCATACTTGTTTGAAAATGGCAAACGGATTGCTTACGAAACGGGCACATCACTCTATAATCGCATGGGCTTAACCACTCAGTTGGCTTTTCGTATAAAAATTGCCAGTCGTGTTAAACGCATTAACATCAATCGGGGAACTTTAAAAGCGGATGCAGTAAAAAGCTATGCCGAAGTTACGGATAGCAATTATGAAACTTTAGGAATATTAGATGCTTTTAAAGACGTGAAGCGCATTCCTGATTGTTCGGAAACTCAGGCAGTCAGCAGATTAAGCGCTATTGTTAAGAAGCTTAACGATAAGCAAATCGCATCTTTAATCAAATATGCGTTGTTGTATCCACCAAGGGTGAGAGCATTGGTGGGAGCAATTTTAGAAAACAATGGCAGCAAGTTGAGAGAATTGGAAAATCTGAAAGCGAGCATAAACCCCCTCACAACAATCAAATTGGGATTAAAAGAAACTGATTTGTCCAACAAATCAAAATGGTATATTGAATGAACCTTCACAACAACATATCACTTTACAGAGATGCCATTCGTTTTACTGCCCAAAAAATGAATCTGCAACCCGAGTATGTTGAGAAAGACTATTGGGTAACCTATGCATTATTTACCATTTTCAATAATGAAATAGGCAAAGACACTATATTCAAAGGCGGTACAGCGTTGTCTAAGTGTTTCAATATGATTGAACGCTTTTCAGAAGATATTGACCTGGTGGTATTAAGGCGTGAAGGAGAAACAGACAGTAAGTTAAAATCAAAATTAAAGTCAATAAGCACAGTCGTAGAAACCGTCTTGCCCGAAGTTGGTATTGAAGGAATTACTCACAAAAAGGGAATGAATCGAAAAACAGCACACGCTTATACCAAAGAATTTACTGGCGTTTACGGACAGGTAAGAGATGTTATTTTATTGGAATCAAGCTGGCTGGGATATTATGAACCATATACCTCAAAAAGCATCGTTTCATTCGTTGGTCAAATGATGTTGGATAATAATCAGATTGATCTTGCTAAAGAAAACGGATTACTTCCGTTTGAATTATTGGTATTAGAGCCGGCAAGAACGATTTGTGAAAAAATAATGAGTTTGGTTCGGTTTTCTTATGGTGAAAACCCCATAGATGATTTAAAGAAAAAGATACGACACACCTACGATTTACATCAGCTGCTAAAGCAAGAATTATTTTTAGGGTTCTTTCAATCAACTGATTTTTATGAAATGCTTTTAAAAGTTGCCAATGATGATGTAGTAAGTTTCAGAAACAATAATAAATGGCTGAATTATCATCCCAGTGAAGCGCTAATTTTCAAGGACTTGGATAATGTTTGGAAAGAGTTAAGAACTACCTATTCAGGTAATTTCAAAAATTTGGTCTATGGGGAATTTCCCGGAGAAACCGAAATATTGACAACCTTGAAAATGATTCAAAAAAGACTGGAAACCGTTTCTTGGACAATAAAAATTAAAACGGGGAAGTGAGTTCTGGTTGGATTTAAAATTTTATACCCAGCCAAATCTATGACACTGATAATAATTTTTTGTTCCAATTCTGCTTGATATGCTCGCTGAGACGCTTAGCCGTGTCAAGTTTGGTCACACGGATATACTTCAAAAATGATCTTTCGGTTTTATGCCCCGTAATGCGCATCAAGTCAATGGTAGGAAATCCCTGAAGATAGAAATTGGTGGCAAATGATCTCCTTGCCGTGTGACTTGATACCAATTGCCAGAGTTTATCCTTTGGTTTGGAACTAAGTCGACCTACTTCATTCAATTCAGCGAGTTTGCATACCTCTTTGATGTAATCATTAAACTTTTGGTTACTGATGGTCCTGGGCAACTTATTGCTATTCTGTTTATACTTCTCAAAAATTTCAATGATCACAGGATTACAGGGAATAATAACCAGCTCTTTTGTTTTCTGGGTTATCACCTTGATAAAATAATCATCATCAATCTTGACAATATTCTCTGGTTTGATATTGGTGAAATCAGAAAACCGCAAGCCTACCCATGCACCAAATATGAAAAGATCTCTTACCTGCTCTAATTTTTTATTCGAGATTTGAACTTTGTAGATTTTATCAAGATCCTGCTCAGTAAGATAAACATGTTCAGTTTCTTCCTCTGGGAAAAAGAACTTCTTATGGCGAAACTGCATATTGTTTGTGTAGCCAAGATCAATGGCCTCTCCCATAAAAACTTTTAAAATAGAGATATCTTTTGCAATTGAATTCGCGGCAAGTTTTTTTACCTTCTTGAGGTAAGTAACATAGGAATAAAAGAAATCAAGATTAATGGTTTCAAAATCGACCGTTGATTTGCTGTAAGATGCATAATCTTTCAAATGCTTTAAAACAGCGTGATAGTTTTTCAGACTGCTCTTACTTTTATCTCTTCCGCGAAACTTGATCTCACCATTCACAAACCGCTGGCCAAGTGAAAATAAACTAGGCACATTGGACTGTACTTTTTCAGGCTGGTGATTCCTGTCGACAAATTGAACCATCGCTTCCCTCAGGACCTCCGGTTCTGGTATGCCATCTTTTAGGGATTCGCTGTATGTTTTATAGCAAATCTTCTCCAGGTTATCCAAGAGATCGTTTAAAGAATATTTGCCATCGTCCGTCGTAGCCTGCTTGTTTTTCACACGCTGCTTTTTATCATTCCAATCAGCAGGTCTTATGGCCTGGCCAAAGGAAAAGAACAACCTTCTTCCCTGGTAAACAAACTGGAGATAAATCAAAGAATAACCTGTAGCGTCTTCTGGTTTGAGTCTGAAATGAACAACTGGTTTGCGTGGCATGGGTTGGTGTAGAGATTATACACCAAAGATATGAGGTTTCACTAAAAGTTTCACTACGTCTGTTATCCGTTGATATTGAAAATATCAAATAAAATACTATTATACTGATTTACAATGTTTTATGTATTTTTTTGATATTCAAAATATCACCCAAAACCAATAAGTTGGTGTTCTCCCCCTACAGCAATAAAAAGCTCATAATCAATTGTTTATCAATTTTTTATGGGCTTTTTGGTTTTGGGTAAGTTTCACTACGGGTTTAGTGAAACAATTGAATTTTTCATTGCAACTGCAAACCATCTTGGTTATTAGATTGATAATTTTCGATTTTAGAACCAAGACTTCTATGTGACTTTCTTTAGGTCTCAACCTTCTTCAACTCCTCCAACAACTGTTCTTCAGAAGGAATGTAAAGTTGATATTTGCTCGCCACAATTGTCTGGTTGTTTTCTGGGAGTGAGATCCTAACCACAGCATCATTCTTGTCTGCACAGAGCAATATTCCAATGGTTGGGTTCTCATGGTCATTTTTTTCAAACCGATCATGATAGTTCACATACATCTGCAGTTGGCCAATATCCTGATGCGTGATCTTACCAGTCTTGATTTCAATGATCACAAAACATTGCAGTAATCTGTTGTATAACACCAGGTCAATAAAGAAGTCATCCCCATCCAGGTGAATCCGCTTTTGTCGGGACATGAATGCAAATCCATTGCCCAACTCAAGCAGGAAGTCTTGCAGGTGACTAATCATTTTCGTTTCAAGATCCTTCTCATAATAGCTTGACTCCGGTTTCAATCCCAGAAACTCCAAAACCATTGGGTCCTTGATGATGTCTTTGGCATCGACAGGGAGCTTCTCAGATCTAGCAATTGAAAGCACATCTTCAGGATTGCTGCTTAATAACAGCCTCTCATACAACTGACTGTTGATTTGTCGCTCCAATTGGCGTGAGCTCCAATTGTTTTTTGCAGATTCAGCCTCATAAAACAGTCTGTGTGTCTGATTTACAACACTTAACAATAATTTGTAATTAGTCCAGCTGAATTGCGTCCGCAGTGCGGACGCAATTGGGAATAACACATAAAACTGCCTATAACGCTCTAATTGCCTTTTAGTAAAAGCCTGCCCATATTCCAAAACCAATTCTTTTGAAAGATTTTCAATTAAATAGGTACTATATTTTGCGCGTTTCTGCCCCCTCTGCTCCTCTTCCACAATCTTCCTCCCCAACTCCCAATACATGCGAACCCGAATATGATCAACAGATCGTACTGCCTTTAAACGCGATTGCTCAATAACCCCTTTTATTTCACTGATAAACTCATTCCTCAACTCCATATTCCAATAATATGGGCAAAGATGAATGTCCTTAAAACTGATTCCAATGTGAAATCATCTCCTTTAGCCGGGTTTTTCTCTTTTCTCCAGTGAAAGATACAGCGCAACCTTAAACCTCTATCAGACTGTTTTTCAGCTGAATAGGGTTTTTTTATTTGAAAAT
>Ga0222713_10006820_pt1 | contig 10790 bp, 9 predicted proteins | sample C33_649DmetaG_FD_165061 | JGI IMG/M metagenome (GOLD analysis project Ga0222713, IMG submission 165061) | Estuarine water microbial communities from San Francisco Bay, California, United States - C33_649D | ecosystem: Environmental > Aquatic > Marine > Unclassified | place: USA: California... | reverse complement strand
TCTGATCCTCATCAAGAACATCAAGTAACTCAGGATTCTCATCCAACTTACTAATAATGCTCTCAGCCGACTCGCGCTGAATCGCAGGAATAGCCTCAACAGCCTCCTCAACCGTACGCAAACGCTTCGTAGCCTCCTCAACAGCCACAATATCAGCACGAGTAATACCAACCTTACCACCATAACGCGGCACACGAGCAGCGATACTAGCAACACTAGCAGACTTCGTAGCAAAACCAATAATCGGAGCAACATCAAGAACATCAAGCGTAAGAGCAAGAGGATCCAACGCTACAACATTACCCATCGCATCATAATTATCCTGATTAGTCACACCAGACCAGAAACCCTGAAACTTCCGCTTATTATCCTCATCAAGAACATAATTACCATTCTCATCAACCTCATACGCAAACGGATCATAATACCGCTTAGAATAATCAGCCCAAATAGCATCACCAATCTGGAAGTCTACACCATCACCCCAATCACGATCCTCACGACCAATAACATTCTCAATAGCCTTCTTAGCCTTATCCTGATCGACCGCGCCAAGAGTACCAACCGCAAGAGCCGTACTCACAAGCCCAGCAGCAGCCTGCCTAGGAGCCTTAATAGACTCCTCACCAGCAGTCTTAGCCTCACCACCAGCAGCGAACAGGCCAGCAGGAAGACCTAAACCAAAACGCGCAAGCCCCTTATTCCAGTTAATATACAAGCCCAACAAGCCACGAGAATCCCACGAAGCACCCTTAGGCTTCTCAGAACCCTTCCACCAAACTTCCTTACCCTTAAGAATATTATGTTCAGACAAGCCACTCATATAATCAAGAGCACGATTAGTCAAATCATTACCAGCAGTAGTCGTGCCAACAGCAGCGCCAATAGGCCCAGCGAGCAGCGATAAAGCCGCGCTAGTAGCCGTCTTACCATACGACGGAGCAGCCCCTTGAATACCAGTAGAAGCGGAAATAGCATCTTGAACCTGAGAAGTATAACGATCCTCAAGCAAACCAAACTGTTGCTCCATAGCCTTAATCTTCTCATTATTAGGCTTAGACCTAGACGAAGCAAGCCGAGCATCCTGCCCCATAGCAATCAACTCAATACCAATCGCCTTATCCGTATCAGGCATATTATCCGCAGACATAGCCTGACCGGCCTTAATCAGAGACTTAGCCAGATTATTCTGATACGTCCCACGAACATCATCATTACGAATCTTACGATTATTAAGATCAAACAATACACCATACTTGCCTTCCTTAGAAGGCATATTACCATAACGCTTAACAAACCCACTAGCATCAGCACCATACTCATCAACAAACTTATTATATAACTGATTAAGAGAATTATACTGAGGCTTACCCGGAATAAGTTGAGTAGCAGCAGCAGTATCAAGCAGAACCTCACGAGGAGTCTGCTCAAACAATTGGTATTCTGGCAAAGCCTTATTACGACGATACCCAGACAAAGCAACCGCCTGCTGCCAATTCTCACCCATAAGACCAACAGTCTTTTTAGTCTTAGAACGACCATACAAACCCGTATAACCATAATTAGCCAGACCCATAGCCTCGCCAAACGTATACTTAGGCTGCTTAACATCAGCCACAGGCGTAATCTTACCATTAATAGTAACAAAATTAGGCCTATACGCTAATTGTTCTGCGCCCTTTTGTTCGGTTTTAATTTTTACATAACGAGCCATATAATCCTCCCGCGTCTTGGAACATTACACAAGTGTAGCCTCCACGCTAAAATAAAATATTACCGTCTGCCCGGAGCAGGCCTTCTATATTGCGTCCCCGGCATTGATCCACCAATAAGTCTACCGTTATTTGGCATCTCAATAATACCGGACCCCGTAGTTAAAAAGTTTTGAATTTGTTCAGGACTAGTAATATCAATTACAGCATCATCAGTCGGAGGTGGATTTCCACCGCTACCATAACCGCCACCGCCGCTCATAGCACGACGATTCTGCTGATACTGCATAATCATATTAGCAACATCAAACGGATTCATCGCAGCACCAATACGCTGCCCCCTAGCCTCAGCAAGCATACGAGCAATATCCTTACGCTCCTGACGAACACCCTTACGGGCCTCACCAGCCCCAAGCGTCAAAGCCTGCCGCTGCTCACCAACCTGACCAAGCCGCTCCGTCTCCAACGCCTTAAACTGACCAGCAGCAGCCTGCATAAGCGCCTTAGACATAACATCACCACCAGCCTCACCAACACCACTAATAGTACCAGCAGCCTGAGCAATATCACCAGCACCAGCAACGCCAAGCGCTCCGCCAAGAGCACCAACGACATCACTAACACCACGACCACCACGAGCCATATCAATACCCTGCAAATACTGAGCAACATTACCAACACCAGCACCATACGCACCACTAATAGCCTCATTAGACGGCAACGCGCCAAGCAAAGCCTCATACGCACGAACAGTAGGATCATTACCAGCATCCCTTAACCCAGCCAACTGACCACGAAGAGTACGAATCATAGGAGCAAACTGTCGCTGCTGACTACGCATATACCTATTAAACTGCTTCTTAGTCGGATTTAAAAGTTGATCTAACCAACTCATATCCCCCGCCTTCGGAGGCTTCTTATCATCATTACTAGCCATAAAGTAACCTCCTACTTCTTTTTATACCAGCCCGATCCACTTGGACCAGACGGACGAAACACCCAACGAACACCACCAGACCCGGTAAAAGTCTGACCGGGAATCTTTTTAGGAACCTTACCCTTAGGATTTCCCTTAACCTTATAATTACCTCTAGACCCCTGAGATAAAATACCGCCAGCAACATTCTTGCCCTGTCCCCAAACGCCATTAGAAGGCTCAGCGGCTTGTGCTACCGCCTTCTCCTCGGGAGTTTGAGGAAGAGTTGACGCAGCAGCCGCAGCAGCCTCCTCTTGTGCCTTAGCCTCAGCCTGAGCAATCTGCAAATTCTGGAAGGCAGTACCAATTGGCGACATAGCACCAGCAAAACCAGACAAAAACTCTTCCTTTGCCCGTCCTGTCTGTTGAGCCGTTTGAGCCTCAACTAATGCCCTACGCTGTGCTGCTAAACCACCACTAATACCAGATGCGCGACTTGCAAGAGCCGTCTCAGCCTCAGTAGAAGCACCCCCTCGCCCAATATCAGACAATACTCCAGTAGTTCCAAACTGTAAACCACCAGCCAACTGCTGAACCTTAGCAGCATCAATGCCACCAGTAGCCTTATCAAACAAAACATTAGGATCAAACGCTCGTTGAGCCGCCTCAACACTATACTCTCCTTGAGCATTAGGAGCAGTAAAACCGTATTGACGCAATAAAGCATTCTGAGTATTACGCGCTTGATTTAAAGCGTCTTGATATGCAACAGCAGCAGTACCAGCCGCGCTTGTTAAATCGACGCTAGCCATTAGGCACTCTTCTCAATATACTTATAACCAGTAATAGATGCTGCCCCAGCCGCCGTTAGCGTAGAGGTAACATCATCCCACCCCGCAGGAACAGAACCAGCGGCAGTGCGCCACAAAGTAACCATACCGGGTACGGCAACCTTTTGATATAACTTATTATCAATATCCGTAATCAATGCATTAATACTATTATATCCCGCAATATCTTCACCACTTAACTGCAAAAAGTCCAAATTACTTGTTGCCATTAGTCACCCCCTTAAGTCTATTATTTGTTACCATTTGTCCTCCTAATTTATTTAAAACTCTTCTTCTTCCAATGCTCTTTCCTATATGCATTAAGCAAATGCCTCTTTACGCGATTAGTTTGCGTAACATAAAAATCTTTATCAAACAAATTAACACTTGAAACCCATGGATCTCTTTTAAAAGGAATAATTTGCCACAACGGCGTTCCAGCAGGAATAATCCCAGTAAAACCTTTCCTAACATAAAAAGGCAGATTAGCAAAACTATGAGAAATAACATAATCATCACTATCAACAACACCCGAAAGAGTAATAAACGGCAAATCATACCTATTAATAGGATGAGTAATTAAACAAGAATACCCGTTAGGTAATTCTGGATAATATTTAGGCATCCAAGAAAATTCAATAGGATTAAATGCAGGATTAATAGGATAATTAGTATTCTGGGATTCTCTAATTTTACAAATAGAAGGCTCAACAGGAAAACCAAAATCAATATTATTATCTTCATCTTGTTGAATAAAAATATCTTGCCATGCCAGTTGAACATAACCAAAAGTAAGAGCATCAGCAAAAGGCTGACAACGCTTTAATGTAGTATTAAATGCAAACTCACCATTAATAATACAAGGACTAGATTTAGTTTCATCGCCCTTATTTGACATATTTACATACCATTGCGGAAGCGCTTGTTTAGCAGGAATAGGAGCAATATTTAATGTTGCCAAACCCTCTTCAGTAGGATTCCACTTAATTTGCAAATCTTTAAAACGCATAATATTAGTTCCATTCTTTCTTGGTTCTAAACAAACGCTTATATCCATGCCCCATAATACGTCTAAGCCTTTCAATACCTAAATCATTATAATCTTTATGAGTTTGCGTACTCATACTCCACGACTCTCGCTTAAAAGGAATTAATTGAACAATTGGAGTTCCAATAGGAATAATTCCTTGATAATCATTTTTAATTAAACAAGGAAAATTAAGAGGTAAATGATATTTATCTGCGTCTACAATGCCACTTAAAGCAGTAAACGGTGCGTTTGGAATCCACGCCGGAGGTTGGCAAATAAGAGAATATCCAACAGGAAGTTTTACCCCCCAACCACTATTAAACTTACAAATAAAAGAACTATAAAGACGCCTATCATACGGTAAATTTTCGTATTGCGCGGGACTATGCAAATCAACGTGCCTCATGCTCTTAGTCGCCCACGAAAAATTTGCCTGATTATTTGTTGTATCTATAATAATATCACAAGGCGTTACAATAACATAACCAGCAGTTATATGATCAAAGACAGGCATACAAGCACGAATAGTATGATTTACATAATTATCGTCACCTAATTGTCCGATTTGCTTTTTATTACCAGCATACAAAGGCTGGTTTTTATACCAGTCTGGTAAACATTGTTTAGCCGGAACTGGCGGATCATAAACCTTTGCATAATCTTCTAGCGCCTCAAAAATAATATCGGGCATTATAACTCCGTTAATTTAATTGTTTAAATTATCATCCATTAAACTACGATTTGTCTCTTCCATTTCTTTTTCTGCTGCTTCTGCCTTGGCAACCCCCGCGTAATAGTCTTCCATCTCTTTAGTATAAACTTCTTTAAGAACGATATCTAAAGCATTATTCTTCTCAATGTTAGCGATGTTCTCTTCTAATTGCTCATCCTGTTTATTAATTATAGCATATAAATTAGATTTGTCAAGTTGATTATACTTAACCCATGAATCAATAAAGGCATAGTCATTTAAATACTCAAAATGTCCTACAGTATACAATTTTGCAACATCGTCTTTAATGTGCAAAGAAACCCAAGAAGGATCTAATGGTTGAATATTTTCACAAAAACAACCATAGTTATCAACTACAATAGTCTTATCTTTAAACGAAATATTAATCTCCAAAATTAGCCTCCTTCCTAGTGCTTAATGATATAATTAGTAAGAATTGTAGGCTGCATATTATTATGCGCGTCTCCGCCGCCAGTAGCGCCCGTATCATCCGTGCCACTAGCAGCCGTAGTACCACTATGCGTATGCGAAGCACTTTGATTACCGGTAGTAAATGCGTGCGTGTGATTAGAGTTCGGACCAGCCATATTCGCTTGCCTCCAAAAACCATTCTGCCAAGCACCAAAGTTAGCATTAACATTATTAACATCACCATTTGCAGAACCCGTAAAATACATTGCGTGACTATGGTTAGCACTAATATTACCCGTATTGCCGGAGTGAGTATGCGAAGCACTCTGATTACCTGTCGTAAATGTGTGATCGTGGCTTGGTCCAGCGTGAGTATGCGATGCCAATTCTGTAGTAGTAAGCGTATGCTTTTGAGCACCAGCAGTAGTGCCCAAAACATTAGCAAGATCAAGCCTGCCAGCATCAGAACCACCAATATCATCCAAACCAGCCGGAACACGGCCTCTAAGGTCTGGAATATTAAAAGTAGCACCACTACCACCATAAGTATATCCAATAACACTAAACAAACTAGCATAAGTTGTAGTATCAACACCCTGACCATAGCATAAAAGCCACCCGGACGGCGCAGTAGAACCAGCATAAGCATTAATTGTGCCCACAGGCACAAGAAGATCTTGAACAGCGCTTGCAAGCATAGCAACACTAACAGTACCACTATCGGCTTGAGTAATTGCCGTGCCAGTAATTTGATTAGCCGCTAACTCTACCTCGTCTACACCACCGCTTTCATGTGTAGTAGCGTGCGCTGACGGGGCGCCCGCTGGCGCCCACTCAGGACCACTAACCCCAATAGTTAACACATCAGTAAGAGAAGCGCCAACATAAGTAACTTGACTAGGAGCAACATCAATTTCATCGCTTCCACCAGAAGTATGTGTAGCAGCATGAGTTGTAGGAGTGCGCGCATCTGTAAGGCGCGAATCACTATCAACAATAGCAGTACCTGTAATCTGACTAGGAGCCAATTCTAACTCGTCACTACCACCCGATTCATGACTTGTAGCATGAACCGTCGGAGTACGAGCATCCGACAAGCGAGAATCGCTCGTATACACAAGATCCGCAGAATTTGTAATACCATGCACACTCGTTGTAACAGCGGCATGAGTAGTAACAGCACTATCAGCATACGACTCAGCATTTGACTGAGCAGTAGAAACATCACTCGTAGTAGCCAGTAGACTAGTATCAGCAATACCATGAACAGTCGTAGTAGCACCAGTATGAGCATCTAATTCTGCTTGCGTAGCCGTACTAAAAGCAAGATCCGCCTCTGTAACACTACCAGACAAGTTTAACTTAGAATACGCAATCGCAGCCCCAGCAGCAATATCAGCATTAACAATACTATCCGCAAGATTTAATTTAGAATATGCAATAGCAGCAGAAGCATTAACCTTAACATTAGTAACTGCACCATCTGCTAATTCAGCCGTATTAATTGCTCCATCAGGAACGCTACCAGCAATATACGAATCAACATAAGCGGTTGTAGCAACGTTTGTTGAATTATCATTTTGGGCTTTTGTAGTAGCCGTCGTACCATTAGGAAGATCCACAACAGCCAACTTAGCCGACGTAACGGCACCATTATTAATTTTAGCCGTAGTAACAGCAGAATCATTAATCTTATCAGTAACAACAGCGCTATTAGCAATTTTATCAGTAACAACAGCCCCATCATCAATACTAGGATTAGGATACGTGCCGGCAAGATCCCCGCCCGCCGGATCACCCTGCTGCATTAACTTTGCAGTCCCACTAAGATTAATATCTAAGATAGTATAAGTAGCATCAATCTCTTTTGCTAACAACTCAATTCTATTTGCAAGCAAAGACAGACTATCGTCCCCACTAGGATACGGAAACCCATAATTCGCAGTATATTCAACCGACATATATCACCCCCTAAAGATAGCCTGTTCCAAACGAGTAATTCGATCAGCATCACTTAAACTACTTGAATCATTAATATTCATCATAGACGAACGATCAACAAGTACCTGTTTTGCATACGAATTAATTTCATTCCGAATCAATTCAACAATATACCTCTCAAATGCCTGCTTACCCGCAGGCGTACTTAAATCATAATCACGCATAATTATACCCTACTAGCGCGCATAGGCTTAAAACCAATATTCCACGCATCAAGCATAACCGTATGAGGCCGTTGTGCGGTCTGATAATTAGCCGGACGATAATCATTCATCTGATACAAACGAAAACCAATCGACGGATAACGCCAACTAATCTTTTTACGCCTCCGCGTAAACTCAGCATCAGCAATCTCATACCAAGATTGATTAAGGTCTGTAACATTATCCCAAGTAGAACGATTAGGAGAAAGAATTTTAGGTAAAATAATATCTTCAAACTCGTCCCACGAATACCCCGCCTCAGTAAATAATTCCCAATTAGTATGCCGCTTTTTTTCAACATCAATACGATCAGCATCTTCCATATCAACAACATCCATACGAATACCACCATCAAGAAGATACAAGTTCAACATAATTTGACGGAACCACTTACGAATAACAGGATCTCCAACGGTAAAATGCTTCGTCTGAAAATAAAAGTCAGGCCCCTTAATATAAGTAGAATCTGCCTTACCATTATTCTCAATAAGCGCAGTATCAATACTAGTAGCCTGATTATTAGAAGTCTCTAAAATACTATCAACATCAATCAGCCTAGGCCGAATATCATTAGAACCATACACAATATTCGCGCCCATAAGCGCCTTAATTCCACTAGCAGCATCAATCTTTGTAGCGCCCTTAAAGTTAAAATTACTAAGTGTCGTAAGAGCATTAGTAGGCAAATAAATTGCAAACGTAATTCCCTCAGTCTTTTGTGTAGGGCCCCAAACATACTGATCGCCCGGAGAACCCCACTTATACACCGTACCAGCATTACCCCAAATAGGAACAGTCTTTGTAGAATTCGCCCCTTCAGAAGCATACATATCAATATACTTCCAATAAATTGGAATATTATTCTCCACAAGAAAATCATCAGGAGTAAAATCAGGATCCCAATCATCTGCCGCAAAATCAGCAATAGCAGGCGTAGTTTCAATACCATCAGCATAAATAGGCTCATAACGAGCAGGCTTAAACACAGAATCAAAAGCCGTAAAGTTTACAAACAAATAATCCTTATGCAAGAACGAGTAAATACGCTGAGAATTAACATCAAACGTACGTACACTATCCGTATAATACACACCAAGATTATTTTCAGTTAAGTTTCTAACACTAGCCCCATCATAAAACATAATTCCAAGACGACTAGCCCAAAAAACACCACCACCATACTCTACAATACTCATTGAAGACAAGCATCCCTCAGGATACAACTCTTCCAAAGAGAAGTTAGCCCGATAATTACCGCGCAAAATAAACGTTTTATTATCAGTAAAAATAATCAAACCAGACGAACTCGTTGCCATTCCGCGCATCTCAACACCCGGAATAATAATACTGTCAGCAGAATCCTTTGACAAATCAACTGCTTCACTATTATGAGCAGCACTAAATACAATACGCATATGATCAGAACCATTTGCAGCATTACCATACCACTGATAACCAGCATAAGTAGCATTAAAAATACCAGCAAACTCTGTCGGTTCCATTGTATTAACGGTCGCTACAGGAACCGCTTGATACGGCCAACAAACATACTCATCACCACGAAGAATAACATCTGCCTCGTTTGAATGATGACTAGAATCAAAAGCCACACTAGTATTATCAGAAGTGGTAGAAATATCACCAATCCATTCATTATCGCTCGCACGATACATCCCCCAGTTAATGCCCAGCGCTACGCCCGAAAGATCAGCAGACTGAAAATGTCCTTCACCCTCAGTACCAATAGCGCCACTTGTAGCCGAAGTATCCGTACCAGACGTACGATTCAAAAGGCCACGCCCATGCTGATGGATATACGGACGAAAATTACGAAACTTAATCTTCACACCCGTAAGGCGCTCATTAGGACTAGTACCAACAACACTAGTCCCCATATCAATAACAGACTGATTATATCGCCAGCGAATAATGTCTTTTTCAAGAGTAAGTTCCGTTGTATCAATAGTCTTTAATACACCACCATAATAATCTGACGAAGAATACTCTACAAATACAAACATACCCGCAGTAAGTTCCGTCGTTTTAAAATGCTCCGTAACAGTACCAGAATCCGCCGCACTAGGGACATTAGCACCAGCAAACGCATAACTAATCGTTGTAGACGTAACATTAGTAACCGTAAACGTACCATCAAAATTAACATCACTCATATCAACCGTAATCGTATCGCCAAGAGAAATAGTATGAGATGCAAACGTAAGCGTAACAACGTTACTCGTCTTCACAGAATCAGTAACAGTAAACTGAGGAGCATAAATCTTATTAGTAAAAGTTCTATGTGTAACATTACCCGTATACTTACACCCAATTAGGGTATTCTCAACCGTTTGCTCAGTACCAATTCCCCCATACCAATAATACTGATAATACTCATTAGCGCCAACAGCAGGCTTATACGATTCTAAAAACGATAACCATAAACCACCATTACTAGCAGGCTTACAATCAAAAATACTATCTTTAGTAATAGTAACAAGAGTAGACTCTCCCGTATTCCTAAACTCCTCATTATACAATAAAGCGCGAGTCGCCGTAGGACTATCGCCAGTAAGAATCATAGCCGTACACTTATCTCCCAAAGGATTATTAGTAGACACAACCGTAATAATTCTCTCATTAGCCGTACTAGGCTGCGTCTCCGCAAACGGCGCAACATTATTATACAAAGGAAAAATCTCAAAAGGAGCGCGACGACGCAAATAACCAACACGATCAAACAATACGTCTTGCGCCCAACGAACAAAAGACTCGGGAATAAACGAGCCGGGAGCAGCCTGATTCAAACCCTCCGGCGCACCAACCTGATTAACAAAAGTCAACGACAAGGCCACTCACCCCCTCTGATTAATAAGCCCAATCATACGAATCCGATAACACATGAACCGTATCAGTTCTATCATACTGATTCATCCACACATCATTACGCATCTGCT
>Ga0222713_10006819_pt1 | contig 10791 bp, 9 predicted proteins | sample C33_649DmetaG_FD_165061 | JGI IMG/M metagenome (GOLD analysis project Ga0222713, IMG submission 165061) | Estuarine water microbial communities from San Francisco Bay, California, United States - C33_649D | ecosystem: Environmental > Aquatic > Marine > Unclassified | place: USA: California... | reverse complement strand
ACCACCGTGAAAGGCCATGTCGCGATACATGTCGGCGGCGCCTTCCCACGGGATCATGGCCTTCAGCGAAGGCGGTTGCAGGTTGGCGACCAGCCACTGGGTCATCGCAAAATAGGAAATGCCGCTGGCACCGACGTTGCCGTTGCACCAGGATTGTTTCGCGGTCCACTCGATGGAGTCGTAGTAGTCCACCGCCTCCTGCTGGGAAAAGGGATCGGTTTCTCCGGGAGAATTGCCGGAGCCGCGGGTGTCCACGCGCACGCAGCTGTAGCCGCGCGGCACCCACCACAACGGATTGACGGCTTCCCAATTCATGTAGGGATTGGCTTTTTCTTCCAGGTCGGGCGGCGGGACCCACAGCTTGTCTTTCTTGTAGGGGCCGAGATTGATGATGGCGGGAAACTTGCCCCTGCCTTTGGGGCGGAAAACGTCCGCTCGCAGGCGAGCGCCATCACGCAGCGTGATCTCGACATCCTTCTCCACGATCATCTTGTGCTTGGGCTGTGAAACGTTTTTCATTTTGTGATGGCTCCCCTCGGCGCTATTCCACCGTGATGTTGTTGTCGATAACGATACGCCCCCACTTCTTGACCTCTGCGCTCACGAAATTATTGAATTCGCCAGGTGTCTTGTTGACCACGACGGTCATGAACCGCTTGCCGAGTGAGCTTTTCATTTCCGGAGACTCCATGACCTTGTAGACGTCGGCATGGATGCGGTTAAGGAGAGGGCGGGGCACTTTGACCGGAGCAAACATGCCGTTCCAGGCGTTGGTGCCCATGCCGGCATAGCCCATTTCCGCTGTCGTAGGCGCATTGGGCAGCTCGGGATGACGTTCGGCAGTGGTCACGGCCAGCGCCTTTAGGCGGCCGGCTTTGATGTTGGAGAGCGACGACGCCATGTTCATCAGCATGAACTGGACTTCATTGCCCATCATCGCCGGAATCATCTGCCCGGCACCACCCTTATACGGCACATGGGTGGCCTGCAGGCCGGCCGCTTTCAGCAGGACCACGGCATCGAGATGGGGGTAGGAGCCGATGCCGGCGGAGGCAAAATTGAAGCGGGTATTGGAAGCCTTGACCTGCTGCACGAACTCCCTGAGATTGTTGCCCGGGGCGGCGGTGCTGGCGAGCCACAGGTGCGGCAATTCGATTAAATTGGTGACGCCGGTCAGGTCGCGGGACGGCCTGAACTTGAGCGCCTTGGCGAAAGTCGTTTCGTTGATCGCATTGGTCGAGACGTTCCCGACAAACAGGGTATAGCCGTCGGGCGTCGCGCGGGCCGCGGTTTCAAGTGCAATGTTGCCGGATGCGCCGGGTCGGTTGTCCACGATGACCTGCTGCCCCCAGGCTTTGGTCAGGCCTTCGGCCACCTGACGGGCCGTGATGTCAGTAGCGCCGCCCGGTGCATAGGGCACGATCAAGCGGACAGGTTTGGTTGGATACTGATTTGCCGCGGCACCCGCTGCGGCCATCATCAATCCCAGAAAACAACTGCATAACATGCCTTTGCTTGATGTGCTTTTGATCATGATGCCCTCCAGTGGTGGACTTGCTGTTGTTTATTTTATTTTTTTATATTCAAAAATTTGCACGCTCATCTTTAGGTGAAATTGGCAGTTTGACTGGGCGCTTCAGCTTCGCCGACAGATCGATGGCCTTGGTCAGCATCAGCCGGTTGTGGCCCTCAGCAGCGGTGGCGTGCTGGGTCGGTACGCCGAGAGACACCCGGTTGAGCCAGGAGTTGGTTTCTTCGCGCATCGGCCCGCGCAATTCACCCAGTGCGATGTCACCGACCGGGTAACTGGTCAGGAAATCGACATGGCGGCGCTTGTCCGGCGCGTAGCCTTCGCCCTGGATCAGATTGGTTGCCAGCACGATGTCACGATGGGTGTCGTCGATGGTCAGCACACCCTCGGTGCCGACTGCGCCGACTTCGAGGCTGTAGACCGCGCCGGGCCAGATTTCGGGCAGCGCCCACGAAATCACGCCGTGGTAAATGGCGCCGTCGTCGAAAGTGATGGTGTAGCCGGTGCCGTCGACACCCTGCCAGGCGGGACCCAGTGCCTTATTCACCGAGCGCGCATAGACCTCGACCGGCTTCTTCGCTTCCATCAGCCACATCACCACGTCGAGCGCGTGCGTGCCCGAGATCACCATGGGGGTGACTTCAGAACGGTTGTCGCTGCGCTTGTAGTTGTCGATGGCCACCAGCCGGTTCATGAACGCGCGCGAGGTGACCATCGTCACTTCACCGAGAGATCCGGCGCGCACTTTTTCCTTGGCCACCAGCCAGCGACGACGAAAGCGCTGGGTATAGCCGATCACCGCATCGACGCCGTGTTTCTCGATCGCGGCCAGCGTCTGTGCTGACTCTTCAAGATCGGTGGCAAGCGGTTTTTCGATCAGCATGGGCAGCTTGCGTTCGGCTGCGAACATGACCGGGTCGACGTGCAGGTGTTCATCAGTACAAACCGCGACCGCGTTGACCTCGGGTCGCGACAGCAGTTCGCGAAAATCGGTAGTGACAAAATCGCCGCCGCATTTCTCGCGCACGATCTCGCCGCGCTCGGGGTTGAGTTCGGCAATGCCGATCCAGCCTACCGTGGGATGACGTGCCGCCAGTTCGGCGCGGATCAGACCGACACGGCCGGCGCCGATGATGGCAAGGCCGATTTTCTTCGGATCTTTTTTCATCGTGCGCCTCCCGCGGCAGCCAGCGGCCGCGTTTCGGGCAGCGGCAGATTGACCGGTTCGTTGCGCTCGGCGGAGAGGTCGGCAGCTATGTAAACCTCCATCACGTTGCGTGCTTCCTCGGCGGTGACCAGCACCGGGCGGTCGCAGCAGACGGCTTCGATGAAATGCACGGTCTCGGCGTGCATCGGACCGGCAAAGGCGTGGTCGACGCGCTCGCCGGGCATCGACGACATCGGCAACTGCATGCCGTTCTTCACGGTATTCAGAATCACGTCGCGGTGGGTATCGTCACAGAACAGTGCGCCGTCGGTGCCGATCATCTCGATCCAGGTCTGGCAGGCATTGGGATAGCCGATGGGCAGGCTCCAGCCGGCGCCAATGACGAAGGACATGCCGCTGTCCATGGTCACCGTGATCCATTGCGTGTCCGGTACGTCGCGATTGCTAGCGGCGCGCATAGCGCCGTAGTTCAGCTGCGAATAGACGCGTACTGGCTTCGCAGGTGCCAGGCACCACAGGATGAAATCCAGGTCGTGGGTGGCTTCCATGGCAGCGGGTGACAGCTTGCTGCGTCCGGTGATCTTGGCACCGAGGCTGCGCTGGATATGGCGGCTGACCAGTGCACTGACCGGCTTGCCGATCGCGCCATTGTCGATGCATTTCTTGACGTAGGCATACTTGGAGTTGTAGCGCTGCGAATAACCGATGGTGAACTTGACGTTCTTGCGCTTGGCGATCGCGATCAGCTCGTCGGCCTCGTGCATTTCCACCGAGATCGGTTTTTCCATGAACACATGCAGGCCGGCTTCTAGGCAATCACGCGCCATTGGATAGTGCAGGGCCTCCGGGGTGGCCGAAATCATCACCGCATCGAGATCCTTCACGTCATTGAGCAGTTGCCGGTAGTCCGTCAGCGCGGTCTTGGCGCCGGTGGCCTTGGCCATTTCAGCCAGCCGCTCGGGCTTGGTTTCGACGAGATGCAGATCGTTGACTGCCGGATTGATGGCGCAGGTTTCGGCGCGGATGCCGCCGCACCAGCCGACACCGATGATGCCTACATTGATGGGCTTCAAATTGTGAATCTCCTCGAAAAGGCACGCCGGACGCGATTGGACCGGCCTGATTGTTGACTTGAATGGTAGTGGCTGCGGGCTTTCACTACCAATATCAAATCCGGGATAATGAGATCATGAATTGATATGGCTTATTTTTCATATCCACGCTTAGACCGCGATAAATATTGGACAATAATTAATAACCTTTTGTATTAATTGAATTTACTAAAATGCTGCAAATGCACAAGTCATACAAGATCGTTATTTCTGATGTCTTGACATGGACCTGAAGGGCATCCGCTACTTTGTCCAGATCGCTGAACTGGGCAGCATGACCCGCGCCGCCCAGCATCTCCATGTTGCACAGCCAGCGCTGTCACGGCACATCCATGTACTGGAGGAGGAGCTGGGCGTGTCGCTGCTGGTGCGACTGCCCCGGGGTGTCAGGCTGACCACGTCCGGACGCCAATTCCTCGATCACTGCCGACGCGTATTGCGCGAACTGGACCGCGCGCAGGACGCTTTGCGTCCCGGCAGCGAATTCGCCCAAGGGCAGGTCATCCTCGGCGTATCCCCAACGACAGGCCCGTTGCTGCTGCCGGGGTTGATACTGCGCATGCGGCGTCAATGCCCGCAAATCGGTTTGCGCGTAGTCGAGGGCTTCAGCGACCAGCTGCATGACTGGTTGCAGACCGGACGTGCGGACGTGGCAATACTGACCAATCCGGTGGCCGCACGCACGGTGAAAGTAACCCCGCTGATCTCCGAGCCGATCGTTATTTTCGAGAGAGCGCAGGCCGGAACCGGGCCGCGTTTCTACAGGTCCTCCGAACTGGCAAACACGCCGGTTATCACCACCAGTGCCATCCGCATCATCGCCGACGAACAGTTGCAGCGTTACCGATCGCGGGTTCACCTGGAATCGGAAATCGATGCCGTTGAAGCGATACGTCGCCTGGTGCTGAACGGCATCAGCAGGGCGTTGATGCCGGTTTCGACATTCCATGACGACCTCGATCAGCAGCGACTCGCGGTTTCGCCGATTGCCGATGCAAACATTCATCGTATACTCACGCTCGGCCAACCCGCTGAGCGACAGCCATCGGCGGCAATAGAAGAAGTGGCCCAGATCGTAACCGCCGAAGTGCGTGAGTTGTCCGAGCAGGGATTGTTCAATCTGCCCGGAACCGCCCACTGAAATCGGCTGTCCGCACAATACAAACCGAAAATGCAAGGAGCAGGCATGAAGCGCATTGACGTACACAACCACGTCATTCCGGAAACCCTGGTCAAGGCCATGCAGGGTAATCCCGTCTACAACACCAAAATCGAGGGGGAAGGGCACAACCGGACATTCATTCGCGGCAAGGTGCGCTTTCCGTTCGAGCCCGAGTTCTACGATACCGATGCCAAGCTCGAGTCGATGGATCGCAAGAAAATCGACATCGCATTCATTTCGCCCGGACCGCAGTGCTTTTTTTACAACCTGAAAGATGACCTTGCCGCACAGACGGCACGCATCGTCAACGACGGCGTGGCGCAAATGGCCGCCGCAAGGCCCGACCGCCTGCGCGGCATGGCGACGCTGCCCATGCAGAACCCCGAGGCGGCGATCGCTGAGCTCGAGCGCGTGGTCAAGGAATACGGTTTCCGCGGTGTCGAACTGGGTACCGCCATCGGCGAGGAGGAACTGGCCGACCCCAAGTTCCGACCGGTGCTGAAACGCATCGAGCAGCTCAAGCTGATGATTTTCGCTCACCCCAACACCCAGGGTTCTGCGGGGCGGCTGGACTGTTACTACCTGACCAACCTGATCGGCAATCCGCTGGATACCACGATCATGGTCGGCAAGCTGATGTTCAGCGGTGCATTGAACGAGCTCAAGGACCTCAGGATACTGCTCGCCCATGGCGGAGGCTTCCTGCCTTACCAGATCGGCCGTTTTGTCCACGGCCACAAGGTGCGCCCCGACACGGCCGCAGTTACACAATCCGACCCGCTGCAAATGCTGAAACGGTTCTGGTTCGATGCGCTGACCCACAGCCCGCAGTCGATCCGGCACCTGATCGATGTCGTTGGCTCGGAACATGTCGTGCTGGGTACCGATGCACCCTTTGACATGGGCGAAATGGCACCGGTTGACCGAGTCGAGTTGACGCCGGGCCTTACGCAACAGGAAAGGGAAAACATCTACTGCAAGGCGGCACTGGCGCTGTTCGACGGAAAAATCTGAGGTGCACAGGGTCGGAACACATTGTGGCCATCGGGTTGGTATGCGATATCCCGCGTGCTAGCATAAAGATTGTACTTCCAGTAACCGTCTGATTACTCACACACACTTCAGTTCACCCCGGAAGACGACTCATGCCGTTTCACCGCTTCGAGGATTTCACCAGCAATTATCTGACGCCGCATCTGTCCACGGGTAAGGCCCCCGTCATCGACGGTCGCTACATGTATTTCTGCCTGCTGCACAAGAATGCGGGCACCGGTTCCGAGCTGCACTACCATCCCAACGAACTGCTGATTTTCCCGGTGCACGGCAAGATCAATGCCATCGTCGGCAAGGACAGGCGCGTGGTGAGTCCCGGCACTTTCGTGCATGCCCCGGCCTATGCGCGGCATTCGATGAAAGCCACCGAGGACGGCAACCTGCAGTACCTGTACATCAAGGACAAGACCTGGACCGTGGTCGGCCTTGCTGAAGACGAAGCCGTGCCGGACAAGGCCATGACCGTTGCCGAAGTCAATGCCAAGTACAACGTCGGCGACAGGGACAAGCACCAGAAAACCCAGGGCAAGTCCCAGGCCATCATCGAGGGTTTGCCGGTGTGTTTTCATCCCATCCTGGATTCCCTGGACGCACCCCGGCGCTCGGGACGCTGCGTGAACTGGATCGAAGGTGAACGGCTGGCATTCGGATTGTTCGAGGTTCCCGCAGGATATGACGAACCTGAGGCCGAATCCGGAAGAGAGATGTTCGTTTACGTGCTCAGTGGAAAAATCGATGCGGTTGCCGGCAATGAACGCAAAACAGTGGGCGCCGGCGATATCGTCTATGTGAAACGTGGCGACCGTTACCGCCTCCAGGTCCGCGAACACGCGCGCTACGCCATCGTCTGCTCAACACCCTGGCTGGAAAACCGCATCGACAACATGTCGCCAGAAGAAGCGGAGCAGGCGCGCATCAACATGAAGCCGAATTGACAAGGCGCACCTGGATCGATAATCCGCACGTCAAAGGAGGGGCAATGAATATAATAATCAGCAAAGGCAGGTTGGTGGTTTTTCTCGCGTTGCTGCTTCAGGTCGGGGCGGCCCCCGCGCAGTGGCAACCGGATCGCAACGTCGGCCTGATCGTGCCGTCATCCGCGGGCGGCTCGCTGGACAACGTCGGCCGCACCATACAACGCATGTGGGATCAACTGAAGCTGGTGCCGACTTCGAGCACGATCCTCAACATGGCCGGGGGCGGTCACGCCATTGCCTATAATTTTCTCAACCAGCGCACCGGCAATCCGTATTTCATGAGCATCACTTCGTCGACGCTGCACACCAGCAACATCAACGGCCGTACCAAGCTGTCGTACCGTGATTTCACGCCGCTGACCGTGATGCTGACCGAGTACATCGCGTTTGCCGTGCGAGCCGATTCACCGCTCAAAACCGGCAAGGACCTTATCGAAGCGCTGCGCGCCGACCCGGCGAAATACAGTTTGGCCCTGAGCAGCGCGGTCGGCGGCACTCACCATATTTCGTTCGGTCTGCCGCTGCTCTCGGGCAAGGTGGACATCAAGAAGCTGCGCATGGTGGCCTTCAATTCAACTGGAGAAGCGGTGACCGCGCTGCTGGGCGGCCATGTCGACGTACTGTCCGGCGGCACGGTGCAGATCGCACCGCATGTCGCCAGCGGCAGGATGCGCCTGCTGGCCGTGACCTCCGAAAAGCGTCTGCCCGGTGCGCTGGCTTCGGGTCCGACCTGGCCCGAACTTGGATACAAGGGCGTATTCGAGAACTGGCGCGGAATCATCGGCACCAAGGACATGCAGAAACAGGAAGTGGCCTACTGGGACGGCGTATTCAGCAAGATTTCAGCCAGCCCCGAATTCAAAGCCGTGGCGGAGAAAAACCAGTGGGAAATCAATTACAAGAATTCCGCCGAAACCCGCAAGTTCATGGCGGCGGAATACAAGGAACTGAAGGAAGTCATGGACTTCCTCGGTCTGTCACGATAGGAGATTGCCATCACCAAATCCACAGCCATCGGATCCATCGGGCTCGGCATCATGGGCGGCGCCTTCGCGCGCCATCTGCTCTCCGACGGTTTCGCTGTTACCGGCTTCGACATTGACCCAGCAAGGCGCGCCGCGCTGAAAAAACTCGGCGGCAAACCGGCTGCCAGTGCATCCACAGTCAGCAGCTCCTGCAAAATCCTGGTGACCTCATTGCCCAGCATCGCCGCCGTCAACGCGGCGTTCCTGGGGAAGGGCGGCATTGCCGGGACTGCAAAACGGGGAACGATCGTCATCGAAACCAGCACGCTGCCGCTGAAGGTGAAGCAGGCCGTGCATGACGCCTGCGCCAGGCGCGGCATTACTGTTCTCGATTGTCCGGTCAGCGGCACCGGTGCGCAGGCCGCCAACCGCGACATCGCCATCTATGCCAGCGGCGATCGCAAGGCCTACGCAAAAACTGAGGCAGCGTTAAAAGGATTCTCGCGCAGCGTCTATTACTGCGGCGAATACGGCAACGGCTCGAAACTGAAATACGTCGCCAACCTGCTGGTAACGATCCATAACCTCTCGGCTGCCGAAGCCATGGTGATGGGTCTGAAATCCGGTCTCGACCTCGAATTGCTCTATAAAGTCATCAAGGATGGCGCCGGCACCTCGCGCATGTTCGAGGTTCGCGGCCCGCTGATGATCGCCAACGATTACCGCAAGGCAACGATGAAAGTCGATGTTTACAAGAAGGACATCGACATCATCGAACAGTTTGCCGCTGATCTGCATTGCCCGGTGCCGCTGTTCGAGGCCTCCAAACCGTTTTATGCAGCAGCCTACGCCCAGGGCAGGGCGCTCGAAGATACCGCCGCCGTCTGCGCCGTGCTGGAACAGATGGCCGGCGTGAAACGCCGTCAAGGATCAACAAAGTCAACTTCACCACGAAAGAGAAAGAGCCGATGAAACCGACCATGTCACCGCAGAGTCAGGCTGCGCAAACCATTTCCCGCAACATGAAACTGGTATCCCATAACGAACTCGCCGGATTCGGCGGCGTCGGCGAGGGGATCAACATGCAGGTGACCAAGGACGGTCGCCGCATTCTGTGGCTGGCGCATGAGTCGGCGCCAAAGAACTTCACCGCGGTGGACGTGACTGACGTCAAGAATCCGAAAGTGGTCTGCCAGACCGATCTGCCACACGAACGTGTGCGTTCGAACTCGCTGGACGTGGTCGGCGACATGATGGCCGTGGCCTACCAGACCAAGAAGGTCGGCGACAAACCGGCGGGCATGGACCTGTTCGACATCAGCACCCCGGAAAAACCCAAGCTGATTTCGCATTTCGACGCGTCGGGCCCGCATTCGCGCGGTGCGCACTGCGTGTGGTTTGTTGACGGCGAATACGTGCACCTGACCTCGGGTTCGGATGATTTCGAACCGACCCACCCGAACGACTTCCAGTTCTACCGCATCATCGACGTGCGCAACCCGTCGAAGCCGGTGGAAGTGGGCCGCTGGCACTATCCCGGCACGCACAAGGGTGACAAGGAAGTGCCGCCTCCGCGCCATCCCAAGTTCGACGGCGGCTACCGCCCCCACAACATCAACGTTTATCCCGAGCGCCCGGATCGCGCCTACGTGGCCTATCTCGACGGCGGTGCGGTGATTCTCGACATCTCGGACAAGAGCAACCCGAAGATGGTCACCAACTGGAAATATTCCCCGCCGTTCAACGGCTTCTGCCACACGGTAATGCCGCTGTTCGGCCGGGACCTGATGATCGTCACTGACGAGTGCACCAAGGATGACGGCATTGACTGGCCAAAACTCGGCTTCGTGGTCAACGCCAGCGTCGAAACCAACCTGGTGCCGGTATCGACACTGCCGCTGCCTCCTGTGGAGAACTTCGCCAAGCGCGGCGGCCGTTACGGCGCGCACAACCTGCACGAGAACCTACCGGGGCCCGCATCGTTCCGCTCCAACACGATGGTGTTCGGCACCTTCTTCAACGGCGGCGTGCGCGCGTTCGACACCTCGAACCCGTACCAGCCGCAGGAAGTCGCCTATTTCGTGCCGGGCAAACCCGCGATGTCGCCGAAGAGTGCGGTGCAGATCAACGACGTGTGGGTCGACGAAAACGGACTGGTGTACGCCGTGGACCGTTTCGGCGGTGGCCTCTACGTCATCGAAACGACTGCATAACAGGGCCGTACGATAATGCTGGATGCACTATCCGGGAAGTTCCCGGTCAGCGTCGTCACCGGGTTCCTCGGCAGCGGCAAGACGACGCTGATCAACAAGCTGCTCAAGCGTCCGGATATGAACCGGGTCGCTGTCATCGTCAACGAGTTTGGCGAACAGGCGGTCGACAACGACCTGGTTGAAGTCTCCTCAGAGCAGATGATGCTGCTCAACAACGGCTGCCTGTGCTGCGTGCTGCGCGGCGACCTTCAGGAAACGCTGCGCGATCTCTACGTCAAGCGGCGCAACGGCGACATCATCGACTTCACCCGCGTGATCATCGAAACCACCGGCCTGGCTGATCCGGCACCGGTAATGCAGACGCTGATGACCGATGAGCTGCTGCAGGAGAATTACCGTCTCGACTGCGTGGTGACGCTGGCTGATGCCGTCAACGGCATCGAACAGCTCGACACCATGGAGGAGCCGGTAAAGCAGGCTGCGCTGGCGGATCGCATCGTCATCACCAAGTCCGACCTCGCGGATGCAGCTACCACCGCAAAACTGGAAGCCCGCCTGCGCGCACTGAACCCGCAGGCGCCGATCAAGCGCGCCGTCAACGGGGAAATCG
>Ga0222713_10006818_pt1 | contig 10791 bp, 11 predicted proteins | sample C33_649DmetaG_FD_165061 | JGI IMG/M metagenome (GOLD analysis project Ga0222713, IMG submission 165061) | Estuarine water microbial communities from San Francisco Bay, California, United States - C33_649D | ecosystem: Environmental > Aquatic > Marine > Unclassified | place: USA: California... | reverse complement strand
GGCTTGTGCAGACATGCTGTGTGTTCAGGTTTGATACGAAAATGCAATTCGATTCCTATTAAAGTCACAGTCCAACCCCTAGAGTTAAAAACACCCGTTGTGAATTGCGCCCAATGAGTGCTAATAAGGCCTTCAAGCTCGCGCTGTCTGTCTACTCATTAGGAAGCAAGGGATCGACGGTTTTGAACCATTTCGTTGGGCGAATGGCTAGGTATAAGAGTTGCACATATCCGCCGGGAAGTTGGGGAGACGAAAGTCCAGACTCCAAGCAGTGGTAAGGCTTTGACGCATGCATATGGTGGTCGGCATGCCTACTTAAATCAAACAACAAGAAGCGACTAATGCTGCGGTTGCTATTCCAACTGTGCAAGGGCCCTACCCTATCTGAATGATGGCGTTCTAGGCCGTAATGTTCAATATAATTGACATACTCCAAGAGTGTCGCCGCCAAGAACGAAACACCCAGCCAAGCCAAGGCGAATACAGGCTTCAACAGCACCAACAAGGATAAAATCACAAGACTGATGATCACGTTCTGAATCAAATGGCTTCGCCGCCATGAGGCCCTTCCCGTTTTCTTCTCTTGAAGTGAAATTTCGGCTTTTCTCGCCTGGCGGTATTGCCCAATGATGGAACGTGGAATGTACTCATACAGGGTTTCTCCTTTGCGGGCTGTAACGCAATCTTCTGGGGTTCCCACATGAACGTGGTGAACCAAAATGTGATGCGCCGAGAAATAGGGATTTCCTACTATAAGCAAAAGCCCACGTCCGGCCCATTTAGACGCTCTATCGGCCTTGTGTATGAGCTCATGAGCCACCACAACGGCCCCACTGCCGCAAGCCAATCCCGTAGACAAGATGGCGCCCGTCAACTCGACCCAAGATGGACTGTTGTAAAGAATCAAATACCCCAAGCTCAACACCATAGCCGCTGTCAAGGCCACGTGAGACCAAAGCAAAACCTTGGGCAAGGTGTCGCGAAATTCACTGTGATCATCGTTGGCATTATCGCCAAGCCAACTCTCCAATAAGGCCAAAATACCCAGGCTAAAGACCACATTCATCCAGACCCAAACAGAACCGCTGCAATTGCCAACAATCACCAGCGAAGCGGGCAACATACTCAAGCCATAAGCCCAATTTCGGAATCGTACAGAGGGGATCATATCCCGAATCTACACACAGAAAGGAATTTTTTGAAACAATTCCCTAAAATGCCATACATCTTCAAAGGTTATTGCTTATTTTTGCAGCCCAAATTGGAACTAAAGTCATGAACTCAATAGTGAATAGCCTATCTGCCGAAATGATCCGCACCGATCTTCCCGACTTCAAAGCTGGAGACCGTGTTACGGTATTTTACAAGATCAAAGAAGGCAATAAAGAGCGTATTCAGCAGTACCAAGGCGACGTTATCCAGCGCCGTAACTCTGGTATTGACGAAACGTTTACCGTTCGTAAAATTTCAAACGGCATCGGTGTAGAGCGCATTTTCCCCACCAACAGCCCCTTCATCGAGAAGGTAGAAGTGAATCGCCGCGGTAAAGTTCGTCGTGCACGTATTTTCTACTTGCGCACTCAGATTGGTAAAGCTGCCCGAATCAAGGAAAAGCGTTCCTAATCACCATCAAAAGATTTTCCAAAAGCCCGTTTCGACGGGCTTTTTTTTTGCGCCGTTCCCTATTCGGCTGAATGCACTTGCAATCCAAACCAAACAAACTCGCCGACAACACCCAAGCTATCCAGGGTCCAGCCTAGATCACGCGCAAGACGACGCGCCTCTTCGGGTTGATCGGTCACAATCCCTTCTACAGGCTTAGCAAACACACCCGACTGGGCATGCGCAAAGGGACCGAGGAGTTCACGTGATTCATCTGGTCGGTACCAAGGGTACCCTTTAGCCCCGGTGTAGTAAAAACTCACACAACCCGTTTGATCGGGACCCACCAACCACACTTTTTTTAGCGCCGATAAGGCTTCGCGTTGATCCCGAGTCGAGGCATCCAGCAGAGTGGTCGATACTCGGCGCTTTTCTCCATAAAAATTTCGCTCCATTTGGGAGATGGACCAAGCAATCGAAACCAATACCAAAACTCCTACCCAAGGCAGGGCTAGCTTTCGCTCCACCCAAGCCTTCATGGAGAGCGCTGACCACAGGGGAACAAACAACAATGTGTAATAGCCATGCCATTCAAATTGTCTCTGAAGAGCGAAGTACAATCCCAGACCAGCCGTAGTCAAAGCCAAAAACAAAAGGTTTTTGCGTTTCGCTGAGTAGTACAATCCGACGGCAGCAGAGAGGTACATCAATGGCCCCAGCCACCAAATGGGGGCCTGAACAAAGACATCACGGCCCAATAGCCTAAGAGATTGCATCAGGGAGTCGGCCATTCGGGTTTCGTTGAGGAATTCCCAGAGCCCATGAATGGCATTCAAATGGGAAGCCCAGACATACCAGGCCCCTGCTAGCACAACAGAGATAGAGCCCAGAATAAGGCTTTGCCCACGATGGCGAGATTCATTCCAGCACTGTGCCCCTATGTAGACCCAAGCGAGCAAAAAATACAGCTTGGTCGCTGAGGCGAGGGTCAGCAACAAAACACCCAGGAACCATTTGTTGCGGTCAATGGCATTCAGCCCCCAAATGGCAGCAGCCAGGGCCAACAGATCCGGAATCGCTCCTATGGAATGAAAATAAAATTCAGGAAACCCAAACAAGGAAGCCGCTCCTAGAAGGGCATAATCCTTGGGAAAAAAGCGGGTCAAAAAGACGAACCAACCCAGCAGCACAGCCAAACACAAGGAAAAACTCCAGGCGCGGAACAAGGTTTCGTGAAAGCCAAACACCTTGTAGAGAACAGCCAATCCGTATTCGTAAGCCACAAAAGAAGGGCCACAAATGCCATCGCTACCGTATCGCTTATCGATTCGTGGGTACCGTATATCCATCGACTCGTCGGCGAAATTCTTGGCCAAAGCCAAGCTATTGCACTGTCGCCATACATGATTGCCCGAAGCGGGCTTAAACAGGTGTGGAAGATGCAATCCCAACTGCAACAGAAAGAGCCACAGAAAGGGTCGCCAACCCATGGCCGCTCGCTGAATGACTTGATTTACCATGTATGGTCGGCTACAATTCGAGGACCATCTTCAAAACCTTTGAATGTCAAATGGAACCAGCCACTGTGTACAGAATCAAGGGGGTCGTTGCTTTCTCTTACCCGCCATTTCCCCAGCACGTACAGCATTTCTTGGCGATCATCGGCCCACTCAACCCGCTCATAGTCAAAGGTCAAACGACCCATTTTTTCTGCGGTCGGATAACTCTTGTGATAGCCTTGCCTCACCTTCTCCCAGCCCAAACGAAGCCCTCTAGAGGTTAGAAATTGAAGGGAATCGCTCTTCCAATAGCCTTCCATGAAGCCGTCAATGTCTCCTCGATTCCAAGCCCCCAATTGATCTTGCATCACATCCAAGGCATCAGAGGGCGCAAAGGAATGATCTACCTTGGGCGATTGGCAAGAAATGCACAGCAAAACAAGAAGAAATCGGCTCCAACTCATGATGCGAATCTAAGGATTAGGGATGAAGCAACACACCCAAACGCACCCGGTTGTAATAAGCCCCCCCACGGGCCAATCCCCATCCTACCCAACGAGTAGCAGAGTTGTTGACAACCGAATACAAACTGTAATCACAAGATGCCGCGAGGCTCAGGTGTTCACGAATGCCGTGATGAACCCTCAAAGAGCCCATGGCCCCCCAACTCCTGTAATCGTCTTGAAGCCTCGGCATGTAGCCCTGAGATTCCCAGGCTCTCAACAATCGAGTAGCTTCGACCCCAATCGACCACCGAGTTTCGGGGTGACCGAAGCGAGCCAAATTTCGACTTTGATGCAGCCCCAACTCCAATTGGCGAGCGTGTATGTGGAAAGGAGTCAAACCTGGATTATCGGGATCAAAGCCTCTCAAACTACCCAACTCTGAAAATCCCAAGCTGTAATCCCATCGCTTTTCCGAGCGACCATAGCCTCCCCAGACACCCAAGGTAAACCCAGGCTTGCTGTATCCCACCGCCGCATCTCCATCAATTTGACTCATGGAACCCAAACACTGAACCTGAAAGGTAAACTCAGGAGAGCTTTGGGCATGGACTCGCGATAGCAAGACCAGGGAAACAAGGAGAATGCGCAATTTCATGGTAATTTGCGCTAAAATAAGCATTGAGCCCTAAGCCCGATCATATTGCCATCATTGGAGCCGGCCTAGCGGGCTGCAGTTTAGCGCTGGAACTGGAAAAGCGCGGATGGTTCCCCCTTTTGGTGCACGATGACAAGCGTCAGTCCAGCAGCGATGTTGCAGCAGGCTTGATCAACCCCATTGTTCCCAAAGGAGTGCGCATGACTTGGAATTGGGAAAAGATGTTTCCCGGATGGATGGAATATTACCAGCACTGGGAAGCCTATTTAGGGAGTTCATTCGCGGAGGCCCTTCCCCTCCATCAACTGCACCGCCACCTGGACCACGAACGAGAATGGAACAAGCAAGCGAGCAAAGGCGTTTACCAAGATTACATTCGACCTCTGAGCGACGATTTGCCTGCCTCCAGCACAGCCCAAAGTGGGCACAGCGTTAGGCAATCGGGCCGCTTGAACGTGCAGGCCTTCTGCAAAGCCACCCGTCAACATTTCAAAGTCAAGGGATGCCTGGTTGAGTCGCGATTTGAAGCCGATCCGTTAAAAGAGTCGCTCGTCCTAGTAAATGGCCAAGAAGTTCAGTACCTGGTTTACTGCCAAGGCATTGAAATGATGGATGACCCTGTTTGGAATTGGCTTCCCATGCACCCTACGGGCGGCGATATTCTTCGGGTGAAACTTCCAGAAGGGATCTTAGCCAAGCGAGCCATTTGGAAAAGCAAAGAATGGTTGGTTCCTATTCAAAACTCTCCGAATGAATGGCTGATGGGCAGCAATTTCCACAAGGGAGACCGCAACCAAAGCCCTGAAGCTCAAGATGCCGAAGATTTATTGAACCGAGTATCGGAATGGTTGGGCATTCGCCCTGTTTTATTGGAACACAAACGAGCGGTGCGCCCCACCGTAGGCTCTAGACGACCCTATTTGGGTCGGCATCCCGAGCACGAACACTTGTATGTATTCAACGGATTAGGATCAAAGGGTTCTGCATTGGTGTCTTGGCTGGCACCGGTCATGGCTAATTTCATTTGCAACGAATCGGAACTACCTGAAGAAGTGAACATCACGAGGTATTGGAGCCAAAAAGAGGGGTGCGAATAGAATGACAATTTCCCTTGGACCCACTTTCTCCGCGGCCTGCACTAAACCCTTAAGACCAGCGAGAATCCAACAGATCTATGAAGTCTTGGGGATCGGACAAAATATGAACGTGGTCATGAGGTTTCAAATCTCTTGACATGAGAACCTGACTTCCCGTGAGAACAATGTCGGTAGCTGGGAAATTGCGCACCAAGGTTTGCACGAAGACTTCAACTGGCACTTTGGGATTGGTGGTAGTCAACGCCGTGAAAACGGCATCAGGTTCGTGCAATTTGTAGATCTGGTAGAGATCTTCAATCATAACAGAACTACCTAAATAAACCACTTGATGCCCGCGAGAGCGAAGCATGTAATTGGCAAACAACAAGGGTAATTCATGGTTTTCATTGCTAGGCAAAAAGAGCAAGAACTTCTTCGCGCGAGCATTGGGCAGAACGGCCAACTGATCAATAGAAGCGTACAACCTTTGTTTGACCAAATTGGTGATAAAGTGCTCATGAGCGACATGAATGCTGCCACTCAACCACAAGACCCCCACGTGTTTCAAGAACGGAAAAACAATGTTCATCATCGTGTCTTCCATTCCTGATTTCATGATGTGAAAGGTCAGGATTTTGGTGAATTCGCGTTCCTCAAAGTTCATCATGGCTTGGGTCAAACCTTGAATTTGGCTTTGGTTGGAACTGGAGTTCTCTGACAAGAACAAGGTGTGACGCTGAACCTCATCTCGACTCATTCCGGCAATGCGGCTGATCTTATAACCATGTTGGTTCAACAAAGCTATGTTCATCAAGTATTTGAGATCGTCTTCTTCGTAGTACCGAATGTTGGTATCGGTTCGCTTTGGGACCAACAACTCGTATCGCTGTTCCCAGATGCGCAAGGTGTAAGCACGAATTCCGGTCAGACTTTCGATGTCCTTAATGAAATACTTGTCACGAAAATCTTTTTTCGACTTTCGTTTGTTTTCCATGGACGTCTTGGGCTGTGTATTTGCCGGGGTTTCTTCAAACATCTTTGATAATGATTATCACAATTACAGGTTCTTCAGGTTTGATTGGCAAACGATTGCAACAGCGATTGTTGCAGAGAGGCCATTCCCTTAGATTTCTGTCATTTAGGAGAGTAAACAACCAAAGTGATAAAAAAGATTTTATTTGGAACCCAGAAAATCAAAAAATTGACATTAAGGCTCTTCAAGGAGCAGATGCTGTCATTCATTTGGCAGGATCTAGCATAGCCCAACGATGGACACATAAGGCCAAAAACCGAATTCATCGAAGCCGAAGCCTTGGCAGTCAATTACTTGCCGATTCCCTCAAACAGATCAATTCCAAGGCCAGGGTGGTTAGTGCATCGGGAATTGGGTACTATCCTGACCCCAGCCATGAGACAATCGATGAAAGCCATTCTCCTGGCCAAGGTTTCTTGGCCCAGGTTTGCCAGGACTGGGAAGCTCCTTTCATTCCAAGCCTAAAGAGTGGTCATCCTATTTGCATTTTGCGAACGGGTTTAGTTTTGAGCAACAGAGGAGGCCTATTGCCATTGGTTCAATCAACGGCACCTTGGGGATTTGTGCCCATCACAGGCTCTCCACTTAATACATGGAGTTGGATCCACATCGAAGATTTGGTATCCCTTTACATAGCCGCTGTCGAAGGCGAATTGGCTCCTGGCATTTATAATGCGGTAGCCCCCAAGCCCTGTTCACAAGGAACGTTCGCGCAAGAATTGCTCAACCTCAAAAGCAAAGCTCCTTGGAAGTGGAAGCCCAACATACCTGTCTTTGCATTGAAGGCCCTGTTGGGAGAACAGAGCTGCCTAGCCTTGACCAACCAAACCGTTTCTGCCGATCGTCTACAAAAGGCCCTATTCTCATTTGAATTTCCTCAGATCAAAAAGGCCCTACACCACTTACACACCCACCATGAGCTATAGCATAGTTTGGTTGCGCAGAGACTTGCGCCTGAATGACCATCACGCCTTGTACCAAGCCCTGCAAGCAGGGAAACCTGTACAGCTGTTATTCATCTTTGACACTGAAATTCTCCATGAATTGCCAGAAAAAGATGCCAGGGTTGATTTTTTGTTTCAGCAGCTGCAAAAACTGAATCTATCCATTCAACCCTTAGGTAGTTCGATTCGGATCGAGCACGGAAAGGTAGAAGACGTTTGGGAGCGTATTCATTCGGTCAATGCCCCATCGGCCATTTTCTGCAACCGCGATTACGAGCCTTATGCGAAAGAACGAGACCAGCGCATCAAATCATGGGCAGAATCAAAGGGTGTGACTTGGCACGATTTCGCTGACCAAGTCACCATGGAACCTCATGAGGTCTTGAAAGACAACGGCAGTCCGTACACGGTTTTTACGCCCTACAGTAGAAAATGGAAGGAGCGATTGGAGCAAAAAGGAGGCATACCTTACTTCCCCTCAGAACAGCATTTGCATGGATTGATTTCCTCCTCCTACCCCATGCCCAGCCTGGAATCATTGGGTTTTCAGCCCTCTGGAATGAACTTTCCCAGTCCTGAAGTTCCCAAAAGCCGTATCATGAACTACGACAAAACGAGAAACTTCCCTTCCATTGAGGGAACTTCAAGGCTCAGCGTTCATCTTCGATTCGGCACAGTGTCGCCTCGTGAGAAAATGGCCAAAGCCCTGCAGGTCAATGCCAAGTTTGCCACAGAGCTGATTTGGCGTGAGTTTTACATGTCCATTCTTGCCCATTTCCCAAGAGTGACCCAGCAGTCATTCAAACCCGAATACGACCGAATTGAGTGGCGAAACAACCCCGAAGAGTTTGAAGCTTGGAAGAAAGGCAAAACGGGATATCCGTTGGTCGATGCCGGCATGCGTGAATTGAACCGAAGTGGCCACATGCACAATCGAGTGCGCATGGTCGTGGCTTCATTTCTCACCAAACATTTGCTCATCGATTGGCGCTGGGGCGAGGCCTACTTTGCCGAAAAATTGCTAGACTTTGAATTGTCTTCCAACAACGGCGGATGGCAATGGGCTGCTGGCTCAGGAGTAGATGCCGCTCCTTATTTCCGGGTTTTCAACCCTCAACTGCAACTGGAAAAATTCGACAAACAGCTGGCCTATGTGCGCCGCTGGGTTCCCGAATACGGCAGCCCCAGTTATCCCAAGCCCATTGTCGAGCACAGTTTTGCCCGCCAACGATGCTTGGAAACCTATGCCAAGGCCCTAAAGCCTTAATCGTCTAGGCTCACACCTTTTTTGAATCCGGTCTTCAAGCCCAACAAATAGGCTTTGATGAAGGGCCACAAATCGCCATCCATCACGTTCGTGATATTGGAGGTTTCCTGTGCGGTTCGGACGTCTTTTACCAGTTTGTAAGGATGGAATACGTAGTTGCGAATTTGAGAGCCCCACTCGATTTTCATCTTGGAGTCTTCAATCTCTTGACGAGCCGCATTGCGCTTTTGAATTTCCATCTCGTACAAACGAGAACGCAGCATTTGCATGGCCAATTCTCGGTTGGCCAGCTGGCTTCGTTCAATTTGACAAACCACGACTATACCCGTTGGAATGTGGGTCAACTGAACCTTGGTTTCTACTTTGTTCACGTTCTGACCACCGGCTCCACCGCTTCGCGATGTATGAAAATCGATATCAGCGGGTTTGAGATCAATCTCAATGCTGTCATCGACCATGGGGTACACATAAACACTGACAAACGAAGTATGACGGCGGGCATTGGAGTCAAAGGGTGATATACGCACCATGCGATGTACGCCATTTTCACCTTTCAGGTAACCAAAGGCAAAGGAACCATCGAACTCAAGAGAGACACTCTTGATACCCGCAACTTCCCCATCGGTTCTGTCGAGTTCGCGAACCTTGAATCCGTTTTTCTCCCCGAACATCAAGTACATGCGCATGAGCATTTCAGCCCAGTCGCAACTTTCGGTACCACCGGCTCCTGCGTTGATTTCCACCACACAACTCAAGGCATCTTCTTCGCCTTGGAGCATGTTTTTAAACTCCAAGTCTTCGGTGGCTTCGATCAAAGCCTGGAAGGTTTCTTCCACTTCGGCATCGCTCGCTTCACCAGCGTCCTTGAATTCCACCAATACGTCTAGGTCGCCCAACAAGTTTTCCAACCCGTCGTAGGCATCGGTCCATATTTTTTTGTCTTTGATTTTGCGCAGATGAGCTTCTGCTTTTTTGGGATCATTCCAAAAAATGGGATCCAGGGTTTGCTCTTCTTCGTCTGCTATCTCGGCTTTCTTGCGAGCGACGTCAAAGATACCTCCTCAAAGCCTCAACACGGCCTCTTATATCTTTATGCTGTTCAGCGTTCACGGCTGCAAAGATAGTTCTGCCTCATGAAGAAACAGTTGACGCATCCATCAAATTCCTTCAAAGGAGTCTCGATCATCCAGAAAAGGAAACTGTGCACGAAAGGCTTGCAACTCTTCTTTGATTAGTTTTACCCTGATGATTCCACTTTCACCCCTCAGCGAGGCCAGGTTTTCGCCAGCCATGTTGATGGCTTGAGAATCCCCTTGGTAGTCTATACCATTGCCATCGACACCTACTCGGTTTGAGGCCAAGACATAGCATTGGTTTTCAATGGCCCTTGCGGTTAAGAGGCTGTTCCAGGCCCATTGTCTTTTGGATGGCCAATTGGCCACAAAGAGCATCAAATCCACCCCGGCTGTTTGGCGAATCCAAGCGGGGAACCTCAGATCGTAACAGACAAATGGGGCAATGCTCCATCCCTTGAATTCAATTTGAATGACTTGATTGCCTGCCTGATAATGCTGGTCCTCCTTGGCATAGGCAAACAAATGTCGCTTGTCATACTGGGCCACAATTCTTCCCTGATGTGCGAATAGGAAACGATTGAAAAATTGACCATTCTCTTCAATGGCCAACGATCCGCAAAGGGCGAAATTGTGACTGTGATTCAGCATCCAACTGAGAATATCGCTTTGCATGGTTACAGCCACAGATTGGGGATTCATGCTAAACCCAGTAGCAAACATTTCGGGCAGCACCACAAGATCACAATCTCCCACTGAATCCAACAAACGTTCAAATTGCTCGAGGTTGGCTTGAGGAGATTCCCAAACTAGGTCGGGCTGAATCAATGCGACTTTTAAATCTTGCATAGGCGTTCGGCGGCTTCGAGCAAGGTACTTTCCTTTTTGGCAAAGCACAATCGCAGCAGTTTTGACTCAGTCGCTTTACTGAAAAAGGGAGACAAGGGAATGCTGGCCACACCGGCCGTATGCACCAGTTCTTCCGCAAACTCGCGGTCGAATTTGGACGAAACCTCAGAGTAGTCAACCAATTGAAAATAGGAACCTTGGCAAGGCAAAACCTGAAAACGACTTTCTGCTAAGGCCGAGGCCAAGAAATCCCGCTTTTGCTGATACATGGCGGCCACTTCTGCCTCGTGGTTGGGATGGCTTTGCATGAAGGCAGCGAGCCCCACTTGCTGGGGCATATTGGAGGA
>Ga0222713_10006813_pt1 | contig 10795 bp, 7 predicted proteins | sample C33_649DmetaG_FD_165061 | JGI IMG/M metagenome (GOLD analysis project Ga0222713, IMG submission 165061) | Estuarine water microbial communities from San Francisco Bay, California, United States - C33_649D | ecosystem: Environmental > Aquatic > Marine > Unclassified | place: USA: California... | reverse complement strand
GGGAACGTGAAAGGTAACGGCTCAAGGGGCCGGAGCGTATTCGCCCGCGGTGAGCTTGCGGCGCAGCAGTTTGCCGACCGGCGATTTGGGGATGTCCTGTACGAACACGAAGCGGCGCGGACGCTTGAAGTTGGCCAGTTTTGAGTCGCGGCACCAGGCATCGAGCTCTTCCTGGGTGACCGGAGCGCTGGCCTTGATGAAGGCGGTGACCACACTGCCCCAGCGCTCGTCGGGAAGGCCGACCACGGCCACCTCGTCGACCTTGGGATGCAGCGAGAGATGGCTCTCGATCTCCGCCGGCGAGACGTTTTCGCCACCAGAGATGATCATGTCGTCGACGCGGCCGGTGACGAACAAATCGCCCTCCTCGTCGACATAGCCGGTGTCGCCGGTGAAATACCAGCCGTCGCGCAGCGATTTTGCATCGGCATCCGGGCGGCGCCAGTAGCCCTCGAAGGCCTCGTCGCCGGCCAGCAGCGCGACGATCTGGCCTTCCTCGTTGACCGCGGCGCGCTCGTCGCCCGAGGTCGCCTCCAGCTTGACCACCCGGATCATCTGGTTGATGCCTGAGCGTCCGGCGCTGCCCGGCTTGCCGGCCGCGTCGTCCTCGATGGTGAAGGTATAGACCTCCGAGGAACCATAGTGATTGACGAACAGGTCGGGCCTGAAGGCCTGGTCCAGCTTCCGCAGCAAGCCATCGGTCATCGAGGCACCTGCATAACCCAGCTTGCGGACCGAGGCTACGTCGGTGTCGGCAAAACTCGGGTGGTGTACGAGATCGTGGTACAGCGTCGGCACCAGGTACAGGTTGTCGATCTTTTCCTTGGCGATCAGCTTCAGCGCACCGGCCGCGTCGAACTTGGGCAGGCACACAAAGACGCCATTGGTGATCGAGCTGGCCAGCAACGAGCGCACGCCCATCGTGTGATACAGCGGCATCACGCCCAGCGTGCGCTCGCCGTTGCCATAGAGGTTCTGAGCGACGTGGGCGATGGCCGCGGCGCGCTCGGCGCGGTGCCGGCGCGGCACGCCCTTGGGCTTGGACGTGGTGCCCGAGGTGTAGAGCATCAGCGACCAATCGTCGGCACTGGCACGCGGCGGGGCCGGCGGCGCATCCAGCTCCAGCCAGTCGGCGAAGCGCTGCGCGCCCGGCCGATCGATGTCCAGGGTCACATGCAGCACCGATTCGTCCAGGCCGGCGGCGGCAATCGACTTTGAAGGCGCGTCTTCATAGACGATGACGCGCGCCTCGGCGTCGTGCACACAGAAACCCACGTCCTCGGCCGTTGCGCGCCAGTTGAGCGGGGTGAGGATGACACCGGCGAACTGGCAGGCCCAGTGCAGCGTCGCCGCTTCCCAGCGGTTGCGCAGCACGCTGACCACGTGATCGCCGTGCTTGACGCCCGCCGCGTCCAGCGCGGCCACGACGGACGAGATGGCGTGGTACCACGCCTCGTAGCTCAGGCGAGTATCGCCGTCGACGATGGCGAGGGCCTTGGGATTGCGTTCGACGCTGGCCAGGAAACTGGTGCCGAGATCAAGCATGTGCGCGTTCCTCCTTCAACCGCTGCTGCGCATGCAAGGCGGCCTTGATAATGGTGGCGTAACCCGTGCACCGGCACAGGTGCCCGGACAACATTTCTTTGAGTTCACGCTCGCTCGCGTCGGGCTGCGTGCGTAGGAAACCATCCAGCGACATCAGGATGCCCGGCGTGCAGAAGCCGCACTGCAGACCGTGGTGTTCGCGGAAGGCCTCCTGCAGCACACCCAGCGTGTGGCCTCCGTCGGGCGAGAGGCCTTCGATGGTCTTCACGTCAGCGCCGTCGCTCTGCACAGCCAGCGCCAGGCACGAGCGTGCCGGCAGACCATCGATCAGCACGGTGCAGGCACCGCAGACACCGTGCTCGCAGCCCACGTGGGTGCCGGTGGCGCCCAGCTCGTGGCGCAGGAAGTCAGACAACAGCATCCGCGGCTCGGCCTGCCCTTCGACCTTGCGGCCGTTGAGGGTGAGGCTGACCGCGTGGCGCATGCTGGCACTCAGTTTCGGCATCGCAGTGCCTCCTCGATGGTCTCGCGGCCCAGACGGCGCACCAGCTCGCGGCGATAGCGCCCGGTGGCGTGCAGGTCGTCGCGGGCTTCCAGGTCCCAGGCGTACTGGTTGAGGGCGTCGTCGAAATCCGATGCGCCAGGCAGCGGCAGCTCACGCACATTGGGGATGTCGGCGACGCCGCCGACGCCCAGGCGCACGCCGGTATCGGTGGCAACTGCGGCGCAGGCGACGATGGCGAAATCGCCGTGGCGACGTCCGACCTCACGGAACGCATAACCGGTGCCCGGCTTTGCGGCTGGGAACGTCACCGACTCGATCAGCTCAGTGTCGCCACGCGCGGTGGCCATCATGCCGACGAAGAACTCCGAGGCCGGGATCGAACGCGCTTTCTTACGATGGCGTAGCTGCAGCGTGCCGCCCAGGGTCAGTAGGCACAGCGGCTGCTCGGCACTGGGATCGGCATGAGCAACCGAACCGACCACGGTGCCGCGGTTGCGGGTCTGCGCGTGGCCGACCCACGGCAACGCCTTGGCCAGCAGGGGCAAGCGCGGATCGCGCGTGGCCCAGTCCAGCAGCCTGGCCTGACGCACGCCGGCGCCGACACGGATACCGGCGTCAGTCGCCTCGATCTTCGAGAGCGATTCGACGTGCATCACGTCCACCAGCAGCGCCGGCTTGGCCAGGCGCATGCTCAGCATTGGCACCAGCGACTGGCCACCGGCGATGATGCGCGCCTGGTCGCCGTGCTCGTGCAGCTGCGCCAGCACGTCCTCGCGCGATTCGGCGCGGAGATAGTCGAACGGCGCGGGCTTCACAGGTTGACTCCGAACTTGCGCAGCACGCGCTTGAACCAGCCGACAAGGCCACCGCTGCCGCCGTCGGCCTTGGACGCAAGCCCGTCGAACAACTGGCCGATCACCACCTTGGCCGCGCCGTCCAGCAGGCGCCCGCCGATGGACGCGACCTTGCCACCGATGACGACCTCGTACTGGTAATGGATTTCGGTCTGGCCGGGCGTCGGTTCCTTCAGGGTCACCGCACCGCTGCCGTTGCCGAAGCCCAGCGCGCCGGTGGTGGTGCCCTTGAGCGTGAGCGACTCGGGCTCATCCAAGTCGTACAGGCCAACCTTGGCCTTGTAGCGCCCCTTGACCGGACCGATGCCGAGGGTGACGTCGGCGGTGAACTCGGTCGGCGATGGCTTCTCGATGCCGTGCGCGCCGGGAATCACCGAGGCCAGTGTGTCCGGGTCCAGCAGCATCCCCCACACCTGCTGGCGCGGGGCGGACACCTTGGCGATGCCTTCGCCGGTGAGCTTGCGCTCGCCGGGCTTGGCCGGCGGCGCGGCTTTCTTGGCCAACGGCCGCTTGGGCGGTGCTTCCTCACCGTGCAGGTGCAGCGCCAGGCGCGAGGGCAGCAACGGCAGCTCGACGTCACTGATGGACAGCGCGTCGGCGACCGCATTGGCCAGGCACACCGGCGTGGACATGCAGTTGCCCTCGCCCACGCCTTTGGCGCCCAGCGGCGTAAACGGCGACGGCGTCTCGTGATGCAGGATCAGCGGCGAGACCACTTCCATGGTGGTCGGCACCAGGTAGTCGGCGAAGGTGCCGGAAAGAAAGCTGCCGTCGGCACCGTAGCTGTGTTCTTCGTACAGCGCCGCGCCCAGCGCATGCGCGTAGCCGCCGTTGACCTGCCCCTCGACCATGCCCGGATGCAGGATCCGGCCGCAGTCGTGCATGGTCACGTACTTGTCGATGCGGACTTCAGCGGTGTCGCGGTCGATCTCGATGCCGCAGAAGTCGAAGATGAAGCCGTGGCACAGCGAGCTGTTGACGCCGTCCTGCGCATCCGGCGCGGTGAGTTGCGGCGGTGTCCAGAATGCGGTCTCGCGGATCGCATGATCGACGTCGTCCGGCAGCGTGCCCGGTGCCCAGTGGCTGCTTGATGCCACGCGCGCGAAGAGCAGCGGCTTGGCTTCGCTGTCCTTCCGCCGCAGCGTGCCGTCGACAAACTCGATCTCGTCCCACTCGCACTTGAACTGCGCGGCGGCGATCTTCGCCAGCTTCTCGCGCAAGCGCGTGGCGGCGATATGCGCGGCGCCCGCCACGGCGGCGGCGAAACGGCTGGAATAGTTGCCCGAGGCGATCGACCAGGCATCGCGCGCGGTGTCCATCTCGGTGACCACGCGGATCTCGCGCGGGGTCAAGCCGAAGACATCGGCGACCACCTGCGAGATCACGGTGCGATGGCCCTGGCCCTGCGGCACCGAGGCCACGTGCACGCTGACCGAACCGACCGCGTCGATCTGAATCGTCGCGGTGGCCTGCGCGCCATTCTTCGGACCGGCCTTGGCGCGCTGCTCGGGCGTGAGCACCGCGGTGATGTAGCCCATGTTGGACACGCTGGGCTCGACCGCGGCGGTGAAGCCGATGCCGTAGTGCCGCCCCTCGGCGCGCGCGGCGTCACGGCGCGCGATCAGCTCGGCCAGGCCCCCCGCTTCCACCGCGCGATCCACCGCGGTGAGGTAGTCGCCGGAATCCAGCAGCGCGCCGGTCGCGGTGCGATACGGAAACGCCCCGGCCGGCACCAGGTTGCGACGGATCACCTCGAGCGGATCGAGGTCCAGTTCGATGGCGATACGCTGCATCAGCCGTTCCAGCGCGAAGTACACCTGCGGACCGCCAAAGCCGCGGTTCAGGCCGGTCGGCATCTTGTTGGTCAGGACCACGCGGTTGCGGATCGACACGTGCTCGATCGCGTATGCGCCGGTCATGTTGCCGTGCATGCGGTACAGCGTGGCCGGTTCGGGCGCGCGCAGGTGCGCGCCGCAATCCTCCAGCTGGTCCCAAGCAAGGGCACGTACGCGGCCTTCGGCATCGACCGCGGCCTCCAAGGTGGTGTCGCGGTTGGTCGCGCAGACCGAGGCGGACAGGTGCTCCAGCCGGTCCTCGACCCACTTCACCGGGCACCGCGCCACACGCGCGGCGGCGGCGATCAGCACGATGTAGGGGAAGATGCCCTGCTTGATGCCGTAGCTGCCACCGGACTCGGGTGGCGTGCGCAGGCGCAGGCGGTTGCCAGGTACCTTCAGCGCCCGCGAGATCACTGCGTGGATGCTGAAAGGGCCCTGGAAGTTGGCCAGCACGTCGTAGCCGTCGATGCCAGGGTCGTACTCGGCCAGTACGCCATAGCACTCGATCGGCGTGCAGCTGTTGCGCGGATAGCGCACGTCCACCGACACGCGGTGCGGCGCCTGCGCAAAGGCTGTGTCCGGATCGCCATAGCGGAACGACCGCTCGCTGGCGATGTTGCTGCCCAGCCCTTCGTGCAGCACCGGCGCGTCGGTGGCGACGGCCCGCTGTGGATCGACCACCGCGTCCAGCGCTTCGTACTCGACCTCGATCAGATCCATGGCGTCTTCAGCCAGATAGCGATCTCGTGCAACCACGATCGCCACCGGCTCGCCGACATAGCGCACGCGGTCGGTCGCGATGGGCCAGCATTCGATCGGCGCCTTGACCCCGACCACGAGGCTGGTGGTGAGCGCCTGAATGTCCGCGCCGGTCAGCACGGCCGACACGCCGTCCAGCGCACGGGCGTTATCCACATTGATGCTGACCAAGCGCGCGTGGCCGTGGGGCGAGCGAAGGATGGCCGCGTGCTGCGTGCGCGGCGGCACGCCAACATCATCGAAATAGCGGCCACGCCCGGTCAGGAGGGCGGCGTCTTCCACGCGAGGCAGCGAGCGCCCAGTCCATTGACCGGGCGTTGCCGACGCATCGTGCTCGAGCGTGTCAAGCGGGTTCATCTTGCCTTTGCGCTTAACGGGTCTGCGGCCGGCTTGCCGCCGAACAGGTGGCTCAACGTCATCACTACCAACGGGATGGCCAGAGCGACATAAGCGTTATCGATCCCGAAAGGGTTACCGGCCAAGAACCAGCCGATCGTGCCGATCAGCGACAGCGCGATGCTGATGATGGCGCCGGTACGGGTGCCGAAACGCGGTGAGTAGAACGCCATGAACACCAGCACCGCCAGCGAGGCCCTCAGCGCTTTGGCCAAGAAGGTCACCTTGACCACGTCGGCCGCGAACAGCGCCAGCAGTAGAGGAAGGACGCCGACCAGTACCGTGGCCGCACGCACGAACAGCAGCGAGCGTGGATGCTCGGCGTCGCGCTTGGTGATCGGCAGGTAGAAGTCCTTGAGCAGCAGCGTAGCCGTGCCGATGTTGAGTGCGGAGATCGTGCCAAACACGGCCGCTGTCAGGCCGGCCACCACGAAGGTCGCAAGCAGGCGATCCATGCCGGACACCAGTGACGGAAATGCCTGCAGCGGCGCGACATCCGGATACAACACCAGCGCGCACATGCCGCACAGTGCCGCTGCAAAGCCGAACGGGATCAGGTACAGCGAGGCGAAGACCGACGCCACCCGTGCCTTGCCGCCATCATTGACCGTGGCGATGGCCTGGATCACATATTGGGTGGCGAAGGTCGCGCCAGCGCCGGCCACCAGCCAAGCGATGATCTGCGGCCAACCGACCTTGGTCAACGACCAGAACTCCGGCGGCACCTTGGCCTGTAGCGCCTGCCAGCCACCGACCTGGTCCACGCCAAACCACAAGGCGAAGAAGATGCCGGTAAAGATCACCACGCCATGGATGACGTTGGTATAGATCACCGAGCGCATGCCACCCACGCCGACATAGATCGCCGCCAGCGCGCCCATCACGATAATCCCCAGCTTTCGATCGACGCCCAACAGCGGTGCCAGGACCGCGCCGCCGCTGGCATAGGTCGACACCGCCACGATCTGCAGCGCGAAAATCATGATGATCGACGTGGCAACCTTCACCCGCGGACCATAGGTTCTGTCGAGCACGCCCGAGATCGTGTTCTCGCCCAGCTCCTTGTACTTGCGCGCCAACAGGAAGGAAAAAATCAGGAAGCCGATACCAAGCACCGCGATGTTCCAGCCGGCGGAGATGCCGTACTGGTAGGCGTACTGCGCGGTGCCGACGCTGGCTGTGGTGCCGATGAACTCGGACATCAACAGCAGGCCGATCAACGCCGCTGGTATGGTGCGCTGACCATGCCCGGTACCGGAGGTGTACGAACCGGCGTTACGCGAATAGCGCAGCGACCAGAAGCTGACCAGGCTGAGCGCCACCATATAGGCCGCCACGCCGGCGAGAACGAACCATCGGGCCTCATGCATGTGCGCGACCCTCCGCCAGTACGTATCGGACAAGTCCTGCGTCTATCGTTTGCTTCGGTTTCATTTTCCTCCCCTCCCAGGAAAGCGTCATGACGCGAATCAATATGCGGTGGACCGCGGTCGCTTGACCGCGGGCTGATTCAGTGCGGTGTTGCGGCGCCTCCTGCGCGAGCTTCCTGCGTGCCGCGCGCACCGGACTGAGCCAGCGCGATCCGATATTCTTCGTTGAACAATGCCGCGACGTGGGCAGCGCCCGCCGCACCGGCTGCACCATGGCCCCACAGGAACGCACGGCCGGACAGCGCCGCATGGGAGCTTCAGTGCAGCGCCCGCAACACGTCCACGCCGTGGCGCATGCCACCATCGACCAGCACCGTCGCGCGGTCACCGATGCGCTGGACGATGGCCGGCAGCGCATCCACCGCAGCTGGCGAGGCATCGAACTGACGTCCGCCATGGTTTGAAACCAGCACGCCATCCATGCCCAGCTGAACTGCGCGCTCCGCGTCATCGGGATGGAGGACGCCTTTGACCACCATTGCGCGTGGCCAGGCCTGGCGTAGGCGAGCCAGTGCGTCCCAGGTCATCGGCCCGGCCATCTGCTGGAACACATAGGTCGCCAGATCCTGCGTACTCGGCTTGGGACCAACGTAGGGCTCGAAATTGCCGAAGCGAGGCTGGCCGTGTCGCAGCATGTCCAGCGCCCAGCGGGGCGCGCGCACGACATCCAGCACGGTCCGCACGCGCGGTTTGAATGGCACGACCAACCCGTTGCGTACATCACCCGCACGCTTGGCCCGCACCGGCACGTCCAGCGTCACCACCAGCACGCGTGCGCCGGCATGGTCGGCGCGGCGGATCAGGTCCAGGGATACGCGGTGCTGATTGGCCGGAACACCATAGAGCTGGTACCAGAACACATCCGGCGCGAGTTGGCCGATGCGCTCGATCGTGGAATTGCCGACCGACGAATAGGTATAGGGAATGTTCGCCGCTTGCGCCGCGGCGGCCAGGGATTCATCTGCGCCGCTGCGCAGCAGCCCGGCCAAGCCCATCGGCGCGATACCGATCGGCATGGCGTAATGACGACCGAACAGGTCCACACCGGTATCCACGCCCGCCACGTCCAAGCCATAGCGCGGGGTGATCTGGACCGCGTCCAGCGCCGCACGGTTACGCAGCAGGCAGACGTCGTCGCCGAGTCCGCCAGCGACGAAATCGTAGGCGAATCGCGGGGCACGCCGACGTGCCCCGCGCTCCAGATCATCAATGGCTGGATAGCGGCGGCGAAGCGAGGCCGCGGCGCCACTCAGGCCACCAGTGCCCCACCCGCGCGCCGCATGAGCGACCGCAGGCGTCGTCATGCCCAGGGCCTGCTCAGTACTCACAGAGGACGTTGACCAGCGCCTGGCGCCCCCCGCGGACTGCCTCCACCGCGCGCGCAAGCGCGGCGGGGAGTTCGTCGGCGCTTTCGACGCGAATGCCCAGCCCGCCGCTGGCTTCCACCGCATGTTCAAAGCGCGGTGATGGCGACAAGTCGGCCAGCATGCGATGTGCTTCCTGCGAGGCATGCCCATCGCGGTACATCGCCTTGGTTGAGTTGCGCACCGCGCCGTAGAGGGCGTTGTTGAAGATCACCGTCAACACCGGAAGGGCGTGCGCCTCGCTCACCCAATGACAGGCTGTCGGATTGGCGAAGATGTAGGCGCCATCGCCAAGCGTGGCCACCACCAGCTTGTCCGGCGCGGCCAGTTTTGCGCCAAGTGCCGCGCCCAGGCCCCAGCCCAGGCCACCGGCCGGGCTTAGCCCGAAGTAAGTGTTCGGCTGGGTCTGTGGGAACTGCTGCTGGCGGAGCGGATATTCGTTGACGATGATCGCTTCATCGCCAACCGCCTCGCGAAGGCAGGCGCTGATCCATTCTGGAGTGATCGCCCCGGACGGTTGTGCGGCAGCCAGTCGCCACTGGCTGCGCAGTTCCGCGGTCTTCTTGCTGCACCGTTCGGTGCGCGACTGCACGATTTCCTCTGCGATACCGCCCATGGCGTCGATGGCATGGGTAAGCGAGCGCAGCAGCACCTCGGTCATGCCGGATAACGCAAGATCGGTGCGGAAGCTGCGCATTGGGTAGCGTACGTACGCCGGGTCTTCGCCTAGATGGGCGACACGGCAATCGGCCGGCGGCGCCTGCACCGTCGGCACCCATGGCACGTCGCAGTCCAGCGCGATGATCAGGTCTGCTGTGGCCACCAGCGGCGCCGGGTCATAGCCGGCAAACAGCGGGTGGTCGGTGGAGATGTTCTGGAAACGCGGGTGGAACACCGCGACTGGGATGCCGAAGCGCTCGGCAAAAGTGGCGAGCGCCTCGAAACCCGCGGTGGTGCGACCGGCGCTGGCGGTGACGAGCACCGGTCGCTCGGCCTGACGGATCCAGCCGGCCAGCGTCGCGATGTCCTGGGGATCCGGAAGCGGCGGCGACGGCGCTTTCAGCGGCTGCGGTGTCGACAGGTGCTCGCCCACCGACTCGGCCAGCACGTCGCGCGGCAGCGTGACGTAGGTCGGCCCGCGCGGCGAAGTCATCGCGACTTGCAATGCCCGCTGCACGATATCGCCCGCCTGCTCAGGCAGGTGCAGTTCGTAGTCCCACTTGACCGCTTCGCGGATCATGCCGGCCTGGTCGAACATTTCCTGCGCCCAGTGGATGTAGCGCGTCCGCGTGCCGTGGCGGCTGCGCTCGGAATATGGCGATCGCCCGGCGAACAGCAGCACAGGCGTCAGGTCGCGGCTGGCATCCAGCACGGCGTTGATGGTGTTGGCCGTGCCGACGTTGACGTGGACCATCACCGCCTGCGGCTGGCCGTCGATCATATAGCTGCCGTGGGCCATGGCCACCGCGACGTTCTCGTGCGGAATGACCATCGGCCGGGGCATCGGCGTGCCGGCGCCGGCCGCCCTGGCGAACGCCTCCGCGATCGGCGGAAAATCAGTGCCGCCATTGGCAAAGAAATAGCGCACGCCGGCTCGCGCCAGGCTGCTGACGAACAGATCGGCGGCGCTATCCGCGCACGACGATATGCCCGCTTTCGCGGTCCCATCGGACATCACACCCTCCCGGTGTCGACGCACGTGGCGTGCGTCTGTTGGCGTTCTCATCACTCCGCCACACCTGGCAGCAGAGAGTTGACGGATCGACTCTACAAAGAGGGGTCCGATCAGAACAAGTAATGATTAATTATCCACAACATCAGATTAGATGATCCACGATATCGACCGTGACAGACCCCGCCGGGCGTCCACGGCGCCATATCACCAAGGCAGCCATGCGTTACCTTGTCCAACCGATGGACCCCATTTCCTTTTGCGACCAACGCGTCGCCCTCGGCTCGCATTCGGTCTTCGTCCGGCGCTGGCAGGCAGTTGAATCCGGCTCCGCGCAGGCGCCCTTCCTGCTGTTCCATGAATCGCTGGGCTGCACGACGATGTGGCGGGACTTTCCCTCCCAGCTGTGTGCGGCGACAGGGCGCGCTGTGA
>Ga0222713_10006811_pt1 | contig 10795 bp, 9 predicted proteins | sample C33_649DmetaG_FD_165061 | JGI IMG/M metagenome (GOLD analysis project Ga0222713, IMG submission 165061) | Estuarine water microbial communities from San Francisco Bay, California, United States - C33_649D | ecosystem: Environmental > Aquatic > Marine > Unclassified | place: USA: California... | reverse complement strand
TAGTTGGTATAGTAATTCAGGTACTGGTTTTAGAATTGATCATATTTTATCTACTCCTAAAATGGATCAGGCTATTCAATCCATCGGTTATGATCATAACCCTAGAATCAAAAAAGCCACAGATCATTCATTAATATTTTTCAGTATTTAATTCCCGCATCTTGACTATGAAATAAATAGAAAAACTCCTTAAATTTAATCTAATTCTAAAAGTAATTTAAAATACTTTTGCACCTATCAGCTTACCTAATATTTTTTTAAATGAAAATGAACCTGAAGCAGACTTGCCTTTTGTTTTTTTTGTAAACTCACAATTAAAAACATATTTATCAAAGTACTTATCAAGCTTTCCTTGTTTTTTTAAGTATGCATAACCCTTTGAATATGAGTTTATAACCTCATTGGTTTTGCTTTCTAAAATAATTTGTTTATTTTTATTAAGCACACCAAGATAATTAATTAAAATATTTTGATCTGATGAATTTTCAAATTGAAACATTATTTCTTCTTCTTGATTTGCTCCGTAATCTGAAAAGTAAATGACATATTTAAGCTTTGAAAAACAATTTTCAGCAAATGCATTTATATTAAAAGTAATTAAAATTAAAAAAATATAAATTATTTTTTTCATTTATTTTTAACTTTTATGATTTTCATAAATTTAAACTTAACTTGTAATAGCTTTGACAAGTTCACCTATAGCTCTTGCTACTCCAGCTACGACACTAACTTTGGCAGCTATTCCCCAGAAAGTAGATTTTTCTTTTTTCTTTTTTTGAATGCTGTAATTGGTTGCGCTTCTCCAAACTGCAACGTTAATATAAACAACGTAAGCATAAACTAGCAAAATATATAGCAGACCAAAAAAGGCACCAATTTCACTTAAATTATCAAAATAATTTTCTAGTAAAAAACCTGGACCATTTATTACAATTCCAACAAGCATTCCAGCAATCCACCAGGTTTTCACTAAAGGCCATTCGCCTCTCCAAATTACAAAAAATAAATTATTACTTGGTTTGCTCATAGCTTAATGAAATATATTAACAAAATTCATACAGTATTAGAACTACTTTTTTAGCAAGCTTTAATTAGTGATTAATTACTTCTAACTTTTTGCATTAATAATTTTTCTCACAATTATAATTTTTTTGGATTATCTCCGACAATGACAAAGGGAGCCCAAAACATTGGATGTGCTGTAGATTCATTTTTGATCATTTCTCTTTTTGCTAAAGTTAAAGATTCCGATAAAGATATATTTTTATCAAAATTTTTAAACGTATCTGTCATTATCTTGACAGCGCTATTAGTTTCCACACTCCAATGGGTTACCATTAAACTTTTTGCTCCCGCATGAAAAAAAGCGCTAGCTAATCCAGACAAACCATCTGCATCTGCGCTTCCATCTTTTCCAGCTGTATTACATGCAGACAATATTACAGTATCTGCTGCTAACTTAAGCTTCTGAATTTCAGAAACTGTTAAAACCCCATCGTTAATTTCATTTGGCTCATCTGGAGGGGTTAATATTATTCCAGGTTCGGCTATATTGTTTACTTCATTAGCTAACACGGCATGTGTTGCAAAAGAAATTACTTTATATTGATCTAGTTTAAGGCTTTTAACCTTACTTTCTGTAAAATCTTTACCCAAGTAAAGATCAGATCCATTTTGAAATACTTTAGATAAGTAAGTAAGTTCGTCCTTGGTTTCTGGTAATTCCTCGAATTTTAACAATTCTTTTTTATTAGCAATACCGTTTCTAAGAAAAAAATTATTAAATTTAATATCGTTACTTGCTACAGTAGTCTTGATAAATTTAGGATCTCCAAATCCAGCGAAATCCTTAGATGATTTAGCTTGGGCGATAGTTCTTAGTGAATAAAATGAGTTTATAGAAGGATAATAACTAATGCTAAATTTATTAACTAACCAATTAATATTTTTATAGTCATTGTTTTTGTCCACACCTACTTCATCAATCAACAGTTCAAATGGCATTGAAAGCAAGGATTTATGAGGAATAATTATTAAGTTATTTTTATTTTTTATTTTTTTTATTACAGGATCTAAGATCTCATTATAAAGAATTTTAGATTGTAGCACACTAAAATCCTTAATTTTTTTATCATTTCCAATTTCTAATGAAGCTCTAATATTTTTGATTATAGTATTTATTTTTTGATTATTAGTATTGATTGTTTCAAATCGAGTTTCATTACTATCAATAATAGCAACATGTAAATTATTTGGTGTAAAATAATAGGCAATCAAAACTTCATCATTTTTAATTTGTTTTTGTATTCTTTCTAAAGAAACTTGATTGCCAATAATTTGTTTTCCATTCAATTCTAATAAATTTAATAAAACTTTTCTTTTTTCAAAGATTTGATTTTTCAAATTTGCCAAATTATTAAAAATAATTTTTTTTTCAGAATCTATATCAGAAAATTTTTTTGCTTTTTCATAACTAATAAGTAAATTTTGATATTCTTTTTTAACAGAAGCAACTTTTGGATCTTTATTCCTTTCAATGAGATTTTTGACACTTTCGTTAATCGTAGTGGTTCTAGAAATTTCACTAAGCTCAATGATGGCATCTTTAAATAAAGTATTAGAGTAACGTGAAAAATTTTCTAATAAAAAACTATACTGTTTATCATTCAGTAAGTTGAGGCTATCAAAAAAAAGATTAATAGGTTCTACAAAATAGTTTTTTTTAATTGTAAATTTTGAAGAATAAATTCCACTCGCATGAGCCGAAATAAATTGATGAGATAAAGCAAGATTTTCAGTATATTTTTCTAAGTTTTTAGTTAAAAAATATAATTCAGCATATCGTTGAAAGACAAAGGCTTTTACAGGATGATTTTTTCCCAATTTATCCTCGATGACAGAAATAGATTCATCTAATAAATTTTTTGCTTCTTCATATTTTTTTAAATATATTTTGTTCTTTGCAAGCTCTATTAAAGTTTTAACCGTATCATGACCTTTCTCACTTACTCTAAGCTTCATAGAAATTTCATAATTCTTTTCGGCTAATTTACTATCGCCCAATGAGGAATATGCATGTGCTAAATTATGGTATAAAGTAGCTCTCAACGGAGCATTAGGATTGCTTTTTTCAGTAATAAATATTGCTTGTTTGATAGCGTCTATGGATTTATCGATCATCCCTTTCCTGCCATAATAAAGGGATAAACCATTATAAACGACTGTAAGCTGAGGCGATTCTGGACCATATTTTTTTTTTATAATCTCTAAAAGCTCTTTGTATCCTTTACCGGCCTCCTCATATCTACCTGTTTCAAAGTAAAGATTATAAAGTGAATTTAACGTATCATAATAAGCAAGAGGATTTTGTGGTTTTTCCGGATTCCATAAACTAATTCCTTCCAATAAATATTTTTCCGCTAATTCATAATTACCTTTGTTTTGATAGAGTAAAGCAACTAAATTTCTATTACTTATTCTGTTTTCTTGAAAGGAACCAAAATCTCTTGGCTCTTTATCTATAACAATTAAATATAAATTAAGAGCTTTATCATAATTATTATTTTGATAATACGCATGTCCCAAAGAAGACATTTGTTTCAAACATTCAATATGAAATTCACTTAAAGTGGACTGGCATAATTTTAAAGACTTGGAATGAAATTCAATTGCTTTTGGATAATTGCCCAAAGATGAATAGACTCCAGCAAGATTTCCAAAATTAATGTGAAGTTCATCATCTTTTTTTACGAATTTACTTAATTCAATAGATTTCAAAAAATATTTTTCAGCTATTTGTAAATTCTCAGTATTGCCAGAAACAGAGAATACATAAGTATAATTTAATCCCAAATCGTTATTTAATAAAATTTCAAAACGAATAAATTTTTCATTATCGATATTATTTTTATTATTATTTAATAAGTCAAATGCAATTAAAAGATACTTTCTTTGTAAACTAAAATCTTGTAACCAATAATAAGAAAGGGATACATTCCTATAAAATATAATTTTTTCTATAATTGTTAATTTAAAGTTTGATAATTTTTTTTCTAGTTCTAAAAAAGTTTTAACAGAGTAATCATACTTTCCTGCTTTAATGTAATCTGAGGCTAGCCCAAAATAAGAATTGTAATATTCAAGACTATTTTCTCCCTTACTTTTTTTTACATAATCTAAATATTTTCTTTGATAATCTTCACCTTTTTTATATTGATAAATATTTGTATGCCAAAAACCAAGAACATTATATGTTTCAGAAATACTTTTAAAATTCTTTTCATAAAAGTTTTCTTCTTCTATTTTTAGTCCTTTCTCTAAATAACTAATTCCATTTTTGATATCTCCTAACCGGTTATAATCATAACCAACCATTTGGTATTCAGTAGCTAGTTGCTGTAATAAATCTAGGTCAGGTCTTTTGATGCTCTCAAGAAGCTTAAGAGCTTCAAATCTAAGTTGAAGGGAAAGTTTTATATTATTACTACAATCTTTATGTCCGTTAGCCTCTCTGGATAATGCGTATGCCTGTAAAACTATTTTAAGTTTTTCATTATTTTTAAATTGTTCACTATTCTCTTTTTTGGTTCTAGCATTTTCTAAAAAGAAGTTTTTGCAATCCTTATTTTTTTGAAATTCGATTTCTTTTTTAAAATCAGCATGAGCTATGGTGGTTAGGCAAAAAAAATAAAAAAGGCCAAAAATGGCTAATTTTCTCATTAAATAAACATATCAAATTTTTCAAAAAAAAATGAATAAAATTTATTCTCAAACGTTACCTAAATAACAAACAATTAAACAAGGAGAATAAAATGAAAAAAGTTATAGCTACTTTATTACTATTAATATCTACAAATGTTGCAATCGCACAAGCTGATATTAATAAAAACATATTTAACATGGGAGTAATGGAGTTAAATGAAACAACTCCTAGTGCTAAACCAGTGTACTGGAGAACATCTCCTGATGGTAGAGGTGGATCAATTTCAAGATGGTACAGCACACCAGGTTCAGGCGGACGATGTGCATTTGGCTGTTAATTAATAACTATAATTATTCAAAAAAGCCTCCAGTAGGCTTTTTTGAATAAAATTTATAAAAGAAAATAAAATGAACAAAATAATTGCAAGTATTTTAACATTATTAATAATCTTGATTAGTATAGACGCTAACGCCAAAGGATCTTATCGAGGTAAAGGCTATTCAAGCAAAAGTTATAGTAAAAGTTATTCCAAAACTTATAAAAACTATAAAAAACAAACTTATGTAAAGGGTTATTATAAAAAAAATGGAACTTTTGTTAAACCTCATTATAGAACTACTCCCAATAAAAATAAATTAGATAATTGGAGTACTAAAGGTAACATTAATCCCTATACTGGAAAATTAGGAACTGTTAATCCTTTCAAAATAAAATAATTTTAATATTTTAATATAGCTTATAATCTTAGTTTATAAATTTCAATTATTTTTATTTAATCAAAGTCCAACATAAACATAAGGTGCCCAAAAAAAAGGATTTTTAAATTTATTATTATATTTTCCATTAATAAATTCAATTTTAGTTTTTCTCAAAGCTTCAGAAAAATCTAAATTACTATTAATAAACTTTTTCATTGTTTCGGTAATCAATAAATATCCAGCACTGTCTTCTATGGGCCAGTGTGTTGCAACAACTGAATTAGCCCCTGCCAATAAGAAAGAACTTATGAGTCCACTAAATCCAGATGCGTATTCATTTTTTTTTGAACTCGTATCGCATGCGGATAAAATCACCATATCTGCATTTAAATCTAAAGAGGAAATTTCAGAACTGGTTAATAGTCCATCATCTATTTCATTTGAGATTTTGGGCGGTGTTAAAACTAAAAAAGGTTCATTAAAACCATTAAACGATCCAGAAACTTCGGCATGAGTTGCAAAATTAATAATGTTAAATTTTTTTAAATTTAAAGTTTTTACATTAGACTCTGTAGCAGAAGTATAACTAAGAATAGTATTTTTTTTAAAAATCTCTTTTAAAGTATACAGCTCTTTTTCAGTGTAAGGCAATTCCTGATAATTTGAATTAATTTTATCTACATCTTTTAAAAAACCTCTGCTATTTAGATCTATAATTAATGATGTTAACTTTTGACTAGATTTTGAAAATTTAGGATTTCCTACACCTAAAAAATTAAAGTTTGCTTTTTCTGATTGTGAAGCTGTGCTTTTTTTAAGCTCCATTAAAGATGCGGTATTTGGTAAATATTTTATATTAAATTTTTCTATTAAATATTCAGCTGCAAAGCCCTCTTTTAACAAAGTTTCTGCATCATCTTTATAAACTTCCTTATTAACAACAAGTAATTCGAAAGGTATATCGCTCATATATTCATCTGTAATAAAATATAAATTTTTTTTATTCTTTATATATGGCTCAATCTGTTTCAAAAATTGTTGATAAATTGTTGCACCAAATATTTTTATGCTATTTGTTTCAACGGAGCTATTTTTGTTGCTTACTGATTTTAATAATTTTTCTTTTAAATCTGCTTTAAATTTTTGATAAACATTTCCATGTAGATTAGAAAAATTTTTTACATTAATTTGATAATCATTTTTTGTAATAACAATAGTCATTGCAGATGAAGCATTTTTTAAATAAATTAAAGCATCATCATTACTAAGTCTATCTTGTATTTCTTCTACTGAAACTGTTTCTTTAAAATTAAATTTATTTAATGTTGGAAAATTTTTTTTAATTTCTTCCTTTAAAATAATTATTTTCTTTTCTATCATATTTTTTTTATTCACAAATTCTTTATTAAAAATCTTATTTTCATTGTTATACATTTCAGAAATCAAATTTTCATATTGAATTCTTAAAATGTTTTGTTCATTAATTTTATCTGCTAAACCTGGAAATTTTTTGTTAATTAGATTATTTTTGGACTTAAAATAAAATTTTGCTTCTTCTGATTGAAGCATTTTGAAAATTTCTCTTGAAAGTTTCTGATATTCAGGGTGATTTTTATTAAATGAAATCAGTTCAAGCATAAGCAATGGAGCAATATCCTTACCAGCAGTTTTTTGTAAAAAATCTGAATATTGATTTATATCAATATAAGATTTGTATTCATTAATTGCTTTTTGTACTAATTTAAAATATTCGTCATTAATTGATGGTTTGATACTTTGTTCGCATAAACCTCCATCATTTATTGCCAAAACTGCTAGAGTATTTTTTGTATTATTAATATCTTTATTTTTAGAAGTATTGACTAATTTTTTTAATGATTTGCCAATGTCACATATATAATTATTAATGTTGCGAGGGCCCTCTTTAAAATTAGCTTCTATTACTTTAAATTTTTTAAGACTAACAAGTCCATATACTTTATGGAGTAAGTAATCATTTTCAAATCGATCTTTTTGGTCTTGAGTATAAAGCGGATAATTTTTATCATTTATAAAATCTTTATAAAAAAAATTAATATCATCAATTATCTTAATAATATCTTCCTTCTTGTTGATGTCCCAATTTTTTAAAGAAACTAATCTAAAACTATAACACTGATAATTTTTTAATGGTAATAAATCACAATAAAGAAGGCCTTTTTTAATTGTTTGTTCTGCTCCGTTCCAATTTTTTAAAATAATTTGAGAATTAAGAAGTTTTGTATATAGAGATGGTAGATGGTTACTAAAGTCTCCCAAATCCTTTAAATATTCACTAGAATATTTATTTTTTTCGTTTTCCAAAAACTGTATTTGCTGTTCAAGTATTACAACTAACTCGACATATTTGCCAAATACAAATAATAATTTTGAATAAAGATTTAAATACTTAAACTTAACTTCATCAAGATTTGCTTGAAACATTTCCTTGCTAGTAAACTCTGAAAAGGAGGTATCTTTTCTGTAGTCTTCAAAAGAAAAAACATTTAAAAAATTAATTCCATCATTAATTTTTTTTACAAAATATTTTTCTTCTTCAAGCTCTACTTTTCTATATTCCCAGATTTGTCTTATTAATTCAATTTCTACTTCCATTTTTTTTAGTTTTGTGCTTGCGTAAGTATTTAACTTTTCTTTTATATAATTTTCATAATTTTTTTGCTGTCCAAGACCTGAAGAACCAGAAATCTGATGAAGGTATAGCAATTGATCTAAAATTTTATCCGATATCTTTTTATTAAAATCTATTTCTTTAATGTTCTCTCTCAAGAACTCCATTAACTCAATATGCTCAAGTGTATGATAAAATGACTTTTTTATATCATGTCTTGATATACATATATTAGCAACATTATAAATTGAATTTACTGTTTCATAAACTTTTTGATCAATCAAAAATTTTAAATTATTGCGATCAACAAAAATTTTTAGAACTGGCTTTAAATCTGTAGTGAAAAACAAAAAACAATTATTAGTGTTTAGATCGTTAGATAAAAATTTTAATTTTACATTCATTATCTGAAGTAATGAATTATTATTTTTTAAATTTTTAAAATGTTGCAAAGCAATATTTAAAAATTGTAAATATTTATCTTGGTAATTTTCATTCAGGTATAAATTTTCAATTTTAGAATAAATTATCATCTCAAATAATTCATCGTTATAGTTTTGATTTACAAGAAATTTACCCATATTGATAAAATTATCGATTTGATTGTAGTAGGATAATGTATTTCTTTTATATTCATCGTTTATAATTTCTAATCCCAAAGCTGATGCGTAATAGACGAATAGTTCCCTAGGTGTTGAATTTTTTTGAAAAGTAATTAGTTGTAAATCTATTAGCCTATCTATTATGCTCAGAAATTTAGATCTTTTTTCTAATTTAGCATAACAATAATAAAGATAGCTCAACTCATCTAAATTAACTGAACTATTTTTTAGATGTTGCTCAAATGTTTTTTCAAATTTGTTAATAATTTTTTTATAATTATCATTATTCGAGTTTGGAACGATACACTCCTTACTTGTGCCCTCTACACTCCTCAAGTATTCTTGTTCAATATTTTTTTTAGGATCTGCATATGCTATTTCTAGGCAGAATAGATAAATAAAAGCTAAAATAGCTAATTTTCTCATTAATTTAACATACCAAATTTTAAAAAAAAAAATGAATAAAATCTGTTCTCAAACGTTACTTAAACAACAAACAATTTAACAAGGAGAATAAAATGAAAATAAAACAAACTTTAGCTGCTTTAGCTATCTTAATTACTAGCATTGTAGCTTTAGACACATCTGCCAATGCTTTAGTAAATGTACAAGGATACTTTAAAGGAAATGGAACTTATGTAATGCCTCACGTAAGAACAAATCCAGACGGAAATCCTTTTAATAATTTTAGCTACAGAGGATATTAATCAATCAATTATTTAGCCCCCACTATAGTGGGGGCAATCATATGAATAAAATTATTAGTACATTAATATTTTTACTATTTTTTACAAACATAGCTTTAGCAGAATTATCATTTGATAAAAAAAAATATTATGAAAATAGAGGATATTTTAAAAATGGAAAATATTACTCAAGCAATTATAATGAATTTATTGAAAACAGAATTAGACTTAGATGTAAGTACGAAATCTTAGATAGATTGGCAAAAGAAATATGTTATTAATACTTTTAGTAAATATGATTAACCAATTATCAGAAAATTTTTTTAAGAGTCTCTTGGTTATAGCTTCAGGAATTTCAAAAGGAGCAGATCCATATATTTTAATTAATGGTGTTGCTGAATATTTAATGAAAAACTGGGATCATTATAAAAATCATCCAAATCTAAAAGCTATTGCCATTTTAAAGATGAAAGGTTTGTACATTGATGAAATTAGAAAAAATAAAAATTTTCAAAATTTACCAACTGATGATGAGGGAAATATATTAGATATACCTGATGATCAGGAAGAAAATATTGTTAATAAATTAGAAATTAGAACTGAATTTAAAAAAACTTTATTGACCATCAAACTCATGGGAGAAAAATGCAGGGAGATATTAATGCTTGCTGCGGAAGGACTTTCCATGCAAGAGATGCTTGAAGTAACAAAGGTTAAAAGCTTAGGAACTGTTTTAAGCAGACTTTCAAATTGCCGCAAAGAACTAAAAGAAAGATTGGCTCATGCTCGATAATATTAAAATTATGCAATTTGCTGATGGAACTTTAGACTCCTCAGAAAGAGAGGAAGTAAGAAAACAAATAGATTCCAATCCTGAGTATCAAAAAATTCTTAAAGACTATATGCACACCGCTGATATTTTAGCAAACCTTGGGAATGAAATAAGATCTGTGGAACTGCCAAGTGAATTGAGGAATAAAATTTCAACTTTTAATCAAAAAGAAAAGAAAAAAATTCAATTAAACTCATCATCGTTTAATTTCTTTAATATTTTTAACTTAAAATATTCTGCAATTGCAGCAGCGTTTGCTGTAGTTTTTACCTTTGGATTTTATACCAATCAAATACTTGTAAATAAAAATGAAATTCCTTCTATGCAAACAGTAAGTGACTCTCAAAATATACAATTGAGAGGATCTTCATCTGAGACTGTGGCAAGTTTTTACTCTTGGTTTAATGAGGATAAATTTATGAATAGTGTAAATAAAAAAACAACAAGTTTGAAAATTGGTGAAAAATTTACCACAGAAATGTTGGATGCAAATAATCAAATAGTTCATTTTATAATTGATAAAGAATTTAAAAATAATGACGGTAAACTATGCAAAATAATTAGTTATGATAAAAAAGTTACATTAGAAAAGTCTAATAAATCCTATTACATTTCAATTGCGATA
>Ga0222713_10006809_pt1 | contig 10799 bp, 11 predicted proteins | sample C33_649DmetaG_FD_165061 | JGI IMG/M metagenome (GOLD analysis project Ga0222713, IMG submission 165061) | Estuarine water microbial communities from San Francisco Bay, California, United States - C33_649D | ecosystem: Environmental > Aquatic > Marine > Unclassified | place: USA: California... | reverse complement strand
CGCCCGGCAGGGCAACTGTCATGAGCAACATGCCCCACATGAACGACATCGACAGCCAGGCGTAGTACGCCAGCGACAGCACAGCAACACCGATGGCAACAAAAGGATGCCAAGCCCACATCAGCCCCAATAGGGTGAACATGATCGCTGGCACACAGACAATGTGTATCCACTCGTTGGTTGGGTTACGGTGGCTTTGTGCATAAGTCTGCAACAGTACGTCGATGGGACGCGGCGCGCTGGGAGGCAGATTCGTCATGATCAAGTCCAATGGCTACATCAGGTTTCGCGACAGAAGGCGCTTGTTGCGAACTATTTGAGGCTGAGCTCAACAGAGGATAGCGCACGGTTATCCTTGTGGGCCTAAAAGCGTGTCAACAATGTGACGGAGCTATTCCGACGAAGAGCGAGTTGAAATGAAAGGGCGCATTAAATTAAAGCTGGCGCAATCCAGGCAATGGCCAACCCAGCAGAAAAACACCTTGGCCTGTCCTTTGTGTGGGCGCCTGATTCCCGTGGGTCAACGTGACGCGCATCATCTGCTACCCAAATCGCGCGGTGGCGTCGAGACGGTGGCGCTACACCGGATTTGTCACCGCCAGATTCACGCGCTGCTCAGTGAAGTTGAACTTGAGCGCGACTACCAAACCATGGCCGCCTTGCTGGCACATCCAGAAATCCAGCGCTTTGTTCAGTGGGTGCGCAGCAAGCCCGACAACTTTTACCAGCGTACCCGCAAAAGCCAGCGCTTGCGGTCGGGCTGACCTGGCGGCCGTAACATCAGCCAGCCCACCCTGCACCCAAGGAGCCCCTTATGCAATTCAATGTTCAACATGCCAAGGACGGCGTATTCACTTACGACGGCTTACGTAAATATTTTGAATACCGCGACCTGGGGATTCTCAAGGCCACTGGCGGTAAGGCGGTCATGCACGTGATACGTGCCCGAGAAGGCACCACGGCCACTGGCGATTGGCACCACCACACCCTAGAGCTGCAGTTGGTCTATGTGCTCAAAGGCTGGGCGGTTTTTGAGTATGAAGGTCACGGCGTGCACCGGCTCGAGGCTGGCACTTGCGTGCACCAGCCACCTGGCATTCGCCACCGCGAGCTTGAACACTCTAGCGACTTGGAGCTGATCGAAATTGTGCTGCCAGGGGACTTTGAAACGGTTTCAGACGAGTGAGCACACGACAGGCTACAACGTCCTACATCAAACGCGGGTAAGCGCCCGAATCACCTTTCGTAGAGCTAAGCGAGGCGTAAAGCGCACCAGAAACGCGGCAAACGCATTCTTGAAGCCAGAGATTGCGACCGCGCGGTTCGCCTGGAACGCCTGCACACCAAACCGAGCCACCTCAGCAGCAGGCTGCGCACCGAGTTTGAAAAATTTCACGCCTTGCATGCCTGCCACGTCGACAAAAGGGGTATCTGTCGGTCCGGGGCACAAGCAGCTCACATGCAGCCGGGTGCGGCAAAGCTCCTCATGCAAGGCCTCGGTATAAGACAACACAAAAGCCTTGGTGGCGTAGTAAACCGCCATGCCTGGGCCAGCCTGAAACGCTGCGGTTGAGGCCACATTCAGCACGCCGCCACGGTCGCGCGCAATCATGCCGGGTAGCAGCAAACGCGTGAGCTGAACCAACGCCATGATGTTGACCTGCACCATATCGAATTGCGATTGCGACTCCAGGGCAAGGTGATCACCGAGCAGGCCAAAGCCTGCGTTATTCACCAACACGTCGACCTGCAAGCCTCGCGCCTGCAAAACATCGACCACGGCCTGGGCCGCATCTGGCCCGGCCAGGTCAGCCTCCAGCACCTCTACCTTGGCCTGGCAAGACGCCCGCAGCTCCTGCGCCAGCGCATCCAGCAGGTGTTTGCGTCGGGCCAACAAAATAAGCTCATAGCCCTGCTGGGCCATCAATCGGGCAATTTCCAGCCCGATGCCGGATGACGCACCGGTCACCAACACCGTTTGTGAATTCATGGGTTTGTATTCGTTATTTGAAATTACTCAGAGGCGCAAGCGATGGAGCTGGGGGAAGCTGCTGGCGAATATCCGAAAACGGGTAGTGTGCGTCAAAACGAAAAGCCTCTGCATGGTGGCCGTCGGGTGCGTTGCACTGATAAGCCCGCCAGACGCTTTGCTTGGTGGCATTGCGCACAAAGCGCTCTGGGTCCTGGCTTTGATGGCGACGGATGGCCTCAATCTTGGCGCTGATATGGGCAGTCGTGTCGACGTACACATTGGGCAGAAACGTGGTGCCAGCCAGCGTATCCACGTACAGCACCGGCACCTTCAACGATGCCAATCGCTGCAAAGCTTGGGATACCGCCCGATGATCGGGGTGGTAGTCCTGCACGTCGTGGGTGAGAACCAGGGTTGGCGCAAAGGCTGCCATCGCACTGGCCAGCTCGCGATCGAGCAGATCACTTTGTGCCAGACCACCGTCGGGAAGGCGCAAAAAAATTGGCTCAAGACCGATGTTCTGAGCTGCGCTGCGGGCTTCCGCTTCACGCCGCGGGCCCAGACCGGCCGCGTCATGTCCTTTGCGCACGCCCGCTTCACCCGAGGAAGCCACTACCAAGCCCAGCGTCGCACCCATCGCCCGCCAGGCACACAAGCTGCCCCAGATGTAAATCTCAGCGTCATCCGGATGCGCGGTGACGGCCAGTATTCGCAAACCCGTTGACGACATCATTAACCCCCCTTTTTAAACCTAGCTTTTACTTACCCGAGGCGTGACGCACCCAGGCAAAAAAGTGTTTTGCGGCGCCGCAATTTTGCGCCAGGCCAACCCCGCGGCTGATCCAGCGCTTCAGCACCTAAAGCGGAGAAGATGCGCGCTTGTGCAAAATGGGGGTAAACCGTGTCAGCCATAGCCAAGAAAGACCAGAGTCCATGAACGAACCCAAAGCCGCAAAAGCCAGCGCGACCACCTGGCCTGGTGAGGGCACCAGCCGTGTGCCTTTTTCGGCTTACACCAACGACGAACTGCACCGCAAGGAACTGCAGCGTTTTTTCTATGAACGTCACTGGTGCTACGTCGGCCTGGAGGCTGAAATTCCTCAGGCAGGGGACTTTCGCCGCACAGTGGTTGGCGAGCGATCCGTCATCATGGTGCGTGACAAGAGCGGCGATATCCACGTGGTGGAAAACGTCTGTGCCCACCGGGGGCTGCGCTTTTGTCGCGAGCGCCACGGCAACACCAAGGAATTTTTATGCCCCTATCACCAGTGGAGTTACAAGCTCAATGGTGACCTGCAAGGCGTACCCTACCGGCGCGGCGTCAAGCTCGACGGCCAGTTCAACGGCGGTATGCCCGCTGACTTCAAGCTCGAAGATCATGGGTTAACGCGGCTCAAGGTTGCGCGCCGTGGTGGTGTGGTGTTTGCATCCTTTGACCACGCCATTGAGACTTTTGAAGATTTTTTAGGCCCAACCATCCTGCAGTACTTTGACCGGGTCTTTAACGGGCGCGGCCTCAAAGTACTGGGCTATCGGCGACAGCGCATTCCGGGCAACTGGAAGCTCATGCAGGAGAACATCAAAGACCCTTACCACCCGGGGCTGCTGCACACCTGGTTTTCAACTTTCGGGCTGTGGCGAGCAGACAGCAAGTCTGAGCTCAAGATGGACGCACATCACCGTCACGCGGCCATGATCTCAACGCGGGCCAAGGGCGGGCCCAAGCAAGAGGTGGTCAGCGGCGTCAATAGCTTTAAGGAGACGATGACGCTCAACGACCCCCGCCTGCTCGACATTGTTGCCGAACCCTGGTGGGGCGAGCCCACTGTGGTGATGACCACGGTTTTCCCGAGCCTGATCATCCAGCAACAAGTCAACAGCGTGTCGATGCGACACATCCAGCCCAGCGGGCACGGTGCCTTTGACTTCGTCTGGACCCATTTTGGTTTCGAGGATGACACCCCTGAGATGGATGAGCGCCGCTTGATTCAGGCCAATCTGTTCGGCCCGGCTGGCTTTGTCTCGGCCGACGATGGCGAGGTGATCGAATGGTCGCAACAAGGGTTCGAGCAAAAACCCCATCACCGTACCCTGCTGGAAATGGGTGGCCATGGGGTTGGCGATGCAGACCATATGGTCACCGAAACACTGATTCGCGGCATGTACCGCTACTGGCGCGAGGTCATGGACGAATGAAGACAATGGACTTTGAAAGCTACAGCGATCTTCTGGGCCTGTACGCAGACTACGCCATGGTCTGCGACTCGGCGCAGTGGGACCAATGGCCTGACTTCTTTGTTGAACACGGCGTCTATCGCCTGCAGCCGCGAGAGAACTTTGAACAGGGCCTGCCGCTGTGTCTGATCGCCCTGGAGAGCAAGGCCATGATTCGGGACCGGGTTTATGGTGTCAAAGAAACCATGTACCACGACCCCTACTATCAGCGGCATATCGTTGGCACACCGCGCGTGCTGAGCCACTGCATCCAAGACGGTGTGCAACGCATCGAATCCGAGGCCAACTACGCGGTCATTCGGACCAAGTACGACGGCGAGTCCACTGTTTTTAACTGCGGCTTTTACCGTGACAGCATTGTGCGCACGACCGAAGGCATGAAATTCGAGTTGCGCCTGTGCGTCTACGACACGGAAATGGTCGGCAACTCGATGATTTACCCTATTTGATTTGCCCAGGCGTCCTGGTTCAGGCCTGAGCCACCAGGCTTACACCCACCCCACCGCGCGATCGGACCTGAACAGCCGGCTTTGGTGGGGGGCCATGGACAGGACTGGTCTGGCACCGCGTAACGGCAGCCGCGCCGCCAAGCCCCGATAATTAATGCGCCCAACTCATCAAAAATCGTACAACAATGCATTTGACATCAGGTCAGGGCACTCCTAACATCTCATCAATGGTCTGTTTGTGTTGCCCCGTGACGGCGCTTTTCGGGCCAGACATCCGATGGCTGGGCCTGGACCTGGACCCGGACCTGGACCTGGACCCAGGCCATGGCTCCCTGTGATTACGCAGATTCAAACTTATACTGTGCAAATCGACGTCATGTAGGCCATGCATCGATGAAATCAGATTCACCACCACAACTAAGAGGACGCAATATGAAACTCAAGTACACCGCTTTGGCGTTGGCCGCCGCCCTGAGTGTGGGCGCAGCGCAGTCCGCCACTGTCAAGATCGGCTTTGTCACCACCCTGACCACGGGCGGCGCCGTCATCGGCACCGACATGCAAAACGCCGTCAATTTGGCCATGGAACATCTGGGCAAGAAAGCTGGCGGCACTGACCTGCAAGTGGTCTTCGCTGACGACGCCGTCAAACCAGAAACCGGCAAACAGGCCACCGACCGCCTGGTCAAGGAAGACAAGGTTGACTTTGTTGCGGGTTATATCTGGTCGCACGTGCTGCTGGCCTCAATGAAATCAGCGCTGGATGGCGGGGCCTTCCTGATCTCGGCCAATGCTGGACCCAGTCAGATTGCTGGCAAGCTGTGCCACGAAAACTTCTTCTCCACATCATGGCAGAACGACCAGACCACCATGGCCATGGGCGAGGTGCTCAACAAAAAAGGCATTAAGAGCGTGTACGCCATGGCGCCCAACTACGCTGCAGGGCAGGACATGATTGCCGGTGTTGAGCGCACCTTCAAAGGCAAGGTGGTTGGCAAGGACCTCACCAAATGGGGCGCCGACCCTCAGTTGGACTTTTCAGCAGAACTTGCCAAAGCCAAAGACAGTGGCGCGGAAGCGCTCTTCGTGTTTTATCCAGGTGCTGCGGGTGGCGCATTCGCCAAGCAGTACCAGCAAGCGGGCCTGAACAAGAAGCTGCCGCTGTACTCCACGTTCACACTGGATGCGCTCTCACTGCCCAAGCTGCAGGCTGGCAAGCTCAACGACATTCTGGGCTCACGCTTTACTCAGGAATGGGACCCCACGCTGGATAACGCTGCCAACAAGAAGTTTGTGGCAGACTTCAAAGCCAAACATGGCACCTACCCTTCGTTCTACGCGGCACAAAGCTACGACGCCATCATGCTGATCGCATCAGCCGTCAAAGCCACCAATGGCAATATGAAGGACAAGGACGCAGTTCGCAAGGCGCTCAAAGCGGCCAACTATGAATCGGTGCGGGGCAAATACACCTACGGCAACAACCACTTCCCAATCCAGAATTTCTATCTGCGTGAAGTTGTCGCCGATGCGCAAGGCAACTGGACGACTAAGGTGGTTGACACGGTCTACACCAACCACCAAGACCCTTACGCGTCTGAATGCAAGATGAAGTAATGGGGCGGATGCGCTAGACGCACCTAAAAGGAGTTGACCGCTGCACAGCGGTCAACTTTTTGGAAAACTGTTTTTTCAAAGAAGACTGTCTTGGACTTTTCGCTGCTGATTGTTCAGGTCCTTAATGGGCTGCAGTTGGGCTTACTGCTGTTCCTGGTGGCATCAGGTTTAACGCTGGTGTTTGGCATTTTGGATTTCGTCAACCTGGCGCACGCCTCGCTGTATATGGTGGGGGCCATGATTTGTGCCTCGCTGACCATCGCGCTGAACAGTTTTGTGCTGGCGGTGCTCATCGCCCTGCCCTTGACGGCGCTGGTGGGCTGGGGCATCGAGCGCTTCATCGCGCGCAGACTTTACGGGCGCGACCACCTTGACCATGTGCTGGCCACCTTTGGCCTGATTCTGGTTCTGGGCACCATCGCCCACCTGATTTGGGGCCCCAAGGGGATTTCGGTACCGCTTCCCAATGTGCTGCGCGGGCAGGTGGCTCTGAGCGAAACCGTGGTTCTGCCAACCTACCGGTTGGTGATCATCGGCACCGGGCTGGCAGCAGCGGCGTTCTTGTTCTGGTTGGTCAACTACACGCGCTTAGGGATGCTCATTCGCGCCGGCGCGTCCAATCGCGCCATGGTGGCAGCGCTGGGCATCAATATTGAGCGGTTGTTTTCGTTCGTTTTTGCGCTGGGTGCTGTGCTTGCTGGCCTGGCCGGCATGCTGATTGCACCCATCACCGAGGCGTCATTGGGCATGGGCAACTCCATCATCATTACCTCGTTTGTGGTGATCATCGTCGGCGGCATTGGCTCGATGAAAGGCGCATTTGTGGCGGCGATGCTCATTGGCCTGATCGACACGCTGGGGCGTGCCTTCCTGGATGACTTTTTCAAGCTCTTCATGTCAGTAAACGCTGCGGAAAATTCAGCGCCCGCCCTCTCGGCCATGCTGATTTACCTGATCATGGCCGTGGTACTGGCCGTCAAGCCCAAGGGCTTGTTCCCGCCCAAGGTGCGCTGATGCTAAATCAGGACCACCCCAAACTCACTCTGACGGTGATGGTGCTGTTGGCGGTACTGCCGCCGGTGCTGTACCTGAGCGGTCAGACCTTTTACATGGACCTGGCCATTCGCCTGGTCATCCTGGCGATGGTGGCAGTTAGCCTGAGCCTGATTCTGGGCTACGGTGGGCTGGTGTCGTTTGGCCATGCGGCCTTTGTCGGGCTGGGGGCTTACTGTGTGGGCATACCCGCACACCATGCGATTTACGGTGGTCTTGAAAGCTTGGGCCTGGCCACCCTCTCGGGCTGGGTTCACTTCCCCCTGGCCATCGTGGTGTGCGGCCTGTTTGCCTTCATCACCGGCCTGGTCTGTCTGAAGACCAAAGGGGTGTACTTCATCATGATCACCATGGCTTTTGCGCAGATGGTGTACTACGCCATCGTGTCCATCAAAACCTATGGGGGTGACGACGGCCTGACCATCAATTCGCGCTCGGAGTTTCCTGGCATCTCGCTTGACAACCCGCTGCAGCTGTTTGCACTGTGTTACACGGTGCTGGTGCTGACCATGTTGCTGGTTCGCATGATCGTGCGCTCGCGCTTTGGCATGGTGCTGCAAGGTGCCAAAGGCAATAACGAGCGCATGGTCACCCTGGGTTACAACACCTACCGCTACCAGCTGATCGCATACGTGATCTCAGGCATGCTCGCCGGCTTGGCCGGGGCCTTGTTGGGTAACTTCACCACTTTTATCAGCCCTGAGATGATGGACTGGACGCGATCAGGCGAGTTCATGTTCATGGTGATTTTGGGTGGCCTGGCCACCACGATCGGACCTGTGCTGGGCGCAGTGGTTTTCATTGTGGTGGAAGAAATTCTCTCCAAGATCACGATCTATTGGCAGCTGCCCTTTGGCGTCTTGCTCATTCTTGTGGTGCTCTACAGCAAGGGTGGATTAATCGGCATGATGACCAGCCTGCGCAAGTCAAAATCCAAGGAGACGGCGTGATGAGCGAGGTCATTTTGGAAACCCGCCACCTGATGAAGTCTTTTGGTGGTATCCGAGCCACCGACGACCTTAACCTTGCAGTGCACAAGGGCGAGCTTCACGCGGTGATTGGCCCCAATGGCGCGGGCAAGACCACGCTGATTACGCAGCTGTGTGGCACCCAACTGCCTGACAGCGGGCAGGTGCTGCTGCGCGGCAAAGACATTACCCAAGTGCCGGCGCACCGGCGCGCGCACATGGGCATGACCCGCTCGTACCAGATTACCTCGCTGATTCTGGACATGAGCGTTTTAGACAACGTGGCGCTGGCCGCGCAAGCCCACATGGGCTCTTCATACCGGTTTTTTCGCCCCGCCGCCCAGGACCGACCTGTGCGCGACTGGGCCAAGGCCTGTCTGGACAAAGTGGGCCTGGCCGACAAAGCGCACCAGCTCACGCGCGAACTCTCGCACGGTGAACACCGGCACATCGAAATTGCAATCGCCTTGGCCTCTAAGGCCGAGCTGATGCTGTTGGATGAGCCCATGGCGGGCTTGGGTGTCGAAGAGAGCCGCGCCATGGTGCGGCTGCTACAAGAAATCAAGGGGCAGCACACCATCGTGCTCATTGAGCATGACATGGATGCAGTGTTCGCGCTGGCTGACCGCATCTCGGTCCTGGTTTACGGACACATCATTGCCACGGGCTCACCTGCTGAAATCCGGGGTAACGATGAAGTCCAAGCGGCTTACCTGGGCGAAGAAAGCACGGCGGTCTGACATGCTGCAAGTCGACAAACTTTGTGCCCACTACGGAACTTCGCAGGCGCTGTTTGATATCAACCTGCGCCTGGAAAGCGGGCAGGTTGCCACGCTGCTTGGGCGCAACGGCATGGGCAAGACCACCACGATCCATTCGATCATGGGTATCGTGGCGCCCAGCGGCGGATCGATTGAATTTGAGGGCCAACAGCTCGTCGGTCAGCCTAGCTACAAGATTGCCAATCTCGGCATCGGTCTGGTGCCAGAGGGTCGGCAAATCTTTCCTAACCTGAGCGTGCGGGAAAACCTGGTGGCCACCGCATCCAACCACCTCAAACAACCTAACCCATGGTCCTTGCAGAGCGTCATTGAGCTTTTTCCTGAGATTAAGCCCCGCCTTGGCATCATGGGCAATCTGTTGTCCGGCGGCGAGCAACAAATGCTGGCCATTGGCCGCGCACTCATGACCAACCCCAAGCTGCTTGTCCTGGACGAAGCCACTGAAGGCCTGGCCCCGCTGGTGCGCCGGCGTATTTGGCAGGCTCTAGACCATATTCGCCAGACCGGCTTGTCGATTTTGATCGTCGACAAAAATCTGCACGACCTGATGCGCTTGGCGGATCAGCACTTCATCATCCAGCGCGGCCAGACCGTGTGGCATGGCAATAGCGACGCCCTGGAAAACGACACCAGCGCGAGAGAGACTTATCTCGGGCTATAGCGCCCTGGTGGCTCAAGCAAGCCAGAAATTTCAATGGCGATAGGCAAAATCCCCGGCGCCAGCAGGGATTGGCAGCGCGCTAGGCAGCTGGTCTGGCGCTGCACGATTGGCGCTGTGGAGATGGCGCTGGCGCTGGGCGTACAGGCTTTTGACTTGCAAGGCCATCGCGGCGCACGCGGCCTGGCTCCGGAAAACACCTTGCCCAGCTGGCAAAAAGCGCTTGAGCTTGGCGTCAACACCATCGAGTGCGATATGGCCGTCACCCGCGACGGCGTGGCGGTGGTACACCATGACCTGTGGCTCAACCCCAGCACCACACGCGATGCATATGGTCAATGGCTGCCGGGTCGCGGGCCAGCCATCAAAGATCTTACTTTTGAGCAACTGCAAAGGTACGACGTGGGCCGGATCAAGCCAGGTAGCGACTACGCCCGCTCATTTCCAAATCAGCAAGCTGCCGACGGCACCCGCATCCCACGGCTCTCCGAGCTGTTTGACCTACTCAAGCGCCCTGAGCACGCGCATGTGCAACTGGACTGCGAAACCAAGGTCAACCCCAACGAGCCCCAGGCCACCTTGCCAGCGCCTGAGTTTGCGCAGAAAGTCATTGCAATCACGCGCCAGCATGGCATGGCCAAACGCATGACCGTGCAGTCATTCGACTGGCGCACCCTGCAGCTGATTCAGCAGCAAGCACCAGAGATACGCACTATGTACCTCAGCGCACCGTGGACACTCAGACCCCAGTCCGACGGCAAGCCATCGGCCTGGTTGGCGGGCTTTGATCCCGCGCAATACGGCGGGTCAGTACCCAAGACGGTGCACGCGGCGGGCGGGGCCATTTGGGCGCCCAACCAGGGCTTTTTGACACCTACCCTGGTAGCCGAGGCCCATGCATTGGGCCTGAAAGTCATACCCTGGACAGTCAACGACCCAGCAATGATTGCCAGGCTGATCGACTGGGGTGTCGACGGCATCATCTCCGACTACCCTGATCGGGTACAGGCTGAGCAAAAGCGTCGTAGCGGGGCATCGAAGCCCGAGATCAAGCAGTCAAACATG
>Ga0222713_10006807_pt1 | contig 10802 bp, 7 predicted proteins | sample C33_649DmetaG_FD_165061 | JGI IMG/M metagenome (GOLD analysis project Ga0222713, IMG submission 165061) | Estuarine water microbial communities from San Francisco Bay, California, United States - C33_649D | ecosystem: Environmental > Aquatic > Marine > Unclassified | place: USA: California... | reverse complement strand
AACTCTTCCAAGCCTAATGGTGTTTGCTGAACTTTTAATTCGTACTTTTCAATATGAATAGACGTATACATCTGATTATTAACAAGTCTATTATTGATCAATATAGCATCCTCAAAATTGTACCCCTCCCAAGGAGTATATGCAACTAATATATTTTGACCTAGTGCTAATTCTCCATTCAAAGTAGCTGAACCATCTGCTAAAACATCACCTTTTCTAACCCATTCTTGCTCATTTACTACGGGTCTTTGATTTATACAAGTACCTTGGTTAGAACGTTTATAATTCTCAAGATTATAAGAATGTATTTTAAATTTATTGGAATATTCAGACTTTATTTCTACTATAATCCGGTTATTACAAACATACTTAACCAAACCACTTTGTTTTGCCAACACTATGGAACTGGAATCTCGAGCTGTATGTGCTTCTAAACCAGTGCCAACTAAAGGGTTCTCATTTTTTATTATAGGAACAGCTTGTCGTTGCATATTAGATCCCATTAAAGCACGGTTAGCATCATCATGTTCTAAAAAAGGAATTAAAGAAGTTGCTATAGAAATCATCTGTATAGGTGAAACAGCTATAAAATCAATATGCTCTACCTGTACAGTAGAAAACTCCTGTTTGTAACGAACAGGTACCAAATCCTTCATCACTAATTTACCTGACCTTGACAACAAGATATCACCAGGCGCTAAAAAGTTATCTTCTTCCTGTTCTGCTGATAAAAAGATTATACCAGAGTTAAAATCTACTTTTCAATAAGTTTGATATAGCAATCCACTAAAAAAATCAAGCATGAAATCCTCACATGACTTTAAATATAATAAAAAGTACAACTTTTTCAATCTAACATTTTAAAAATCAAAACCTTTATTACAGAATAAATGCTGAAATTATTTAAACATCACAATTTTGAAATCAAAAAATGCCAAACTTTCTCTAACACGAAAAAATGGACTTTCCATAAAGCCAAACTCATTTATTTTAGCGTACGTCGTGATAGAACCCACCAACCCTGCATTCTGCCCTTCTGGTGTATCGATTGGACATATACGACCATAATGACTCGGGTGAATTTCACGTACAACTAATCCTGTCCACTCACGACTCAAACCACCAGGACCAAATGAACTCACACGTCTCTTATGTGTTATTTCAGATAAAGGATTAGTCTCATCCATGAATTGAGATAGCTGACTTGAACCAAAAAATTCTCTCAATGAACCAACCAAAGGTTTGAAATTAAATGCCTGGAGATAACCTGAGTCTAATGGATTAGAAATTAAACCTTGTGAGAATTGCAAATCCAAAACTGAATCCACTTTTTCTAAAGCATATTGTACAGTTCGTTTCACTTTATCTAAATTCAATTTAAATTGATTTTGAACAAGCTCTCCTGCGGATCGTATACGCTTATTTTTAAGATCATCCATATCATCTACATTGCCAACACCATATTCAAGGTTTATCAAGTAATTAACTGCAGCCAAAATATCTTCAGGACGTAAGACAGTCTGATGAATAGATGCTTTAAGATGCAACTTTTTATTAAGCTTTAATCGCCCGATTTTACCCAAATCATAAAAATCTGCATTCATCAAATTATTAAAAACTAAATTAATCGACTCTTTTAAAGTCGAGGATTTGTCAGGCTTCAGAATAGAAATCAATAGCATTAAAGCATCACTAGTAGACAATGGATTAGATTTTTCTAATGATCTAACTAAAAACTCAGGATGCCTAACCGAATAAAAGATTTTCTTTTGAGAAATACCAAGAGACTGAAGTAAAACAAAAATTGGGATTTTTTTAGACTTATTAAATCTAGCCCAGATATAACCATCTTTATCCATTTCAATCCTAAACCATGCACCAGCGTTTGGAATAACCGTAGCAACAGATGATCTATGGTTCTCTTTGCTAAACTCGAATTTATAATATATACCGGGACTACGGACAATTTGGTTTATTATGACACGCGGAGATCCATTTATAACAAATGTTCCTCGTTCTGTCATCAATGGAACATCCCCGAAACAGATATTATCTATTTTTGATTTAAAACGTTTTTTATAAACTAACTGAGCTGGTACATATAACATTGCACTATAAGTTTGTGAGTTCAACAAAGCATAACTAGGTGTTAATTTAGTTCTTTTAAATTTCAAATCCTGAATATATAAAAATAATTCTATATTGTTATGACAAATATAATCCAGCTTCTTAAGCTCACTTCTTAAACCAAACAATAAAAATCTTCTAAAACTATCACGCTGAATTCCTATTAAATCAGGCAAGTCTTTATTCAATACCATATAAAAATTAAATCTTAAAGTTTTCAAAAAATATTTCCACTGAATTTATAAAAATCCTATGATAAAATAAGATATATACTCGCAAATTAAGGGTATAAATTTTATTTGTGTAAATTTTCCCATCAATTTCGAGAAAGGCGCTTTAAGCGTATCTTATGTGATTAGTTCTGATGCTTTAAGATTTAAGGATTATTTTAGTATTGAATTATGTTTATCTAGTATGAACTCTAATATAAACAAAGAAAAATCTTTTATAATAAAGTAAAGTATTTTTTTAAATTTTTACAAAATAAAAAAACATGGAAACTCCAGCTTTCTTCTCTGCAATTTTCTTAGGGTGCCTGTTGCTTAGCATGACAGGTTATTCAATATATATTGGATTTGGACCACCTTCCAAAGAACTAAGAGATCCTTTTGAAGAACACGAAGATTAATAATTATCAAAATTTTAAAGAAAGTAAATTTAATATTAACTTAGACTTTATGGCATCTACATCAAAAGCCAAAGTACAAATTACTCAAGGTAAAGTAACAGCTTTAGGTACAGCATTAAAACCATTAAATTCTGAATATGGTAAAGTTGCACCTGGATGGGGTACAACTGTTGTAATGGGTGTATTCATGGCCTTATTCGCTATCTTTTTAATTATCATTTTAGAAATTTACAATCAATCTGTACTTCTAGACAATGTTGGTATGAGCTGGCAAAGTATGAAAGGTTAGTATAAAGTTGCATCAAAATGCAACTTTATAAAGTATCTATTTTACAATACGCGGAGGTTCACGAAAGAAAATAGCAAAGAAAATAACTCCTAATGTTCCGACTAATAAAAATGTATAAACTAAAGCTTCCATAAATCTCTTAAAATTCTAATTATACCGTTTCACACACTTAAACAATCCTTATATTACAACATAAATGCTATACAGTTTGCTTTCTTGTAGTTGCATCACCTAACTTCTGGAAAGCACCAAATTCGATCTGCTCTTCTAAATCTGGATCAATACCTGCGAAAACATCTCGGAAGATAGTTCTAGCGCCATGCCAAATATGACCAAAAAAGAATAGTAAAGCGAAACATAAATGACCAAATGTAAACCATCCACGAGGGCTGCTTCGGAAAACACCATCTGATTGTAAAGTTGCACGATCAAACTCAAAAATTTCACCTAATTGAGCACGTCTTGCGTATTTCTTAACAGTAGCTGGATCACTAAAACTTACTCCATCTAATTCACCACCATAAAAACTTACACTTACACCTACTTGCTCAATACTATACTTAGATTCAGCACGACGGAACGGTACATCAGCACGAACAATGCCATCTTGATCTAGTAATAAAACCGGAAACGTTTCAAAAAATGTAGGCATGCGTCGAACTGTAAGTTCACGCCCTGATTTATCTGTAAAAACAGCATGGCCTAACCAACCAGCAGCAATACCATCGCCATTATCCATAGGACCTGATCTGAAAAGTCCACCTTTAGCTGGATTATTTCCTATGTAATCATAAAAAGCCAGCTTTTCTGGAATTTTAGACCAAGCTTGACTAAGTGTATCGCCTTCTGACAGAGAAGCTTGAACACGTCTTTGTGTCTCAACCTGGAAGAAGCTCTGATCCCACTGGTAACGAGTTGGACCAAATAACTCAATTGGAGTTGCTGCTGAACCATACCACATTGTGCCTGCCACAACAAAAGCTGACCAAAACACAGCAGCAATACTACTAGATAATACTGTTTCAATATTACCCATTCTAAGTACCTTATAAAGTCTTTGAGGCGGACGAACCGTTAAATGAAATAGACCTGCGATAATACCTAAAATACCCGCAGCAATATGGTGCGAAGCAATACCACCAGGATTATAAGGATCAAATCCTTCAGCTCCCCAAGCAGGTGTTACAGGTTGCACTGAACCCGTAATTCCATATGGATCAGAAACCCAAATACCAGGTCCATAAAGACCAGTTACATGGAAAGCACCAAATCCAAAGCATAATAGACCTGATAAGAATAAGTGAATACCGAAAATCTTTGGTAAGTCAAGAGCTGGATCGCCAGTTCTAGGATCACGGAATAATTGTAAATCCCAATAAACCCAATGCCAAATAGCAGCTAAAAATAACAAACCAGATAATACAATGTGAGCTGCAGCTACTCCTTCGTAACTCCAAAAACCTGGGTTAGCAGCATTTTCACCGCTAATACTCCAAGCACCCCAAGACTTAGTAACACCTAAGCGTGTCATAAATGGAAGTACAAACATGCCTTGACGCCACATTGGATTTAGCACTGGATCTGATGGATCAAAAATAGCAATCTCATATAATGCCATTGATCCTGCCCACCCAGAAACTAGTGCAGTATGCATTAAATGCACTGAAATTAAACGTCCAGGATCATTCAACACTACCGTATGTACTCTATACCATGGAAGTCCCATAAGAAACCTAAAGAAAATTAAGCTTGACTTTCTTTTAATAATAAATAACCACTATCAAATTATATCACATAAAAACAAATTTTTCTACAGGTGGAGAGACTCGAACTCTCACATCATAAGACACAAGAACCTAAATCTTGCGCGTCTACCAATTCCGCCACACCTGCTAATAACCGGACAAGGAGGGATTCGAACCCCCGGCACAATGGTTCGTAGCCATTTGCTCTGTCCACTGAGCTACAAGTCCTTAATATGCTCCCCAAGTAGGACTTGAACCTACGACAAGTCGGTTAACAGCCGACTGCTCTACCACTGAGCTATTGAGGATTAATAACACAAATTTATTATACCAAATTTTTTAGACTTTGTCATCTAAAGAATTTAATATGCTAGACCCATACTTCGTGTTGTCTCTGATCCTAAGTAAACACGAACACTTAAGAAATCAGTTGGGCACGCTGATTCACAACGCTTACAACCTACACAGTCTTCAGTTCTGGGAGCAGAAGCTATCTGACCTGCTTTACAGCCATCCCAAGTTACCATTTCTAACACATCTGTAGGACAAGCACGAACACACTGTGTACATCCAATGCAAGTATCATATATCTTTACCGAATGAGACATAAAACTCCTAAATTTTTAAATTATTATTTTTGGGCTAAAAGTAGTATAACCTAAATGTCAAAATGTTATTTCTCATTATTGGCCAAATAAACAAAACCCTCAGACCGACCTGATAAAACAGCTTTAGCTAACGAAATAGCACGAACAGCTTGCTTATCAGCTTTACGTTTCCAAGAACTCTTACGCATATTAGTTTTAGATTTTGACATTTTCTTCTTAGGAACAGCCATTTATTAATTGAAAATTAAATAAACTTTTTATCTTAATACCACCAGCTCAAAGCATAAAAGGTACCTACAGATCATCAAAAGATACCCGTAATGAGCATTTCTCAACACTAATATGAAAAACTACTAGATTAGTTTTAAGACCAGCTTAAATCGAGTTTATAAGAGTTTAGAGTTTTGTAATCTTAATACTTAAAAATTAAAAGGTACCTACAGATCATCAAAAGATATTCGTAATGAACATTTCTAAAAATTTATGGGTGAAACCACGTAACAAATTTTTTCGATAGCTTAAATCGATTTTTTGAGTTTTAATAATTTTATCTTTGTCTTGGCATCGAGATAATTTCCCATAGAGTTTCCCCTAAAGTATATTTTCCGTAACACTATTTCACAGCTAAGTTCGAAATGGATTTAGCGTGGGTCCAATGCACTATAAACACCAAGAAGTTAAGGTTAAATTCTCGATCTGTTAGTATATCTCAGCTGCAATCATTACTGATCTTACACTTGATACCTAATAAACAGCTAGTCTAGCTGTGATCTTACAAATAGAGAGTACTCATCTCAAGGTAGGCTTCCTGCTTATATGCTTTCAGCAGTTATCCATGCATGCGTGGCTACCCAGCATTTCCTGTTGGCACAAGAACTGGTACACCAGAGGCACGTTTTTTATGGTCCTCTCGTACTAACAAAAAATCCTTTCAATACTCTGACGCCTGGACCGGATATGGACCGAACTGTCTCACGACGTTCTGAACCCAGCTCATGTGCCGCTTTAATGGGCGAACAGCCCAACCCTTGAGACATGCTTCTGCCACAGGATGCGACAAGCCGACATCGAGGTGCCAAACCTGCACGTCGATGTGAACTCTTGGTGCAGATCAGCCTGTTATCCCTAGCGTAACTTTTATCTGTTGAGCGATGACTCTTCCACTCGATATCATCGGATCACTAAGGCCAACTTTCGTTTCTGCTCGACTTATAGGTCTTGCAGTTAAGCTCTCTTGTGCCTTTACACTCTACAGCTAATTTCCGTCTAGCCTGAGAGAACCTTTGCACACCTCAGTTACTTTTTATGAGGTAACTGCCCCAGTTAAACTGCCCACCTGAAACTGTCAAATGTCCTGATTCAAGGAACATTATTAGATTTCTAACTCTTTCAGAGTGGTATCTCACTAATGGCTCAGCTATTCCCAAAAGAATAACTTCATCGCCTCCCACCTATTCTGCGCAAAAAAAGTTTAAAACCAACTTCAAGCTACAGTAAAGCTGCATAGGGTCTTTCTGTCCAAATCCAGGAAAACCGCATCTTCACAGTTAATTCTATTTCACTGAGCCTCTCTCTGAGACAGCTCCCACATCATTACACCTTTCGTGCAGGCCAGAACTTACCTGGCAAGGAATTTCGCTACCTTAGGACGGTTATAGTTACCGCCGCCGTTCACTGGGGCTTGAGTCGCGAGCATTGAACCCACTTCCTTAACCTTCCAGCACTGGGCAGGTGTCAGCTTCTATATATTGTCTTTCGACTTTGCAGAAACCTGTGTTTTTGGTAAACAGTTGCATGGGACTAGTCACTGCGACCCTTATTACAGGGCACTCCTTCTCCCAAAGTTACAGAGTCATTTTGCCGAGTTCCTTAGAGAGAGTTAGCTCACGCCCCTTAGCATTCTCTGCTTACCTACCTGTGTCAGTTTTAGGTACAGGTGCCTTTACTTGCATGTTACAAAAGCTTTTCTTGGAAGTATGGCATCAGCTACTTATAACACCGTAGTGTTGCGTATTCACTTCTTAGCTCAGGATATTTTTTATTACATCCTTCAACACCTTAAAAGCTTAAACTGGAAACCAACTACCAGCTAGCCTAGCCTTCTCCGTCACTCTTAACTAAAATAAAAACAGTACAGAAATATTAATCTGTTATCCATCGACTACACCAATAGGTCTCATCTTAGGTCCTGACTAACCCTCCAAGGACGAGCCTTCTAGAGGAAACCTTAGGTTTTCGGGGTATTGGATTCTCACCAATATTTTCGTTACTCAAGTTGACATTCTCACTTCTGATTCGTCCATACACCCTTTCGATTGTACTTCAACCTAATACAGAACGCTCCTCTACCGATATCTCATCTCACAGCATCGACAAACAACTTAGTCCCGTTCATTTTTGGCGCGAAGACACTTGACCAGTAAGCTATTACGCACTTTTTAAAGGGTGGCTGCTTCTAGGCAAACCTCCTGGTTGTCTATGTGTCAACACATCCTTTGCCACTTAGTTGTTATTTTGGGGTCTTATCTGGTGATCTGGGCTGTTTCCCTCTTGACAATGAAGCTTATCCCCCACTGTCTCACTACCTAAGTGAAGGCATGCTTAGTATTCAGAGTTTGCTACGATTTGGTACCGCGTTAGCAGCCCGCACCGATACAGTGCTTTACCCCTAAACAGCTCATACTTAAGTGCTGTGCCTCAACACATTTCGAGGAGATCCAGCTATCTCTGAGTTCGATTGGAATTTCTCCCCTAATCACAGCTCATCCCCCGATTTTTCAACATCGGTGGGTTCGATCTTCCACTTAGGTTTAACCAAGCTTCATTCTGGCCATGATTAGATCACCCAGGTTCGGGTCTTTAAATAGGGACTAACGCTTTATTCAAGCTCGCTTTCACTTTGGCTCCGATTTTTTAATCTTAACCTGCCACTACCTAAAAGTCGCCAACACATTCTTCAACAGGCACATAGTCAATCTTTAAGAAGACCTCCTACTGCTTGTAAGCTTATAGTTTCATGATCTATTTCACTCCTCTCCCGAGGTTCTTTTCACCTTTCCTTCACAGTACTTGTTCACTATCGGTCACTTATTAGTATTTAGTCTTACGAGGTGGTCCTCGTAGATTCACACAGAATTCCACGTGCTCTATGCTACTTGGGATACAAAATAAGTATACGGTCATAAAGATATAGGGCTATCACCTGTTAACGCTCTGCCTTCCAACAGATTCTCCTTCAACCGCACACTAAAAATCTGTCCCACAACACCGAAAATACGGTTTAGACTTATTCCATTTCGCTCGCCGCTACTAAGAAAATCGCTTTTGCTTTTTATTCCTCCAGCTACTAAGATGTTTCAATTCACTGGGTTTGCTCTTACTTGACTATAAATTCATCAAGCAGTTTGTAAGGTTGCCCTATTCGGAGATCTTCAGGTCAAAGCTTTTTTGCAGCTCACTGAAGCGTTTCGTCGCTTAATACGTCCTTCATCGCCAATAAGTGCCAAGGTATCCTCTATAAGCTCTTTGCTACTTAACCTAATTTCGTTTAGTAAGGTTGGGCCATGCTGGACTTGAACCAGCGACCTCACCCTTATCAGGGGTGCGCTCTAACCAACTGAGCTAATGGCCCAAGCTTAAAATATCCTATTTTAAATTAGGAGGTGTTCCAGCCACACCTTCCAGTACGGCTACCTTGTTACGACTTCACTCCAGTTACTAGCCCTGCCTTAGTTATCCCCATCCTAAAGGTTAAGGTAATAGTTTCGGGCGTTTCCAGCTTCCATAGTGTGACGGGCGGTGTGAACAAGATCTGGGAACGGATTCACCGCTGTATTCTGACCAGCGATTACTAGCAATTCCACCTTCATGCAGGCGAGTTTCAGCCTACAATCTGAACTAAGACAAGGTTTTTGAGGTTAGCTAGCTTTCACAAGATCGCAACTCTTTGTCCTCATCATTGTATCACGTGTGTAGCCCAGGATGTAAGGGGCATGCTGATTTGACGTCATCCTCTCCTTCCTCACAGTTTATCACTGGCAGTCTCTTTAGAAATCAACTAAAGACAAGGGTTGCGCTCGTTTACAGACTTAACTGCACATCTCACGACACGAGCTGACGACAACCATGCACCACCTGTGTAGAGGTTCCAATAAAGGCACATTCTATCTCTAGAACTTCCTCTTCATGCAAACCCTGGTAAGGTTCATCGGGTTGCATCGAATTAAACCACATGATCCACTGCTTGTGCAGATCCCCGTCAATCTATTTGAGTTTCACACTTGCGTGCGTACTCCCCAGGTGGGATACTTAACGCGTTAGCTACAATAGTGAGATGAACCCACCACTTAGTATCCATCGTTTACAGCTAAGACTACCGGGGTATCTAATCCCGTTCGCTCCCTTAGCTTTCACCTCTCAGTGTCAGTGAATCGGTCCAGTAAATCGCTTTCGCAACGGGTATTCTTCCTAATATCTACGCATTTCACCGCTACACCAGGAATTCTATTTACCTCTCCCGCACTCTAGCCGCATAGTATTCAATGCCCTATCAAAGTTATGCTCTAACCTTTAACATTGAACTTTTACAGCAACCTACAGGTGCTTTACACCCAATAAATCCGGATAATGCTTCTACCCCCTGTATTACCGCGGCTGCTGGCACAGAGTTAGCCGGTAGTTATTCACGGAGTACCTTCAAAATTATTCGTCCGGAAAAGAAATTTACAACCCAAAGGCCTTCATATTCCACGCGGTATTGCTTTGTCAAGCTTTCGCTCATTGCAAAAAATTCCCCACTGCTGCCACCCGTAGGTGTCTAGGCCGTGTCTCAGTCCTAGTGTGGCTGATCATCCTCTCAAACCAGCTACTGATTACAGCCTTGGTAAGCCATTACCTTACCAACAAGCTAATCAGGTGCAAGCTCATCCCTTGACAAAAATCTTTCACTTTTCAGCTTATCCGGTATTAACCCACGTTTCCATGGGGTATCCCTGATCAAGGGGTAGATTCTTACATGTTACTCACCCATTCGCCACTAACCGAAGTTCGTACGACATGCATGTGTTAGGCATACCGCAAGCATTCATCCTGAGCCATAGTCAAACTCTCCATGTTAAATAGCCCAACTTTATCCTAGTCATCTACATCCAATAACCTCATCCTACGATAGTACACCTCTATCGACTTTAGTTAGCTTTTAAATTCTACTATTCTACACAGCAGTGATCCCACGCTGCTTACCGTTTGGAGCCGATAAACAAAGTTCGGAGATCTTCGCCATGCTGGACTTGAACCAGCGACCTCACCCTGATCAAGGGTGCGCTCTAACCAACTGAGCTAATGGCCTTCAGTGCGACCTAGTAATGGTCGATTTCTTTTAAAAAGTCTCCTCCTCTCCTCCACTG
>Ga0222713_10006805_pt1 | contig 10806 bp, 5 predicted proteins | sample C33_649DmetaG_FD_165061 | JGI IMG/M metagenome (GOLD analysis project Ga0222713, IMG submission 165061) | Estuarine water microbial communities from San Francisco Bay, California, United States - C33_649D | ecosystem: Environmental > Aquatic > Marine > Unclassified | place: USA: California... | reverse complement strand
GACTCTGCGTATGATCAGGCAGAACCAACAAACAGTTACTGGGGTCTTGCTTCGGCGCTTACTGTTGATGATGGTATTGTTTACCTTGACGGTAAGTTCGTAAACCACGAAACGCAAACAATCATTCTCTCCAAGTATTCAAACCTTCCTTCTGTTAAGGTTGGATTTCAACTAGCAGAAACTACTGTTTCCTCTGAAGATGACCAGACATTACTTGATCCAGCGCAGGGATCGTTCAACTATGCTGCTCCTGGCGCAGACAGATACAAGGTAACAACAACCCTTGTTAAATATGACACGGGAGAAACCCTGCCCGCAACGTTCAGTCAACTCGTTGATATTGTTAATGGTGAAATTCAAAGAACATACACTGCAAACATCTACGGCGAGCTTGGCAAAAACATGGCAAGACGCACATATGATGAATCGGGCAACTATGCAGTCAGACAATTCCCTGTTCTTATCAAAGAGCATTTGAACGTAGATGGTAACAACGGTCTTAAGGAATTAAATGCCACTGATCCAGAACGTGGTGGTGACGCAGATCTTCTTGCTATCGGTCTCGAAGCAGGTAAGGCATATGTTCGTGGTTTCGAGCATGAAACTTTCCAAACAGAATACGTCGTAGTTCCAAAAGGTCTTACAACAGTTTCTGTTCAGGAATCCTCGATCAGCACTGCATATGGTAACTATATTCTAGTTGATGAATTCTGTGGTCTGTGGGATCTTAATGGTGGCGATCGCGTAAGTCTGAGAAGTGCTGCACAAGGCGCTGTTACTGATGGAACTTTCTCTGCTGCAGTTGCTCCAGGATCCCAAGTTGGTACTGCTCGCGTAAAACAAATTGTCTATCAGTCTGGAACTGCGGGTGCTGCTGCGGCAGAATATAGATTATATCTCTACGATATTCAAATGTCAAGCGGCGATTTTAAAGACGTTCGTGGTATTTACTACAACGACGCGACTGCTGATGGTCATGCCGACGTAGTTTTGACTGGTGGTAATGCTGTTCTACAGGAAACAAGTTTCAACAGATCTCTATACAGACTTCCATCAAGAGCAACGAAGACTATTGCTCCAAATTCTGTTTACGACAACTCGTTTATCTACACCAAAGAATTCGATGGGGAACTTAACGCAAACGGTCAGGTAACAATTACTCTGAGTGGTGACGAAACATTCCCATATGATTCATTTACTGCAACAATCATCAAAAATAACTTTACCATGATGATGAAAGAAGCAGCGACAATCAACTCGGTTTCGAGACCGATTGGTTCAGTGCTTGATCTTACTGGCGCTACATTCACAAAGAACTCATCACAGTCAATCACAATTGATCTTACTGGTGGCGTAACTTCTGCTCCAAAGCAAGTTAAACTATATGTCAACGTCCAATCAGCGAACGCTCAACCTGTTCTAAAGGTTCTTCGTGAAGATCGTTATGTAATCGTTAATACGAATACTCACCCATCAACAAGCGGCGGGACATATTCGCTCGGTCTTTCTGACATTTATCAAATCAAGAATATCTTCATTGGCGCACATACTGATTCCGATTCGGCAGTAGTTGCTGCAGGAAATGATGTTGCTTCTTCGTTTACTCTTGATAATGGTCAACGAGATAACGAATATCGTAACGCCAAGATTGTAAAGAAAGCATCTGGTCCTTCTCTGATAGACAAGAAACTTGTAATTAAGTTAGACTACTTCACGCACGACGGTTCCTCTGCAGATGGAACATTCTTTACGGTAGACTCATATCCAATTGATGATACTGGTGCTACTGCTGCGACGATTAAAACTCAGGATATTCCTGTTTACATTTCACCGATTACAGGTGAATCGTTTGATCTTCGCGACACCCTAGACTTCCGTGTTCGTTATTCTGATTCTGCAGCAAACTCTACGACTGTTGGTAGTGCCTCAACGAATCCAACGGAGAGTACAACTATCACAGCACCATCTATTGGTATCACGAATCCAGTTCCAACTGAACAGTTTATTACTGATCTGGAATATTATCTTGGAAGAACCGACAGACTTATCATTGACTCCGAGGGTATCTTCAGTTCTATCTACGGGACTCCTTCACTAGCACCATTGACACCAGCAGAACCTGAAAATGCGATGTCGCTGGCGATCATTAATATTCCTCCGTATCCATCGCTTGCACCAAATGTTGCCAAGACTGTTAATCGCCCAGACTATGGCGTAACATTCCGTGCTATCGATAATCGCCGTTACACAATGCGCGACATCGGCGTTCTGGAACAGCGTATCAATCGTCTTGAGTATTACACTTCGCTATCTCTGCTTGAAAAGGCAGCGAGCGATCTTTCTATCCCTGACGGATCTGGTCTCGATCGCTTCAAGAATGGTATTCTTGTTGATGCGTTCACAGGACACAACGTTGGTAACGTCTTTGATTCTGCATATCATATCTCTATCGATCCATCGAAGAAAGAGATGCGTCCTTTCTTCTATCTAGAAAATATTGATATTGGTTATGACTCGGATAGTTCAACCAATGTCTATAAGACAGGCGATCTGATCACTCTACCATATACAAACGTAGAGATGACCAAAAATCCTTCTGCTTCCAAACCAAGAAATTGCGTCGGCGAGTTACTATTCAATTACATCGGAAATATGGAACTAGATCCACCAGTTGATAACTGGACGGATACCGCACAACTACCAGATGTTAGCGTAAACTTCGACGGTAATTATGATGCTTGGGAAAACTTGTCAGATGCTTGGGGCACTCAATGGGGTAACTGGCAGGATGTTGTAACTGGAAGAACTGCGGTAGGGCAGTCGTCAGAAACTGTTGCAGGTAACACTACTCTGAGTGGTGATCTTTTGCTACAGCAACAAACGCAAGTTGTTACAACAACAATCCAGCAAAGACAAACTCGTCAGGGCGTATCTCTATCAGTTACACCTGAAACGCAATCACAAAGAACTGGCGCTCGAGTAACTAATACTTCGATCATCCCGTTCATGCGTTCCGTAGTTGTTACGTTTATTGCGCAGAGACTAAAACCAAACACCAGAGTTTATCCATTCTTCGATGGTGTTGCAGTTGCTGAACATTGTCGTCCACTAGACTTTGATCCTGCGACGGACCAGAAACCAAACGATCCTGCTAGATATTCAACATATGCTGATGGTGATTATGGAGATCCGCTGATCACTAATGCGCAGGGTGTTTGCGTCGGTCAATTCAGAATTCCAGCAGCAACGTTCAGAACAGGCGATAAGAACTTCCGTCTCTGTGATGACCAATTCAACCGTGATGCGTTCATTACCACGGCATCTACCAAGACTTGGTCAGCAAACGGACTTTCGCAGAACGTTCAAGATACTGTTGTTTCAACCAGAGTTGCTAATGTCGAATTATCATCAGTATCAGATTCTAGATCGGTATTCGAAACCGAACGAACTGAAAATAGAATTGCTGATAGGCAAGTTGGTGTAATCGAAAGAACAGTTAACAATACGTTCACAACTGTTAACAATATTACCAACATTGATAACACAGTAACTAATACTACTGTCATCAATAATACCAACGTGACGCAAGTAATTTCTGATCCTCCTGTAATTACAGAAGATCCTGTAGTAGATCCTCCGCGTGAAGTCGTGGTTGTAGAAACACCAACACCAGATCCATGTGCACCAGTGGAAACTTGCTGGGAAGCATCAACAATCGATTTAGAATTGGGTGGATTTGATGTTACATTTGGCGGCAGCAGAACTCCTATAACAATTGCTGCAGGTTGTAACACGATTAATCCTTGCGCGCAACCTGCTCGTGGAAGAGATCCAATCGCACAAACTTTCTATGTTGAAGGTATGCCGTTTGGTTGCTATGTAACAAATCTTGACATCTATTTCAGAACAAAATCATCATCTGCACCAATCACTCTACAGGTCCGCGAAGTTGTAAATGGTTATCCTGGTAACAAGGTAATTCCGTTTGGCGAAGTTACATTGAATCCTTCTGCCGTTTCGGTAAGTGAAACTGCTGCAACAGCAACAACTTTCACATTCCCGTCACCAGTATATCTGCAAAACAATACTGAATATTGCTTTGTGTTACTTCCTGCTGGTAACAATCCAGATTACAATATCTGGGTGTCGGAACTTGGCGAAAACGAACTCGGAACTCAGAATAGAATTTCTGAACAACCACATATCGGTGTTCTATTTACCTCTGCAAACAACAGATCGTGGACTGCATGGCAGAAAGAAGATATTAAGTTTACTCTTCGTCGCGCAGACTTTTCTATTAATACTGTCGGTTCGGTTGTAATGCGTAACATGAACGTTGATTATCTGAAATTTGATTCGTTCTCTGACGGTAACTTTGCTGCAGGCGATACTGTTCATGGGTTTACCTTCACAATCTCAAACCCAGGAAGCGGATATACAAACGGAACTATTTCGCACACTCTATCAGGCGGTGGAGCAACAACTAATGCTACAGTTGACGTAACAATCGCAGGTGGTCTAGTTACCGATGTAGTTGTTACGGATCCAGGAGCAGGATACACAAGCAATCCGACTCTGACAATCTCTAGTGGTGGTGGATCCAGCGCCGTAGTTACCGTTGTTCTCAATACAGGATTCGTAAAACAATACGATACTCTATATAATGTCGGTAAGTTGCTGATCACCAAGGGTTCATTTACTGCTACTGACATTGTTGGTAATGGAACTACATATGCTGAAATCACTGAAGTCGAGAATAAGCAATTGAACGTTCTAGAAACCAACATCGGGTTTATTGATCATACTCCTGCGACAGTTTCTTGGTCAGTCGCACCAACTGCAACAGGTGCTGGTGCTGGTGGAACTACCTACGAAGGTTTCAACGTCGGTCAGGAGCATGAATTAACATACGAAGCACAGGTATATTCCTACTCGAATGAACAAGCAGATCTTGGTGGAGATAAATCTCTGACAGTAAGAGCAGGTATGGTAACACAAACATCTACTGTTTCGCCTGTTATTGATACCAGAAAATGTTCCATCATCGCAGTTGCGAATGATGTAAACAATCTTACTACGAATGAAGATGGTAACAATGGTTCTGCTGCCTCGAAGTATATTTCGCGCCGTGTTGTGCTTGATGACGGACAAGACGCAGAAGATCTGAAGGTTTATCTGAGCAACAAGATTCCAACAGGATGCGACGTAAAGGTTTATGGTAGATTCCAAGAATCAACCGATTCCTCGAACTTTGACGATCTTGATTGGATCGAGTTGGAGTTAACAAACTCTCCTCTTGATAGCGCATCAAAGTCAGGTTTTGTTGAGTATGAATATACAATTCCTGCGGCAAATAAAAATGGCAGTGACGTTTTCGAATATACTGTTGGAAGCGCGACCTTCACTGGATATAAAACGTTCGCAGTAAAGATTGTTCCTCTTTCGTCAAACAGTTCTGTCGTTCCTCGTGTAAGAGAACTAAGAGCGATTGCGTTGCAGGTATAATATGTCAACTAAAATCAAACTAACAGACACAAACAAATACGAAAGGGATAGTCATTCGAAGGCAATACTTTCGAATGACCTTCCTGCCTTAACAGCGTATAAGGCGCGTAAAAAACACATGATGCAAATTGAATCATATGGTGACGATATAAATAATCTTAAGAATGAGATGATTGAGATTAAAAACTTACTAACACAAATTCTACAGAAACAAGGATAAAAAAGCATGAGCACTCTTACCCTTAGATCTGTAAAGGGGACTCCGCTGACAAATACTGAGGTTGACGACAACTTCAGCAATTTGAATACAGACAAGTATGAATCTGGTGACAGTCCTTCTTTTGCAGATTTGACAATAACAGGCACTCTTACCACATCGGTGTCAGGAACAGTTTCCGCAGCAGGATCTACGCAAGGTGATGCCACTGCACTAACTAAAACAGTCAATATCGTAACAACTGCTAGTGCAGCGCAGGGCGTTAAGTTGCCTACTGCTGCTGCAGGTATTAATATCAAAGTTGTTAACACAACTGCAGTTACCATTGTTGTATACCCAAATACGTCAGACGTTATTGATGGTGGAACGACCAACGCTGGTGTGAATTTGGCACCATACTCATCGGTAGAATTGGTTGCTCAGGATACTCAAGACTGGTATCGCGTAACAAATCTCATTGTTTATGACTCAAGCGGTAACAGGCTGAATTAATAATGAATCCTCTAAAGGTCAAAGCATCAGGGTCCCCAATCACTTCTGCAAACATCAGCGGTTTGCAGACTATGACCGATTCAGAGGTAAAAAATTATATTGCCAATGTTATCACTGAAAAATTCGCAGCAGTAACTAATGGTACTGGCACTGCTGAAATAAACATCACAACAGACAATTCGGGTTCTGGGACTTCAATCGGATCTTTTGTTGATACCAATAGAACTGAATCGATTGGCACGCATCCCGCGACTGGAAATACTACAACTACAACGTACTACGCAAAGCAGGTAACTGCTGCTGCATCAGAAAGTGTCACTCATAGACCACTCGCTTGGGATTCTCATCTTGAAGAGATGAGTGATGGTGATATTGATGGCGTTATGGATCTCTGTATTGCGGCAATGGTTTCTGAGTCTAGTTATACTGCTGGACAATACAAATTACAAGCATCGGCGCCATCGGGCGGGACTTGGGTTTCAAGATACACATTGACTGACACCGCGCAAGGCGGAAACACTGTGACGTATCTATGGCAGAAAACTGTTGCGTCATCATCTCCGAATTCTGACTATACACCACTTCGTGCATTTAATGGCGCGAACTGCAAACAGATGTCTGAAGCAGAGATCGAGTTGATGCTTCCGAACTTCCGTAATAGAATTATTGATGCAGGAATCGGAACCTATAAATTACAATCATCAGCACCTTCTGGTGGAACGTGGGTGCAGATGGGTAACGAGTTTTCCGATACTCGCGAGCAAGTTTCTCCGCAGAATTATGCTGGTAACTACAGTGGAAACTTCACGGGTAACTACAGTGGTAACTATGGTGGCGTAGCAAATTACAGCGGAACATATTCTAATACATTTTCAACAACATCAAATTACACAAGTAACTTTTCTGGTAATTATACTGGAACTGCTGGTTATTCTAACACCTTCTCGTCGGCAGGAAATTTCGCAGGTCCAACATATACTGCGCCACTAGGTCCGCTGGTTGGATATTCTGGTTCTTATACTGGATCACCATTCTACTCGCCGTTCTTTAGCAGTTCAGGTCCATCGTATAGTGGTAACTACGCATCTTACTACTCTGGATCGAGAAACTATGCTGGCACTTATGTCGGAACAGGAGCAACATATTCTGGTATAGCATATTACTCTGGTTCGAGAAACTATGCTGGTAGTTACGCAGGAACTGACACATATACAGGTAATTATAGTGGCACGCCAGGACCAGGATATACTGGTGTCTTTATGGCAGATTTCTATGTAGGTTATTACTCGGCGATTAATTCTTACAATGAGTATTACTCGAATCAGATACCTGATCCATATAGTGGATTGCAGACAGTTTATTTTAATGGACCATCTTACACTGGTCCTGGTCCAGCATATGCTGGTTCATATCAGGAACAGGTGTTTATTCCTGGTGTAGGAATGATACCTGCATTTTATACTACAAGTTTCTCTTCGCCAGGAGGTACTTATACTGGGTATTTCGCAGGTCCAGCAACCTACTCGGGATCTAGAACGTATTCTGGTAACTATGCAGGAACGGGTCCAGGATATACTGGTATAGCGTATTATTCGGGTTCAAGAAACTATGCTGGTACATACGTAAGTAACTTTGCTGGTAATTATTCCGGAACAGTTTCGTTCCAAGGTCCAGCATATGGTACATCATACACTGGAACCTATAATGGATTTGTTCCACCAACTCCATATACTGGGTATTTCTCAGGACCAGGAGGATTTTACACTGGTTATTTCACAGGTCCAGCAAACTACTCTGGTAATTACCAAGGAAGTTTCTCTACAACAACAAACTATACTGGCAACTTCAGTGGAAATTATGCAGGCGGCGGAACTTACTCCGGAAACTATTCTGGTTCGTATATAAATACCTTTACTGGTAATTATAGTGGCGCGACAATTCAAGCGACTAAAGATACAGTTTCAACAATTAAGTTGTGGATTAGAACTGCGTAAACTATGGTATTGAGAAACAAATCCTCGGCGACACCCGTTTCTTCGTCAAACTGGCAAGGTTTGCAAGCCATGTCGACTGCCGAGATTAAGAATTACATCGCACAAACATTAACCGTGTCATTCGGAGCAAACTCTGATGGTACTGGTACTGGCGAACTCAATATCACAACAAATAATAGCGGATCTGGCACTGCGATTGGAACCTTTGCGGACACAGATCGCCAAGAAGCAACAGGTACTCACCCTGCTACTGGCGCATTTGATACAGTTACATACTACGCAAAACAAGTATCTGCTGCTGCGTCGGAAAGCATTACAAATCGTCCACTGAAATATGATTCGGGTATCCGCGAGATGACAGACGGTCAAATCGATACCGAAATTCTGGACTATGCAATTAATGCGATGGTTTCTGAGACCTCGTATACTGCGGGGCAATATCGTCTACAGGGTTCTGCTCCTTCAGGTGGAACATGGGTTGCTCGTTACACTCTAACCGATGTTGCGAACGGCGGAAATACCACAACATATCTTTGGCAAAAAACTGCTGCCACTTCTCTTTCAGATTCCAATCTGAAACCGCTCAAACTGATCAATACAAAAGATGTCAAGGAAATGTCATCTTCTGAGATTCTTCAGATGCTGCCAAACTTCCGCAATCGAATTATTGATAGTGGAGTTGGGACATATAAGATCCAGTCATCTGCTCCGTCGGGCGGAACTTGGGTTCAGATGGGTGATGAGTTTGCAGATACAAGAGAACAAGTAACACCACAAAACTACGCAGGTAACTACGCAGGTAACTACGCAGGAACCTATGCTGGGTCAAGAAACTATACTGGTGATTATGCTGGCGCATATTCTGGTAGTTATGCCAACAACTTCAGCGGCGGTTATGTAGGTCCAGCAAACTATTCCGGAACTTATACGGGTAATTTCACAGGAAATTATTCTGGAACATATGCAGGTTCTAGAAACTACGCAGGTAACTACGCAGGCAATTTCTCTGGCAACTACGTAGGGTATTACGCAGGTTCGAGAAACTATGCTGGCAACTATGCTGGCAACTATTCCAGGAATTTCAGCGGTAACTATATTGGCGCAGGATATGCGACTGGGTATGTTGGTTATTATGCTGCGTTCTATGGTGGTTATGCTGGTACTGCCTTTGCAGGAAATTATATAAGTTATTTCTCGGGTACGTTCAGTGGAACCTATCTGGGCACTTTCACTGGATACTTTGCTGGATCTAGAAACTATGCTGCTAACTATGCAGGAACATATTCAGGAACGTATACTGGATTCTTCTCTGGTTCTAGAAATTATGCTGCGAACTATGCAGGAAATTACTCCGGAACATATGCAAATAACTTTACCGGAAATTATGCTGGAACTGCAACATATACTGGAAACTACCAAGGATTCTTTACAGGATTTTATACTGGTTACTTCGCAGGGTCCAGAACCTATTCTGGCAACTACGTAGGAAATTATTCTGGAACATACTCCGGAACGTATTCTGGCGCAACAGTAATTGAAACTAAAGAAACAGTGTCAACCGTAAAACTTTGGGTTCGTACTGCATAAATCCCTTGACTTTTTATTGCAAAAGTAGTATACATAATATTAATTAATGCACTTTTTGGAGATTTGAATGACTACCAATCGCACAATTGAAAACCCTTATTGGGCAAATAAGGAAAAACAGCACGTCATCGCAGAATTTGTTTACCCTGATACTGGGAAACGAGTCACAGCATCAATTATGAACGATGGCACTAACCGCGACTTCGAGGAATTGATGAAGAAGTATAGCGAAGAACAGATTGATGCAAATACGAAGAAACGTCTTGATGATCGCAATGAACAAATCAAGCACAATATTGAACGACAAAAGGTTGATCGCACCCGAATGCAGCAGGAACAATTGTTCTCCGCCAAACTGGATGCGTTTGAAATTGATACAGTCAAAGCATCAAAGAACCGCGAACTGAAGTCCAAGATTCGTAAGGCAAAGAACATCATGGAAGTTACTGCATATACAGTTATGCTTCTCCAACAAGAAGAAGCGAATACTGCAATTGTCAAGGAAGCAGTCATTGCCGAATAATGGATTCTTATACGTTGCCACTCGACGTAAGGGATACTACAGGGCAGCAAGAAACTCCGCCATCTCGTTAAGGGATTTTTTTCCTGATGCACAAATTACATTCTTCACGCACGAAGAATGGGTGCAACCAGATGACTATGAAATCTTCGACAACGTAATAACAGAAAATGTTCCACGCGACAAACGTGCTAAGTTGTGGGCGCTTGATCAGACTCCGTACGATCTGACTGTCTATATGGACTGTGACACTGAAGTCGAGCATGAAGATATTCAAAAAATCTTTGATCAGATTCCAGATGATGTTGATGTTCTCTTTACTTCGAATCGTCCGTATAATGCAGCGCTGACTAAGTTATCTGAGACTGAAGAGATGACTGAACACTGCGGTATTTTTGTTTATCGTAACAATTCACAGACTCTAAAACTTATGCGTGCTTGGTATGATGAATACTGGGAACAAAATAAACCTGACTGGGATCGGAAGCACT
>Ga0222713_10006804_pt1 | contig 10807 bp, 26 predicted proteins | sample C33_649DmetaG_FD_165061 | JGI IMG/M metagenome (GOLD analysis project Ga0222713, IMG submission 165061) | Estuarine water microbial communities from San Francisco Bay, California, United States - C33_649D | ecosystem: Environmental > Aquatic > Marine > Unclassified | place: USA: California... | reverse complement strand
ATACCATCTCCGAAACAGCAGACCTCCGTATCAAGTTCACCAACAGCAACGGTCTTCTTACGGCATTTAACAATGGCAATCTTGTCGTAGGACAAGAACTGACCATCAGCGGTAACATCAGAGGCATTCGTGCCTTCTACATGAAGGACGATGTCCTGACTCCGCTCAAGATGCCGGAAGTACAATTCCGTTGCATGAGTTATGCCTTTGGTTCCAAGCCTCAGGCAAAGACAGAGGTAACGCCAATGGCAGAACCTACGCTGGAAGAGATTCCCTTCTGACTTCTGCACTTAACCCTTCCATTGATACGAATTCGTATCGGTGGTGGGTTCTCTGCAGGACTCAACATCCTGCTTCCATTGCATACAACACTATGCCAATCACCATTGACCACCAAGACATACAAAATGCTCTTTCAAAGTTCAAGATCAAACATGATGAATACTATTTGTTGTTTGACAACAATGCTGTATACATGGTTTGGTGCGCCAAGATTAACGATGTTTCTTGTCTGGGATCAAATTCAGAATGCCTTGATGTAGAAATCAAGGGTTCTTGGACCCCATATGAAGACATCGAATACAAAGATTTAACACCTTTGTTTTGCGCACGTTACATTCTTGCAACTAACTGACATGAAACAGACAGTACGACTCGGACCCAACCATTACATCAGAATTGATTCTTACGGTGAATCATCTAAAGATCGCCGTAACAATTTCCTTTGCACTCTCTTTGTCATTGTTATTGCATGCATGACAGCTGGCGCAATGGTCGGCGTCGACATTACTAACTTCAACCCACAGAACAATGAGAACACACATCGCCCTGGTCGCTGATTGTTCCGGTCGTTATGCCCATGTCTGGGGCACAGCCCAAACCTTTGCTTTGTTCCATGATCAACTCGAAGACATTGGCTGCGAGGTGATCGAAGACCAAACCGAAGATTGGGAGGGCTGCACCAGAGATGAAATTGCTGAGGACTGCTTGTCAGTTCATCAGCTGCTTAACGACTCGGACTTTATCCCACACGACTAACTACATCTGGTGTTAGGTAAACACACCACGCTACGGCTGGTACTTGCATCTCTGTACGTACCAGCTATCCTCTACCTGCATCCCACTTCAACTCATGGACGCACTCAGTCAACTCGATGTGATAGCACCCGATCACGTCTCTGTCATTACCAGGGACGGGAAGGTAACTATCTCAGTGCTCAAGGACGGAACGTCCGTAACCCTTGGGTTCCCCATACGGGCACCTTGGACTGAGACAACCCCCCGTCCCCCTCTGCAGCAGTCGCAACCGCAGGCTCAGGTCCGTCGTCCTACCAAGGAGGAAGGACTAGCTTATCTGCAGGAACTTGCGGAACGTGATAAGGCACAAACCAGGACTACCAAGCAGATCAAACCTGTTGGTGCTCCTGGTACTACACATCTGCGTTATCGCGGTCCTATACCTAAGCTCACCCCCAGCCTTGTACGTGAAATCAAACGTCTTTTAAACGACGAGAAGTACATGGCTGGATGGACGAGCAAAACTCAGGCGTACCAAGCCATTGGTCGCATTTACAACGTGACAGGCTGTGCCATTAGCAATATTGCACGTGGCATTGCCTGGAGCGATATCAAAGCCTGATCACATATTACCTGGGCCTTCATTGTTGAGAATTATTCGCAACAATCATGTAAGTCCCAGGACAAATCTTTCCCTTCACTCAATTCAAACCATGACTAATCTTCAAGCACTTGACAACAATTACAACGCAGATCTGCTCGATGCCATGGCTGATCAGTTCGAAGAACAGGAAGAAGCCATGCGTGAATCAGAGCCACAAGAATGGGAGGGCTACGATGACGAATCGTAACCACGAGGATGACATCTTCATCCACATTCTTGTAATCATTTCAATCCTCATCGAAACATTCATCGACGCAATCAAATGTCTTACATCACAGAACTCAAGCGTTGCTACCCCAACTCCTGGAAAGCACGTCTCGCAATCCAGCGATACAACACTCACAAGGAATGGGAGCACCAAGACCCAACGACTCTCACAGTCCACGAAACCACGCTCAACTACGGCGGTCCAGAAGAAGGTGGATGGTGGTACCAAGCAGGACTCCCAGTCCTTACCCACTGCATCTTCTCCAAGAGGCAAGCGGTCCAAACCTTTATCCAATACTTCGACGACTACGAAGTCGCGGACCAGCCAAGCCTCGGGCTTTCAACAACGTATCACAACTACGAAGTCAACTTCTCCAACGACTACGCTAAGTTCTACCCCGAAACCAAACCACACTACTGCTGATCAAACCAATGACAGCGACACTCACACCACCCGTAGGTCTGAGCATCAACCAACGGAATCTCTACATGTACTTCCTGAACCACAGGAAGAAGTACAAGAACACACCGTGTTACGTACCAAGGTGTCCCGGTCAAAACTCAAGGGTTGATCAATACCTCAACGCACTGATCAAGCTGGAACAATACGGCTTGATACGCGTAGACAGAAGCAGTGATCACTACACAGCATGGATCATGCTTCCACCACGTCTAGCCCATGACTGTACAATACTTCCGTAGTATTGTTTGCCATTCGCGAATAGCGAATACATGCCAATACCTGGGCATCACCAACGTAAGTACGGTGTGTAAGCCCCAGGATTTAATCCAACCTCACTTCAACTCACAATGACTAAGAACGAATACTCCAACGTGCAAGAAGCACTGGACCTGCTCAAAGCAATCGTCGCACGCGAAGCGAAGCGTCATGAGATGGATCAACATCTCACTCCATCCATGTTTAGCCTGCTCGAATACGAGATCATTCCAATGATTGAGAACGAGCTTGATGTGGACTACGAACCAGACGAAGGCGGTGAGCCGCCACTCACTATGGATGAGATGCACACACAAGCATGGAAGCAGCATCAGGCTATGCATTCATAGCCCCCTACAACCCCCGAGGAAGTACCAGGGGGAATACTTTAGTTCTATAAGAAACTATTATCTATTCCCCCTTGTTCAGTCCTTGACAACCCTGGTAGACTTCCATCACTTACCACCTAATCAACTCATGACTAACAACAAACTAACCATTCCCAACTCCGTAGATCCTCAAAAACTTCAGTTCATGCAACTGACTGCAAAGATGAAAGAATCTGCAGACAAATATGGTGTCGGTTTCATCGGGGGCTTTGTTGCCCCCGATGGAGAAATCTTTTATATGTCAAATATGAATGATGAAGACACCCAAGCATTACTCCCTGATCAACTTAAATGACTAAGAAATCAATCATCAGTTTTGATCGCACAATACATGGTGTGAACATCACCGAACACGGTGTCAAATCACTGACCAAAGCAATCAAGCTTGGCCCATTCCAACTGACACTTAACGCCAATCCCAATGGCGTCAAAGGATCAGTCAGTATCCCTGGCACTGGACTAAGCATTCCAAACATTAAGATAATCTAAAGACCTGGGCGTCTGTACTCGTTGTGCAAATAGCACAGAAGGAGGCAGTGTAAGTCCCAGGTCTAGTCCATTTACTCAACTCAACTCATGTCTCTTTACCTTGACGAACTGACTATGTTCGATCGCATCAACCTTGCTGCCTGCGCTATGCGTAGAGCACAAGACAACACACTTGATGAACAACGTTTCCACGGTGAGTTTAGAACTGCCCGCCTGTGGAACAAGTACAAGTGTGTCATTACCAAAACCTATTCCTACGTGGATGACAACTGATGACCGTCCTTGCAATCGAAGACACCTCATTCACTGACACTCATGTCACAGTTACAGCAGTTGTTGACGAAATGCGCCTGCTCTATCGGGCGACTCGTTTCGAACCTGAAGAGTGGGCTCCTGCATTGTGTACGGCAACTATTGAACTGGATCCAGAGGAACCAATTCCTCTTGATGAAGATGGCTTCTGTGCCTATCTTGATCACCTCGATCCTCAGTGGCAACTCGTTGACACCTCAGACGAATGATTGGATTCTCAATTGAATTCAAACGCTGGTACTTTGTACTGCGTGGTCCCAGGGGCAAGGTTTATCTGGCCACTGGATTTATGCGTTAACAAGATCTCAATCTTTTAACACATCGTCCTGGGCATGACGTTAAACTGCCCAACACTACGAACCAACTACGAACTCAACTCATGCATTTCCAACTTCCCTCCAACCTGCAACAAGAACTCCTTGCTTATGATCCAAAGCTCAAGGCTTTGGCTAAGCAAACAGAGAACAAGAAACTTGCTAAGAAAGCCAAGTATCCTCTTGGTAGCATCCCTCATCTCATCCCTGAAGATGTGGTGCGCTCCAGCTACCAGCAGGATGCAATCGACTACATCAACTCACAGTTAGTACCAGGGCGTTTCCGTTTATTTACCAAGCTTGTGGATGTGGCAACTCCGCAAGCACGCACTGTACCTATCGCTATCCTCTATCACTTTGAGCAATGCTGGTACGCAGCATGGCTCCCACAGAAAGGCGAAGACTATCTCTATGGCTACGCCTACGCATTCAAGAACACCTCGGCTGCTGCTAAGGCTGTGCCTCACAGCATCTGGAACAGTAAAGAACAGTGCACCGAACACATCATTGGTCGTGGTTCACAAGTCTTTACTTACTCCGCAACAGTAACCAAGCAAGACATCATCAATGGCAAAGACGGTCGTAACTGGCGTGCCATGGGTGTTGCTAGTTACTACCAGAAAGCTCGTGATATCAACGATGCAATCAATACATTTGAATCCCAGCTGATGACATGCATTCCTCAATGGAGTGACTGCCGCAGCATCTTTGAACGCCTGTGTTGCAACAACATTGTTGATGCACTTGAGATGCCTGCGTTCTTTGGTAAGCCTATTGCTGATAAGACTAAGTATCAGCTGACAGTTGATAACTTAATTGCAACATCTAAGCTACTGAAGAATGACTATGGTTATTCTTCCTACGGTACATGCTTGACTAAGACTGAAGCAATCATTACCACTCCATACATTAAGAAGCAACTTCAAGCAATGCTTGATCGTTCAACTGCTGAGTACAACAACCCAGATAATACACAACGCAAAGCTATCAAGTATGGCTTCAAAGAATTTGAACAGACCTGTAACTCTATTGAATTTATTATTCGAATCTGGCCTGACTGCCCCATTGATCACTACCGTACATACTTTGATGAACTGCGTTGTATCAAGCTAGTTCAATTCAGGTATGACGATAGTCTTCTCGAATGGCTACGTCAGAACATGCCTGTTGCATCGTTCTTTAATATGCTACGCAAGTTCAACGAAGCAGAATCTAATCCTCGTCCTGCTTCATTCAGTGATCACGACTACCACATCAAATCATTCTTTGAAATGAACGATACGTTCTCCATGATCATGCGTGTCCTGGAGAGCGGCAAGGAACTGGAGGCGCCCAAGCGCTGGCGTATGCCTGACTTCCATGACTACGTACAGTCCGAAGCATGGAAGGTAACCAACCGTAAGGAGGCGCTGTACCAGGATCTATTCCCTCAACCCATTAAGGTCAACGTCAATGACAGTGACTGGACATTCTTCCAGCCAGTAGACACTCACCAACTGGCACAGTGGGGACAAGCAGTACGTAACTGCGTGGGCTCTGCATCCAGGTATGCAGAAGACATCAAGAAACGCAAGCACTTCATCGTGCTCTGCATGATTGATGGCAAGCCCACCTTCACCATCCAGCTGGATGTATCCATGGGTGTCATGAACGTTGTTCAGATCGCAGGTGTTGCTAACCAACGCCTGACTGATGATCAGCGAGAGCAGTACTCCACGGCATTCAAGCAAGCCTTGCAATCTCGTGAGAAAGAGCTAAGCTCTAAGAGCTGAAGCCACAGCACAGGTGTCCTATCCTCGTCAATGGGGCACCTGTTTAAACATGGAACCATTTACTAAACACACTGATCAACCTCATGAACATAGAGCCATAACAGCAACAGAAGAACAGCTACTTGCAATGGCACTTGCTAATCTAGGCGAGTACATTCATGACAACTCACCTCAGTACATCCTGATCGAAAACGATCCACGTAACGAGGATGATTACGATACCTGGGAGTACGGTACTGAACCGTTACCTCAGGATCACACTTGGCACTCTGCATCAATTGATGTAGAGGTAAGTCCAAGTGATGCAGACGTGACGGAATAGGTATACGTAACGCACTTAAAATGCGTCGGGCTTTTGCCCTTGCGGGTTCGACTCCCGCCGTCTGCACCAATTTAATTTTAAATTAACAATGGAAAACGAAACTCGTCAAGGAATTGATTGTCACGGAAACTCTGTACCGCGCAATTGTCATCATTGTTTTTATTACGTTGCTTACAATGATGCTGTTGGAGAATGTCATTATTATCCACCTAAAGGTGCTCTTTATGACTGGAAAGAAAGCGCTCACAAACCTGGGCTTCCGGATGAAGATCTTGAATGGATATTTCCAAAAGTAGATGGTGCAAATTTTTGTTCTAAATGGACGGCATAGTTATTAACTAAACCTGGGCATCCATAGGTGTAAGTCCCAGCTACCAATCCACATTCAACTCAACATCATGCAACTCTTTGCTGCTTTCAAACATCTCATTCCTGAGTTCCACGCTTATTCTGATGAAGAACAGCGTTACAACCTTGGAGCAACCTGGACAGCGGCTGACGGCCTTAAGGACTATCACAACCTCGAACTGCGGTACGTTCACAACTCAGAGCGTCTTGCCCTCCAGGGTGATCCCCAGCCTGATGGCAGCTGGAAATATGTGGAACCCTCCGGCCGTGTCCATACCATGTCGGCGGAGCGGGCACGTATGTTCATGGAACAAACCCATGCCCATGCCACCATCATGTGCGGCATGTTGGACCGGCTCAAAGATTCAGGACTAATGGACCAGGTGGTGGACACCAAAGCCCAGCCTGCCTAAGGTCTTCACAAATTTCATGGCCCCTGTATATGCAGGGGCCTTTCATTATTCACTGACGGATGGCATTTCAGAAACCAATCCTTCCTGACTGTCCACAATGCAAACAACCTGGATTGCGTGTCATTGAATCCAGGAAGACAGCAGATGCTACGCGGCGCCGCAAGAAATGCGAGTGCTGTGGTTACCGCTTCACAAGCTATGAAGTGTCTGCTGACTTTTACAACGAAGCACAGCAGAATCTAATCTTGGTATCTAAGCTACATGCGTTGCTAGGTGGTAACTCTTTAGCATCTCAACCACTGATAATCAAATGCTCTGATTGCTCTCACAACCAGGGCGATAACTGTGCATTTGGTTTTCCTGAATACGACACACCTGATTCATTTGACTGCAATCACTATGACAACTAAACGTGCATTTGATTACCAAATTGGTGATCGTGTAGCAGAACGCCCTAAACTGCACGGTGTTTTTGCTAGAGAACAATCTATTACAAACATTCAACAGTATCGAACCCAGCGTTATGGTACTGTTGTTGGTTTAAATATCAAGCTAAACAAAACTGGTAATAAACGTAAGTATTTACTTGTTCAATGGGATCATTTAAAAAGCCCAACGGAGCACGAACAAACTCGCATTTGTCCAGTATCAGAGTTAGAACGTCTAACGAAACAAACGATTGTTCCTGGTGAATGATATGGATCAGCGCACAGAAATGATTGTCCGAGCAATTGCAACTTCTACTGCAATGCTTGGGTTCATGATACTTACCTATGCAATTATTAACAACAACGCTGAACCAGCAGAAAAGTTTAAAGTTGTTGATCAGTATGAAGGATGTCAAGTTATCCGTTACACTGATCCCACTAACCACTGGCAGTATTTCTTGAAGTGCTCATGAATGTAGATTTTGTTTGGGCAACGCCCAATGCAGAGGAAATGATTGTCAAGATGGCGCGGGTATCAGCACCCAGCAATCAAGACAACATGGATACTGCACCACGTCTAATCAGGTATCTGATCAAGCACAAGCACTGGTCACCATTTGAGATGGCAAACATGTGCGTTGAGATTGAAACGACACGTGCAATCTCACCACAGATCTTGCGTCATCGTTCATTTTCATTTCAGGAATTTAGTCAGCGTTATGCAGACACCAATGAACTAGGCTCTGCTGTCATCCCTCACCTGCGCAGGCAGGACAACAAGAACAGACAAAACAGCATTGATGATCTCTCATCAGAAGAGATTGGTGGTTACTACCGCCGCATCAGTGCACTCTATGAAGATGCTGAGCATCTCTACCGTGAGATGATTAGCAACGGCGTAGCAAAAGAATGTGCTCGTTCCATTTTGCCACTCTCGACACAGACTCGTTTGTTCATGAACGGTACACTGCGTTCCTGGATCCACTACCTTGATCTCAGGACTGACAATGGAACTCAATTCGAACACAGACAAATTGCAGGAGAAATCAAACGAATCTTCTGCAAACAATTCCCCATCATTGGAGAAGCAGCCTTCTGCAAAGAATGATGCACCATGGCTTGATTGCATGGATGCTTTTGAATACAGTGAACCCTCTGATTCCAATCAAGAACCAGAGGGTGAAGTAAACAAATGGCGATTAGAAGGTCGCAGTTGCTTGTTTTTCTAATTGCTTAATGGCATGCTTGGACTCCACATCCTTGCGTGCCACTTTCTTTTTCCGATCAACCAAGTAAACGATCAGTGCCTTGTTCATTTGATTTGACCTCCAGTGACAAAAGGAAAGTAGCAGTTGTTACGGTACTTCAGGCAGAGCCATGGACGGTGGGCTAAGTTCCACCATGCCCTATCGGCCTTAGCCTGCTCACCTTGCTCATACTTGCAACCACGGTAAGTAAGAGTCATTATTCTGTAGCGGTTTATACGGAAAGTATATGACCGTTTATGTATATGATGTCGTTCATCCTGTAACACAACAATGACTGAAGAACAACTTAATGCTTTGCGTCATCTAATTAAACAAGAGATAGACGCTGCCCAGATCGACGGCATGGAACATGGTGCCTGGAGCTGGGCAGATAAACAACTAGATGAAGGATGGCAAGATCTTAAAGATAGTTTCAAAACCACCTAAGTTCTACACACTACTATGCGTGATTATTTTCTTGCTGCACTTGTCATCATCGCTATTGCAGTTGGCTATGTGCTTTTGCTTCAGTCTGCCAATGATCGCATTGAAGCCAGGTGTGCTGCCAATGGCGGTCAAGTACTGACGCAACCTGGCGATGTGTCCAGATGTCTACGGCCTGCCCAGTAGTCCGATCAACTAACATTCCTGAACGGGAAGATGGACCTGAGCACGTCCTAAAACTACTCATAAGCCCCGCTTATCATTCAACTCAACTCATGAAACTCCTCAAGTTTTCCACAGGCAACGGCAAGCTCAAGAATCGTTTGATCTTCAATATCCCAGCGGGCTATGCCTGTCCACACGCTGGTGTATGCAAGACCATGGCTAACCGTGTCACCGGTGAGATCATGGATCTACCCCAATTCACTGGCACAGGAGCAGATGAGTATCGCTGCTTTGCTGCCATGGCAGAGACCAGGCCAACAGTACGTGAAGCTCGTTGGCACAACTGGGATCTATTGCGTGAGACCATTCACATGAATGGGAATCAAGCCAAGCTGATCCGTGATCTGATCGACCTATCACTCTTGATGCAGCCTCCCAAAGAACTCATCCGCATCCATGAGTCGGGTGACTTCTGGACAGAAAACTACATGAAAGCTTGGATCATGGTGGCCCAAGAGCGGCCTAACCAAAAGTTCTATGCTTACACCAAGTCCCTTGGCATGTGGATCAACCTACGGGAACTGATCCCACCCAACTTCTATCTCACCGCTTCGTGCGGTGGGACACTTGACTACCTCATCCCCAAGTACCCACACGTCTTCAAGCGTGTTGCGTATGTGGTCTACACAGAAGCTGAGGCAGCAGAGCGTGGGCTTGAGATCGACCATGACGATAGCCATTGTCTAGGTGATAAGCCCTTCGCACTCTTGGTTCATGGATCCCAGCGTGCAGGGTCCGACGCAAGCAAAGCCATCTCTCAACGTAAGAAGGAAGGTGGATTTGTGGGATACGGCAAATCAAAACAGAAGACAACCTGAAAACACTTGACGGGAATGAAAGATCGGATAGTATCTGTCCGTCTTTCATTCCTTTATGTCTTACGTCATCGCTACCTGGAAAAATGGTAAGCCATTTGCCATTACTGCTTGTCAAACATCTAATCAATTCCAATTAATTCCGTTAGATTCAGAAGTAGCTCTGAACAGGATCTTCTCCCACCCATATCGGGCTGGTGCTCAGCAGATCTTGACGTGGATTAACAAAAATGACAGCAGCCTTGCCAGTGAAGAACTCGAAGTTCGAGATGAAGCCCAGTTCCGTAAATGACAAATGGTATGTCTTTGACATTGAGACAGATGGACTGTATGACAAAGTCACCAAGGTTCACTGCATTGTCCTCTATGAGGTCAACAGCAACAGCGTTTTGTCTTTTGGTCCTGACAGCATTGACAATGCTCTTGAGTATTTGCATAACGCTGATGTTCTTATTGGCCACAACATCTGCTTTTACGACATCCCCGTCTTGAAGAAACTGTTCCCAGACTTTGAGACTAACGCACGCATCATTGACACTCTCATTTGTTCACGTTTGATCTGGCCCAAGGAGGTTCTCTATGAGCTTGACATTGAACAATATCCGCAGGTTCCAAAGGCAAACCGTGGATCCCCATCACTTAAGGCCTGGGGATGGCGCTTGGCCAGCCACAAGATCGACTTC
>Ga0222713_10006802_pt1 | contig 10808 bp, 18 predicted proteins | sample C33_649DmetaG_FD_165061 | JGI IMG/M metagenome (GOLD analysis project Ga0222713, IMG submission 165061) | Estuarine water microbial communities from San Francisco Bay, California, United States - C33_649D | ecosystem: Environmental > Aquatic > Marine > Unclassified | place: USA: California... | reverse complement strand
GACCAAGATGGATCGCGTTTTTCTGCTCGACCGCTCCGGTTCGATGGCGTCGTGCTGCATCGATACCATCGACGGTTTCAATACGTTCGTCTATTCTCAGAAGCAGTTTGGCGGTACGATGACCCTGTGTCTGTTCGACGACCAGTTTGAGACGGTCTACGACAAGTTGCCAATCGAGGAAGTTCCGCAGCTGACCGAGGACACGTTTGTCCCACGGGGTGGGACGGCGTTGCACGACGCCATGGGACAGGTGCTCAAGATGAACCTGTCCGACGACGCGATGGTTATCATTCTGACGGACGGCGAGGAGAATTCGTCGCGGACGTACACGTCAGCCCACGTCAAGGATCTGGTCAACCTCAAGCCGTGGAAGTTCATCTACCTCGGGGCGAATCAGGATGCCGTACTCGCCGCATCGGAACTCGGTATCAAGACGTCGATGGAGTACGACGTGACTCGTACGCCCGAGGTGTTCCGAGCTCTGAGTGCGACTGTGACGAACTACTCACAGGATCCATCGCTTGGTCTTCAATTCTAAAACATCTTATTCAACACGTTACGGGGAAGTCCCTTTGCAAAAGGAGTGCGACGGAACGTCGCTTCCCGACGGGCACGTGCACCGCGAGCGTGCGCCTGAATCACACGAGCCGCTTGAACTTTACGAGCGTTCGGCCGAATGTTCGTGAGCATGGCGATGTTGTACACCACATGTTGTCTGTTCAAGCGTACAGGTATAGGACCTCCGTAGTACATCATGTGTCCCCTGTTATTCACCTGGTACTTCCAGTTCTGTCCACTCTTCTGGGCGATTCGCATGAGAATCTGATGAAGGGTCTTTAAGGGTACATTTTTCATGATGGAATAATTGACCTGGTTTTCGTTGGCGCTTTCGCCGAGACGTCCTATACGCACTGCAGTTCTGCGCCAGCCTCGCTGGATTTTCCGAGCCGCCGTACCGGTGTTCATTTATGTGTGCCGAGAAATTTACCGCACCGCTCAATCTTCTCTTGGTACTCACGGAGCTCCCCCTTGCCCGTCACCTCACCGCGTAGCTCTGGTCCGCTGAACGTCACGGCGTCCAGTACAAAATCCTTGAACGCCTCGCACGCCAAAGGTACGATGGGCTCGATCAACTTCCAAATCTGGCGCGCAGGCTCTTGAATCTCGGGCTGGGCGTGAGAATCCATGCGTAGCCGCAAAAAATGAAGCAGGTTGTGCAAGTTCTGTTTCCAAATAAACTCTGTCATTGTGCCGAGCGGGAGATGGACGCGCGCCTCTTCGCGAGCAACTCCCTGTTCAATCAGACTTTCGTAAACGTCGAACGCCTGATTGCACGACGCCTCCTGTTCAGCACTACCAACGTCAATGCGAGCACCTGAGCCCTGATGATTGGTTGACGACTGAGCATGATACTCTTCCGGAACATAAAATTCGCTCGGTAAAACCGAGTACCGCCCTGAAATTTCATTGACGGACGCCGTCCGGTGACGAAGCCACTGACGTGCGACGAAGATGGGGACCCGGACGTGAAATTTAAACTCAACCATCTCGAACGGGCTCGTGTGTTTGTGGCGCATCAGGTACCGAATGAGCGCCCTGGTCTCTGATTTCTTCGAGGCACCTGTGACTGAGATGCGCGCCGCGTCAACAATCGCCTGATCGTCACCCATGTGGTCTAAAAGTGCGACTGTTGACTGTGACATTCCTCCTATTTGAATATATTCAAAATGACATCAAATGACGCGGGGCAATGGCACGTCTTTAGGCCTCGGAACGAGTTTCATCGTTCCGTCCGCGTGAACACCTTTGGCGACGTACTCCCGAATCTGTTCAATCGTCTGACCCTTGTGTTTGTCGTCGTTGGCGTGGGCGTAATTCCGAAGCTTGTTCCACACGTGGTCGGCGTCCCCGAACGAGCTACAGTGCCATCCAGAGTACGTCAGAGGTGGAAACTTCCATCGGTTGTCCCGGAAGAAATTGGGCCCCAGGCGGCGGAACGCCTTGGCGTTGGTCACGACGGTTCCGAACCACGGCTCGCCCGTAAACATGTAATCGAACGAAAACTCAAACATCCACATGTGGATGCTGTGCGTCTTGGACGGATCGAGCTCAATCACCTCGGTCATGTCTGGAATTTCATCCACGTCGCTGATCATCACCATCGCATCGTCCGGAACGCCGTCGAGACCCAGAAGCACGCAATTCCGCTGGTGTTTTTCGCGGTCCCAGAGGCCTGTACCCTCACACGGCGGACATACGACGTGGCGAATCTTGTGCGCCCACGGTGCAAAACGCTCCTTGTTCATCTCGTAATACAACGGCTTGGGGTTTCCAGCGTGGGTCTCTTCTGATTCGGCGAGCACAAAAATGTCGACATACTGATCGAGATTTTTGAGTCGCATCTCCAATACATCCAGCTCGTTAAAGAACTGGAACGTGTCCACAATCATTTTCTTGTACAAAAGTAACTATGGCTGCTCTTAAGCCATTTAAAGTCAGACCGTTCATCGTGTGGACGTTCATCATCGTGCTCGTGGCGCTGGTCATTTTCGGATCGACCCGGAGCAATTACCAGGCGCGCGGGTCCCTTGCTGAGATTGTGGCGACAGAGCCCAGCCTCAACGCACGTTCCCCTCCAGAGGTGTCCCTGAAACCTGCATCGACTGTGACCCCCCTGCGCGACATTCCAAGCGACACGTTCACGCCTCTGACGCACGTGCCCCCGAACCTGTTCCCAGAACCAGCAGACAAGATGCAGGATTACGACCACGTCAACCTGCCGCTTCAGCCGCTCGCCATCAGCATGGATCGTGCTGTCAAGGCGATTCCCCTGGACGAGGCTGACGAGGACGGCATGTATTTCGCAAACCTAGATCAGGTTTTCGCCGCGTCTGAGCAGCAGGGGTTCATGCAGGCGTCAGTCGACACGCTGTACGACGTCATGGCACTGAAGCCGCCCAATCTCATGACAGACCAGGTTTGAAAAGGCGCGAAGCGCCTCTTGTCCGTTGTTGAGTCACCCTTACTCACGACAGACCAAGTCTAATTGCAATAAAGACCAGGAGACACAAGACAAGAACGTTGTACAGGAGCCACGCGCCCACGTACGGAACGAACGCGTTATTTTCCCAGACCAAACTAAGGATCTGCCTCGTTAGAGACTCATCGTCACCAGATTCGCTCGAAGACATGGATCGTTTTCTTAAGAAGAAGGCAGAAATAAACGACCCAGTCTTTGCGCAACCTGGTGTTTTGACGTGCGTCCACGGGAAACCAGGCACTGGGAAAACAACACTCGTCAAGCAGAAACTCGGCCACTGTTTATTTATGGACCCTGAGGTGTTCAAGACGCGTCAGGGGACCCTGGACATGTTCGAGCGTCTTCGATACTCGATCCTACCTATCGTAATCGACGAATGGGAGTCTATCCAGGACCTCATCGGCGTCCGTGAGATTCAGGGGCCTGTCTCGTCCAAGAGTCCGACGGTCATCATCGCGTTGACCCCCGTGAAATTGACGTCCCAGACCGTCTATCACGAGTGTACCGGCGTCAATCACAGACGAGCCATTCTGGACACGTACGGAAATTCGGCGCCCGACGAGTTTGAAACACCGAAAGATTACGTCCATCGTCTCCTACGAGGGGAGTGGAAAAATGTTCGCATCGGGGACACGACGCACGAACACGGACACGTGTGGAGTATCGTCCAGGAAAATTACCCCGACCGCGTCAACGGCGACGTGGATACGCTCGCGAAAATTGCAGACCTCATGTCCGAAGCGGACCTACTCGATACGGACGTGTACGACAAGTACGACTGGAACATCATCATGCCGCTGTTTACGATGACGTCATGTATCCAGCCGTGTCGTCTGATGCGACCAATGAACAAAGTGCCTCGGACGGGAAGTCTGTGGACCAAGTACCAGAACATATGCATGCGTCACAAGAAGCTCGAAACATTGATGAGGAGAACGAACAAGTTGTCGAGGGACGCCATCGACACGGTCGTCCGACTTCAGTTTCTTGAAGGCGATTACTCAGCGTGCAGTGAATACAAGCTCGAGCCGTCGGACATTGATGTTCTCGGTCACATCATCGGGCCGTTCAAACCGAGAGTGGTCACTGCGGCAAAAAAAGCGTGCCTTACAGTATGAAGGAAGACCCGTGGCACGATCGCGAGGAGGCGTTCCTTACCAAAATCGAACAGCAGTGTAACGACTACGCTGCCCACCATTCGAAAGACCACATGTACTACAACAAATTGTCATCCAGATTTAACATTCCGATATTGATCATTTCGTCAATCAATGCTCTGACTGCCATTTCTCTGAACTCATTCCTCGACCAGGAGTACGTCAGTATTCTCAACGCCGTCTTGTCCGCTGGGACTGGTGTTCTCGGGTCTATTCAACTGTACATGAAGCTCAATGAGAAAATGACGAACGCTCTGCGGGCGTCGATTCTCATGAAGCGTCTGGCGCTAAAAATTTCAAAGGAACTCAGTGTCGACCGTGACCTGCGAGCCACGGAGGGTCAGGCGTTCCTTCAGGAGTGTTTTGCTGAATTCAACACGGCGCTCGAACAGGGCAACCCTATTGAAAAGAAGCTCCGGAACCACTTGTCGCTTGTTGACCCTGGGAAGATGGAAAAGAAAATGTCGCTGATGAGTCTGGCGAACGCCGCCGTCGGATTCGTCGGAACACCACGGGCAGCCTCGCTCTGGAACGAGGTGGAGACGTCTACTCCGTCTTCGGAGGAGGTGTGACCGGGCTGGGGCCGTGAGCCTGTTCGGTCGCGCGCTTGTCACGGTAGCGCTTGTACAGGAAAAACACAACGAGCAGGAACACCAGAACGGCGGCAATGTTGAACGGGGAAAACAGAGCCTTGGCGCCCGCCTCCTTGAGAGCGGTTTCGATGCGGACCTGACGAGGCACATCGACGACGGGAGGGACGGGTGGAAGGTCCATCTCTTACAAAAAAAAGATGTTTTTTCCACGGGAAAGGAGCGCACTGGACGAAACCCTCAACAAAAATGATCTCAGTCGACGAACTCTTCTCGATCGCCGAGACGTGTAAAGCTCAAGACCAACCACGGGAAAATTTCATATGGACAGAGTACCGGTGTCGATCCTGTCCAGATGACGGAACCATGGTGGAACACGACGGTCAACTGTACACATTTGGATCTCGGGTTGCAAACGAGGATGGCCTGCCGACGTGCGTGTCGTGTGGACAGTCTGACGTGGCTTTTATTTCGGATGAACCCGAATGGAACGGTGGGGCGAACGACGAGGGAAGCGACCCGTCGCGTGTCGGTGCCCCCGTGAATACGACGCTTTTCAGTGCGTCGTGGGGGTCGGGAACAATCATGTCTGTGCATTCGTCTGGTACGTATGCAAACAAGCGACTGGCCCGAATCAATTTCCATACATCGATGAACCACAGGGACCGAGCACTCCATCATGCGTACGAGGGCCTAGATCACGTCGGCCGTATCATCCTCGGACTTCCAGACTCGGTGATGCTTCAGGCGAAGATTATGTACCGGAAATTTAGTGAGAGTGTCTTGACTCGTGGGGCGATCAGGAACGGAATCAAGGCGAACTGTATCATGCGAGCGTGTCAGGATGCTCACGTCGCTCGTACGACACACGAGATTGCAGCTGCGTTCAACATTCCGCCCAGGGACATTTCACGGACGGCGGATATTTTTCGAGAGACGATTCCGACGGTGGAGACGACGACGACCAAATCTTCAGACCTCGTATCCAGGATATTCAGTCAGGTGACGGTTCCGGACGACATGCGTGGGCGTATTCGGCAACGGACTATTCGAATGTGTGAACAGGTGGAGTGTCACCCATCTCTGATGGGCAAGACACCCAAGGGGGTAACTGCTGCTGTTTTGTACACCGTGCTGTCCGAGTACGGCCAGACGAGGGAATCCATCGCCGCGATGTGTGACGTTTCGCTGCCGACGCTTGTCAAGCTTGAGAACCTTGTGAAAAAAATCGTAGTGTAACATAATGGCAAACCGTACTCCAGTCCTGATCTTCGCACTCGTCCTGCTTGCTCTTTATTTCATGTTGACGTATTCGTACGCCGGCTACACCCCCAACTTTCCACAGGAGACGCGTAACCGCGACCTGTACTATGGCCCCGGGTTTGTCCTCGAGTCTGACAGCGTCGCCGACCGCGCTGTGGAGAAGGAGTTCTAAAGAGTTCCTGTGTATGCCTATCAATGGCTACACTCATTCGTCCACCGCCGATAATGAAGACGAACCAGGGCAACAAACCGTATTTCACACTCCATAAACACATCAACTCGATCATGGCGTGGGAAACGCCTTCAAAGATGGCTGTTGTCGCGTTCAAGCGACGCGGTGACGTTCAAGCAATGGGTTCCATAATCGAGCACCACCACAGGGCCACACACGAATGGCCCGATTTTCGCAACATGACATTCACATCAGGTCCCAACAAAAAGAAGCCCCTCGAAATCCTCGACGTCTGTGAGTGGGACAACATCGATGAACTCAAGATATTCTGCGCCTCGAGGTACTTTGATTTGATCCTGGTTGACTCGATCAGTGAGTCATTCAGCATCAACGGAGAGATACGTATGCTTGAAGTTCCGGATTTGAGTCACGTCCCATACCTCGAAAAGCTATTAAACGAAAATGACGCGTACTAGTAAATGTTCCGCCCCCCTTACTCTCTGACCCCAGAGCTTGACGCCCTCGAGGCGAAGATCATGCTCGCCCGTGACCCGTCCCAGGATGCGATGCTCCAGAAGGCGCTCGCCGACGCCGAGGCGCGTCTGGCGGCTGTTGACAAGACCAAGGTGAACGAGTACGTCGGTGCGATGCAGCAGGTGCTCATGCTTCGTCAGCGCCTGGCCTCGACCGAGACCCGTGACCAGCTCATGGCTCAGAAGGTGACCCTGCTTGAGGCACTGCTCACTCCTCAGCCACAGGCGTAAGGTCTGATGCGTTTGCAACACGACCCGTCGCTGGAATGACAGCCTCGCCGTTGAGTACAGCTCGTGCGTACTTCATGGCGACACCAAAATGAATTTCGACCCACATGAGGGCATCGCGATTGTCGAGCTTAACTCCCATTGGGTTGGAGTTAATCTCGGTAACCAGTGCATGGTGACGCTTCGGATCACCGAGCGTATCGGCGATATCAGTCATCTTCTTGAGCCACACGACGTGGCTCTTCTGTTTGGGATCAAACGCCTTGATAAAGATGCTCGTAGACATTTAGTTTTTGGCGATGTTTTTCTCTAAGTCCAACAACGCGTTGTTGTCCAACGGGCGAAGTGTTTCCTGGACTCACTCCTCATCCTCGTAGTCATCGTCGTCAATCTCGTCCTCGAATTCCTCTTCGAATTCCTCCTCCTCGACATCCTCCTCGTCGTCCGAGTCGTCCTCTTCGCTCGGAATGTAGTCTTCGTCCGAGTCGTCACCCGTGCGTATCCATTCACCTTCTCCGACTGATACGAACCCGACATCACCCTCGTCGCTCGTGTCGAGGTAATGCGTGATGCTGTCGTCGTCAATCTGGTACGTCTCATCTTCGTACTTGTAAATCGTACACCCGTGCTTGTCCTTGGTCTCTGTCGGACTCAGGAATTGAATAGTAAAAATGGGGCCATTCGTTTCAACGATACGCGCGACGAGAGAAACATTCTTGTCTGTGCCGACGTCAGTCCAGACGCGTACGAGACTCATCACTGGTGAGACTGTGTAGATTTTTTTTATGTGTAAAACGCAGAGATGATTGAGAGCGTCAAACACGGGTCGAGACAGGCGTTCGAGACGGGTGTTTTCGGAAGCAAGATTGCGCTCATCATTTTGCTCATGGTCCTGTCGTTCGTGAACGCCGATGTTTCATTCATCAAAGAAAAACCACGCATGTTCCTGTTTGAATCCGTCGTGGTTGGTCTGTCTGCAGGTGTTCCGTTCACGTACATCGCCCTGAACAGAGGGAAGGAACTCGGAGATGCCGTTTCCCTGGGTGTCACGGCGTTTCTGATCTTCTTTCTGTTCCACGTCGTCATGGAGTTTTCCGGACAAAACCAGGCGATGATTGATAAAGAAAAATTGACAAAGACGGAACAGAAGCAGCAGGCTGTTGTTGAAAAGGTGACCAAGCTTAAAGCGACGAAATGGATAATCGGTGCCATTATCGCGTTGATGGTGATACTCGCCCTGACTGTTCACGACGTCAGTATAGGCGTCGGTACGATGATGAAAGAGGCTCTCCTGATGGCGATATGCGGCGCCCTGCCGACAATCATGATTGCACGCGACAGAGACGAGAAGGATGGGAAAAAGATTGCGATCGACTTTTTCACATACTTTGGGATGTTCTTCGCAGGTCACATCGCTCTACAGATGGGTGGGTTTTACACTCATCTGTTTTTGCCTAAGCCGGATGAGGTCCCCACAGGTACCCAATGACATCCCCGTTCCTCTGAATGAGTTCACCGTTGTGCATGATACCAACCTGATCCGTCTGAAGAACCTCCTCCTCGACGAGCTGACTCAGCAGGGGCCGAATCACGCTGTGTGCAATTGGCTCGAGACCGACTTCATAGAAAATCTTCACCATTTTGGGTTTGTCGTAATGGCGACACATGGGACACCGACGATCGTTCGCGTACCATGTGCCGATGCATTGACCATGAAAAACGTGCCCACATGGGAGGGTCCGTGAACTGAATCCATTTTTGTCCAAACAAATCGAACATTCGGGGGCGTGGACGTGACACGTCTTCAGGGCACCTGTACACGGGAGACGACAACGACGGGACGGGTGAGTTCCATCGGAACTCGGACGAATGTTGGCGGAACACCTGTTGCTCATTACACAAAAGGGTCATCGAGTCTTTAGCAGCATAAAAATGTTGTCAGAGGATAGTGCAGGATGTCAGGCGGAGTCATCTATGTTATAGAAAATTTAGAGAATGGAAAAAAGTATATAGGTCAGACCACTCGAATAGATTTAACAGAAAGGTTCAGGGAACATTGTGGTAACAGCACCACATCAGTATGCCCAAAACTCAGAAATGCAATCAAGAAATATGGAAAAGACTGTTTCAGTGTCGAACCATTATGGACATCTGAAACATGTAACCAACATGAACTTGATACGAAGGAAATGGAACTGATAGAAGAACACAATACGTTAAACCCTAATGGTTATAACTTAACAAAAGGAGGTATGGGTGGAAGACATTCAGATGAAACGAAAATACTTATTTCAGAAAAATCTAAACAAGCGTGGAATTTGAAAGGTGAACAATTTCGTAAAGAACGAAAAGAAAGAGGGCGTACAGAAGAAGCAAAACAAAAAACATCTGAAACACTCAAAGAACTTTTTAAGAGTAAACCAGAGTTGCGTGAAAAAATTTCACAAGGGAACAAGGGCAAAAAACGAACGGAAGATTCAAAAGAGCGATATAGACAAGCTAGTCAGCAAAGAATAAACAACCCTGAATATATACAGAAGATGAAAGAAAATGCCATGAAAAAAAGAAAACAAGTTTATGCATTCGACAGACAAAATAGACTAGTTTCAATATATGAATCACTTACACAAACACCTATATTAACAGGTTTATCACTATCATCTGTCCGGAAGTCAATAAGCAGCAATGTATTCTTGGACAACACGAGGTACTCGTACTCAGCAGAATCGCCACCGGTGACCGCATAGGCAACTGCAGAAGTTTGTCGCTGGCTGTTGAATAGTCAGTCGTCGTTTTTGAGGAACAACAAACACAAGGGGGAAACTCACCTCGTCTGCACTCCGAGTCTGCAACTGGTAGTAGGATGTCTTTTTCGACTTGCACTTGGGACACGTCAGGATACCCTCGTACTCTGCATCCATCTTCGCCTTGGCCATCTCCATCGCCGTCTCATTCTCTCGAATTTTTCGCTCTGCTGTACCCATAGGCCCTTCTGGCCACATCTGGCCAGGTGTCAGTGTCTCGAGCTCCTTGGGCTTCACCTTCTTGAGAAGCTCTGGATTTTTCTTGAGGTTGAAGAGAACACTCATCAGACGCTGCTTGTACCGCCACCGGAACAGTTTGTTTTCCCACGACGGCACTTCCAACTCGTGATGTTTGTTTTTGTTCACAATCACATTCTTTTCTGTGTTTGTCACCGTCCAGTTGTACACCGCGAGCTCTGCATTCCTCGGCTTGATGCTCTTGCCAGGATACAACTCTTGAAACTTCTCGCGGGCGTAGTCACGAAGAGCATGTTCGGTAGACATTTTAGAGTAACTATCCGTGCGAATTTAGATCCTTGGCTCGGACGCGACACATTTTTCCAACAACGCGTTGTTGTCCAGGGTCTAAAAAAGCTACGCACTCGTAACGTAAGAAATGCACCACCGTCGTTCGCACAGTGACCCTGGAGACATTAAGGACATCGACGATGACGTGTCGTCCGTTTCCGACGAGTCGAGCTCGATTTACACCGTCGATCTGTACACGGGGTGGCGTCTCCCAGATTTGAACTTTTCCATGCGCCTTCCGGCGTGGTTCGTGATTCTGGCTACACTTATTCTGTTCCGGGGGCCGTCGACGCCGCCTTCGTGCGTCGCGTGATTCCCAGTGAGGTTTCCAACGTGCTCTTTGCCCGAGCCAACGGTTTGGGTCTCTTGAGTACGAGCTCACCCGTGCTTTCATCACCCTGTTTCCGCGCAGGGACGGCGTTCGACGTGATGACTGTCGGCATCATGTGTGTCTCGTACGGCATAAACACCTGAACGTTCGACAGACCCGATC
>Ga0222713_10006800_pt1 | contig 10810 bp, 21 predicted proteins | sample C33_649DmetaG_FD_165061 | JGI IMG/M metagenome (GOLD analysis project Ga0222713, IMG submission 165061) | Estuarine water microbial communities from San Francisco Bay, California, United States - C33_649D | ecosystem: Environmental > Aquatic > Marine > Unclassified | place: USA: California... | reverse complement strand
AAGTCAGATGCCCAGTCAGATGCCCAGTAAGATGCCGCGCGTGCGTTAACCGAGGTGCCTTTCGTGTGTGAGTCGAGATGCCCAGATACGGCCGCCCAGGTGCCTTTGCGTATAGACTTGGAGTGTGGCCGCGTGCTTATATGAGATATGGGGTGAGGTAATCCGTCCGGCCGAAAACGCTCAGCCTGATTCCCCCACAGGCCCAGCGCTCATTATAGCACAACTCAGCCCAAAAGTCAAGCCCTGGTTGATAGGATTGAAAGGAGGCCCAGCAGGTTCCTGTGCTGGCCCAGCGCTGGGGCTGGCCTGCGCTGGGGCTGGCCCCTGTGCAAACACATATTCACACAGGGGAGTGTTAGATAGATCCTACATTAACTAACACCCCTAAGTCATTGATATCTAAGCGATTTCCGGAAACCTCAATGAAATCAATGACTTACAGCCCTGCTCATATCTCGAGCATTGTGCGTATTAAAACATCTTTTGGCGCATTTGTCAAGCACTTTTTTCACTTTTTTTAATCTTTTTTATTTGCTATATAAAACAAGCACTTAGGAGCATAACCTCGAACCAATGTTAAGAAGGTGCTGTAACCGCTTGATTTCCAAGACAGTTAGCCACCCGTCCCGTCTTGTACTCCGGTTTGATGAAGTTCCCGCACTTTTCAGTTTATAATGCTTATTATACACGTATCTCAGTAAAAGTCAAGCATTATTTTGCCTATTGAAACCCCTATCTTCATAGATAAAAACAATTAGACTTTTCAGAAAAAGGCTGTATAATAAGCACTACAAAATAACTTAAAAGAGAAATAAACTATGAAAACAAAATATTTGATAATTGTAACGCTAACTGATTTTGAAAATGCTGAGTTGCTTAATACTTTTACTCATTCATGTATCGCTGACCTTGTCAATGTAAAAAGTGACTTTTTAGCATTTATTGAATTCATAAAAAAGCACTATTTTGAGTGTGAAATAAATGGCTTCATTTTAAATGAATGTAGTGACGTTATTTACAGCCTGCCGAAATAATGCTTGACAAATTGAAAAAAGTGTGTATAATAAGCACTTCAAATTAACTGAAAAAGAGATTAAAATTATGACAAAATACGTTGAAATCAGAAACTTCATTAAAAACAATAACTTAGTAGTAACTAAAATGTACAGTGAAAAACAAGTAACCTCGAGACGTGTAACTTACTGTATTTTAAACAATTTAACTCAAACACAGTTATTGAACCTGAAAAACTTCAGTGAAAACAATAACTTACGTAATTTTAAAGTAACTCATTCAAAATACACTCCTTATTTTCCTCGTTTTTACTTACGTTTTTCTGTTTGAATTCAATGACTTACACAAGGAGGTTGTAAGTCATTGATTGTCAAGCGCTTTTAGTGGAAGAAAATGCTTGACTTTTCGTAAAAAACGTGTATAATAAGCACTATAAAATAAAACATTAACTCAAAAAGGTAAAAAAAATGACTATATTAAACGAAGTATTAAAAACAAAAAACAACGTATTCTGTGACTTTTCATTCTACAAAACAGTTGATAAAAGTGACTTTTATTATGCTACTAAAATTTATAAAAACGAGTATGTAGAACGTGTTTCAGTTGAAATTGTAAACAACAAAATAATCAGCTGGCAGTCATAAGTCATTGAATAGTCAGCGCTTTTAATTTCAAAAAGCGCTTGACTTTTCGGCAAATACGTGTATAATACGCAGTGTAAAGTGAAAAAACAAATTAAAAAAAGAGGAACTGAAATATGCTGAAATATCAAATACTTGTAACTTTAACTGATGCTGAAACTGATGAATTGTACACTGAATTTAGACAGTCAATTTTCGACAGCTACAATGCTGATGAATTTGAAAATGTAGTCAGCGACTTTAACTCATTGATTTCATTCGTAAAAAAGCATTATGACTGTGAAGACACTTATGAAATTGATGCTTATATTTTAAACGAAAAAAACGAGGCTATTTACTAAGTCATTGATATACAAGCGCTTTTAATTTCAAAAAGCGCTTGACTTTTGGCCAAAAGGCTGTATAATACGGTATATAAACTGAAAAAACGAGGAAACACCATGAGTAATGTAAAACCAGAGATGTCCAGAGCCCTTATCAATATGGCCGGTGTAATGAAAAAAGACTATCAGCGCTTTTGGCAGGCCAGCTCTAAGGGTGAGCCCATCAGCGGATTCGCTCAGGAGCGTCTGGATAATTTCATGGAAAGCCTGGAATTCAAGGGCGGCTCCAAATACATCAAGGTCATCAAGAACGACGGCCAGCGCATGGTCTGGGGCTTTATTGTGAACACCGAGTCAGACTCCAAATTCAAGTATGGCGATATTCTCAAGCCAGCTGGTTGGGCAGCCCCCGCACGTAATGCAGCACGCGGAAACGTATTTGAAGACCTCTCCTGGGTTCAGTGGACTGGCCCAGCCTACTTATAAGGGGGCGTGAGATGGACCAGGCGGTCAAAGGCATAAGACCTGGGTCTCAATCCCCGACAGAATAGCCCGGCCGGCGGTGGCGTTGTAACACCGGCAGCAGTGTAGCCAAGGGGGTCGTGTGAGGCTTCCTTCTTAGCCCTGGGTGGGTGTGCGGACTCTGCCCCAAGCCGCGGGGGTCATCGCGGACAAAGACGATAATATGTCACCTCCAAGAGCTTTTAACCCATTGATAACATAGCGCTTTTAGTGGTAAATAATGCTTGACTTTTCGGCAAATTCGTGTATAATAAGCATTATAAAATGAAAAAACGAGGAAAGACTATGCCATATTTCACCCACACTAAAAACCCAATAGGCGTCTTCTATGAGAAAGACACCGGCAACTATTTTGAATATTCAGAAAATGACTGTCCAGAATTCACTGGCAACCGAGCATTTTACCCTCATAAAGTGTGGGTAGGGGGCGAGGGCGTCTGCGGTATGTGGGGCTATAGATATGCGAATGTCAAAAAAACAGTCGCTTATATCATAGTAGACGAGGGTCCGGCGGGCCCAATCCTCGAGCGCTGGGAGCTGAAAAAGAATATTACGTATCGTGTAAGTGCTTGATTGTCAAGCGCTTTTAGTGGTAAAAAATGCTTGACTTTTCGGAAAATCCGTGTATAATAAGCACTGTAAACTAAAAAAGAGAAAGGAAAAACACTATGTATAAATTACTTCAAAATCAAGCAGTTAGCAAATTACATGAGGAAATCAATGACTTAGGCTGGGACGCTGCAGCAGACAAGTATCCCGCTGTAGACGCGTATTTGAACGCTCGAATGGGCGCTGACAAGTTTAGCATTACTTTTCTCCCACACTTCACGCACGTAGCGGACATTGACGCAAACACCCTTGAAGACGCTTTCTTCATGCACAACAACCCTCATGGTGACCCAATCCTCGAGGAGCAAATTACTCGCTACACTAATCAGCATAGCATGTCAGTAGGCGACCTACTCATAGACGAAAAAGGCGACATCTACGTATGTGACATTTTCGGCTTCGAGTTTGTAGGCAAAGACACTTTAATAAGCAACGCAGCATAAGGAGAGTATAATATGATTGACCCAAGAGACTACGCATTAGAACTGATAGACGAGGGTTCACTCAACGCACGAGACTTCGCAATTATGTGTGTGAAGTACATGAGCAGAGATGATGTAGAGGATATGCTACACGCTAATGAAATAGATCCCCGTAGTATGCAGGAAGCATGGCGTTTGGAAAACTTTATGACGAGGAATGTATAATGAGCACTGAATTGAAATCACACGCACCCCGTGTAGCATTAACCCGCTTCAATGGAGGCAGTGACAGGGGTACGTGCGTACAGGTTACAGTTAATCAGGGCAAAGCGTTTGAGAAAAACATTGCGTTGACACGAGCACAAGCAGCAGCGTTGGCAGCAGACCTGTTGGACTTCGCACAAAGACGTGAAGTGGAGGACGTATAATGAGTAGACAAGAACTGTTTGGAGATATGAGCAATTGGGAAATCGTAGGCGAGGTAGTAGGCGGGCTGCTGTTAGTCCCCGTAGCGTATGTTCTTGTGGTACTGGTACTCTCGCTCTAAGCAAGCGTGAGGCCTAAGACCCAGGAAGTGAGGTATGGACTGAGATTGTTACCGTGGCCTATATAAGGGTATATACCTCAGGGCTACCTTTCTTGGTCATATTTAAAATTTTTTTGGAAATTTTTTTCCCAGCAAAATCAGTGCTTGACAAGTCCTCTACTATGTGCTATACTTGTTCTGTACACAATAAAGGATACATATGTCTAAAGAATATAGAGTCGCACTTAAAGAAGCTATGAGCGATACTGCCATAGCGTTTGTTATTAACTTACCACTGAATATACTGTTCTTGTACATAGCAAATTTAATGGCCCTTAGCATTGTTGCTACTTCAGTCTTTATGACACTATCCTTTACAGTCTTAGCAGTTATTCGTAAAACAATGGTTCGCGTACACTTTTCAAGGAGAGCATGATGGAACTTGTTATTATTAAAATTTTGATTCTTGTTATATCAGCATGGTTTGCTATCGGTTCTTCTCTTATGGTACATGGGAAACGTAAAGCATACCACGAAGGTAAGACAGATTATTATGGTAGATGTTTTCGAGGAGAAAATGATGAAACGTAGCTATACACGCTATCCATGTCAGGTAACCGTAGTTAGGCAATTTACTGATGGACATTTACGAGGTATGACACACGGTGACCATATGGGCTTTATGGCACGCAAAGATGCTATTACATGGGCATCTTCTGTTAGTGAATCACCACGGGTAAACTATACAGTGATTGAGATGAAGGACATGAAAACAGGAGAAGTGTTATGGAAACAGTAACGGCTATCTTATCCATTATTTTTGCGTTCGGTATTCTACTTACATGGGTTCTTGTTAAGACTATTATGATTGAGGAAGACAATGAAGATATTTGATAAAGTAATTTATGTGGGCTATATCGTGTGTGTTACTATTATGATCTTATGTACACTTGCTATTGTAATGGAAGCTTCTGCTCAGACTATGGACCATGATTCTATACACGATATTATGGAAGTAAGTAATCCTATATGCTACATTGATGGAAAGATCACAAAAGTAAAGGTTGATACTGACTGCCACGAGTGTGATGCTCGAAGTTATCTGCAGATGGTTGATATTGAGATCTATCCACAGTATTATATGTGGGAAGACACCTGTTCTCAGTTTCAGCACAATCACTTTACTGACTATGAGGTCCCACAGCTGCATAAGTGGCATATCGGTACTGTTGTTAGAGTGACGTATCTAAATGCGAATAGTAATTGGACAATATACGATGTCTCTCCTCGACTCGTTGGAGTATCAATGGTGACAGGACGATGAAATATAACGCACTACGTGAGATAACTGTTTGGGACTTGGACTTTCAACCCAACCATACGTATTTTCTAAATGAGTCGGGGCGAATGACTGCGTACATCAAAAAAGGAACTGACGTTATCATATATAATAAGAAACCTTCTTCCTTCGATAAGCGAGGGCGGAAGTTTGAAAAAGTATGGATAGAAGAATATGCTCAAGCTAACAGCGAAAAACTACAAAACAGTGGTAGTACCGTCACGTAGGACGTGGCCCAAGTATTCTACGCAGCTTTTAAACATCGCTACTCAGAATTCTCAGGCTCTACGTGCCAAATTTGTCGGTTCCATGAAGGAAACATGGCTTGAAATGAAGGATAAAGGCATACCTGGCACGCTTGATAACTGGACAAACTACTACAATGGTAAGTTTGGCGAAAAAAACCTTGCTGAGGCCGGAAAAAAGACCTACGAGATGATAAAATTGATGAAAATAGGCGGAATTTCGGAAGAAATGTGCCTTGACTACATTAAAGAAGTCATCTATAACAAAACGCACATGGGAATGGGCGGTGAGGAGATGGCGGTTGAGGTGGTTGCCGCTCATTTTGGTCAAGATTATCGGTTTGGCACTCCGGAAGAGGAGTCAGAGGGCATAGATGCGTGGATAGGAGACCATCCAGTACAAGTAAAACCCGAAGGAAGTGTATTTAAAGGCCACGTACACAATCACGCAGACGAAGATGTGACTCTTGTTGTTAAATACGTGCCTAAGAAAATGATTTGTTATGTTTACAACCCAGATTTTATGCAAAGGAGCATTGTATGAGCGATAAAAAGAAAGATAACGTAATTCAGTTTCCAACTAAGGCAAACGTGCCTGATACACTTACAGTCAGCTTTGGTGATTCAGTACCTGTAACCTATACCCTGTCAGCTGATAATATTGATTTGTCAGGTATTGACACTATGACAGTAGATGTTCCGTATAATCATACTTGGGACAATACCATGTATGCTACAGGGGATAAAATTAGCATCACGCTGACAGATCCTGTAGAAATGCTTGAAGCTGAAATGCTCAGGCAAATGGAACTGGATATAGACGAAGACTAATTGTCTATTCGGAATCGTTGAGCGGGTTGTCTAAGATTCGCTCAATCTTTTCCTCGAGATCTTCACGCATTTCACGTAACTCTCCGTCTAACTCTCTTAAACGGTCGTTCAAAGTAGTTTCCATAGCGTAAACATCATTACGCAGGTCACGTTGAGTATCGTTTGTGTTCTCGTCTATGTCACGGACAAAACCATCAACCTCATCTACGTCTTCTCTGATTCGGTCAACATCTGCCTGCAAGTTATCTACAAGTATTGTCAGTGTATCGAACTGTGTTTTAACGTCCTCAGCAAGCCCTGTAAGCGTCTCAGCTTGAACGGCCAACTGTTGGTTGATACCTGACATATCAGGCGCAACGTAAGCAGTAACGGCTTCCTCAGCGTCTAATAAACGCTGATACAATTCAAAGCCACCCCACAAGGCCCCTGCAATAGAACCGAGTAATGGAATAATAAGTAATAATTTTCCGCCACTTACTTTAACATCACCAAATTCTACTTCTGCCATGTAGCCTCCTATTTACTGTGACTTGGCGCTTTTACTTCCTTGAACCATTCGTGTACCCTTTTCACGGGGTTGTATTTTTTGAATCTAAACTTCTCAGTTGTTGTATTTTTTGTCTTTACAACCGAATAGTGATATGTGTGTGATTCTCTTGTTTCATTCTCTGGTATCAACCAAACAATATTTTTTCTTTTATTACCTGCCATAGTATTTTCCTATTATAAACCTGATACGTTTTCGTATGTCCAGCTGCTGTATTGTGTTCTTGCAGTCTCAAGGTCAGAAAGATATGAATTCCATCTTGCTTCATGTGTTGCTGTAGGCAATCCTTGTAAAACTGCGTACTGTGCCTCTATAGTGCTTTTAGAGGATGAAATTTGATTTGTCAATGACGATAATGCTGGTTGTGGATCGTTGTAATATTTTGGTGACACTCCAGTAGTTAGATAAGTTGTGACAATTGCTGTTTTGTGATCTGACGGTGTGTTTAGTTTTGGATAAGTAGCTACCGCTGGGTTACCGTCACTATCTGTATAGTTTGTTGACTCTGTACCTATATCCAATCCAACCAAATTGTTAGAAACAGATTGATATTCAGGGCTTATGAATGTTACTGCATCTAACTTGTCTACAGACTCGCCTGATTCTGTAAGTCTTATAAACGTATCAAAATAATTCAATAAAGCAACAGCAGTGTCTGTCAATCCTTCTTTAATACCTACTCTTTTTCTACACGCATCAAAAGCGTCTACAACGTCATCAAGTAAATCTTCAAATTCGTAATTACCACTTGCAGTGTCGGTACACACACCGTCCGGATAAACACCAAACGCATCATCAGCATTAGTCTTTACATTATTTCGATAGGTTTCTGAGGTTGCCGCCCTACCGTTTACAGTAGTTCGATCAGCAGTAAGTGTGGCAATTTCAGCTGCGTCTAATATGGTATCGAGTTCTCCTATAGCACCAGTTATTCTTGCGGACTCAGCAGCGTATGCGGCCCTTACATCCTCAAGACGCTTAATTTCTGTATTAACTAAACCTTCTTCGATCCAATACAAATCATAAAAAGGAACTACTTCATTTCTTGCTCTTTCTAACTCAGTATAGAAAAGATACATTGTTGCTAACACGCTTGCCTTTTCGTCAGCAAAAGCTGGATGTAATTCTACATAGGATTTGAAAACCCCATCAATATTTGTCAGGTGACCTGACCACTCCATTATACGAGCATCGAGCTCTTCAGCAACATAGTCTGCTCGAGAACTTATACCTACAGTTGCGTAGGAACCTGCACCGGTTGGATCGTTAGACGCCCCTCTAAATGCCATAATGTTTTATCCTATAGTATAGCTATTAACATACTTAAAATCAAACCTGTAAAAACCAACGCTGCTAAACCTATTGTAGACACATCAATCCAAAATTTTCTGTTTTCAGCTTTGCGTCTTGCCGCGTCTGCTCTTACTTGCTTTATTCTTCGTCTTTCTATCATCATATCCTCATAGAAGGCACCTTGTCCACTCCATATGAGGTATTCTCGTAAATCCTTTTCAAGCTGTTCCATTTTGTGTTTGGCGGCAGTTGCTTCCAATGCCTGAGCTTCTACACTGTCTCCTTGAAATATTTTGTTCACTACCGGTTGATGTTGTACGAGTTGTCTTGCTGCATTGACCTGGTCTTTTGCATCAAAGAAACGACCAAAATAACTTGCGACATCTTCTACTTCTTTACCGGCATCTACTGCTCGCTTGATTCCATTAAAAGCGGCACTTGCCATACTCAAAGCGGCTGCTAATTCTACCATGTTCACGCTCCTGAGTTTATCTTATTTATACTGCTGAGAAATCATTTCTTCATGCTTGCCGCTCGAACCTATTAGCTGAAGCATAGTGTTTCGGTCATTCTGTACCCTGCCGCCTGGTATACCTCTATCAGTGTAAAAAGAGACATCTTGTAAGGTAGTATTGTAAGCGTCAAATCCACTTACTCGTCCCATTAGAAACATAGTCAGACTTTGGTCAGTGAAACCGCCTGAGTCTTGCATTTGGTCAGTAAACTCATCCAAGTTGCTTGCTAACTGTTCTTCTGACATATTGTTAGCCTGTGACGCTGCTCGGTCTGATGTTTGTTGTTCTTGTTGAGAGGGAGGGGCTACGTCAAACTGTGAAAAGTTTGGAGTTACGTTATTCAGTACAGCAGTTATACTTTGTCCTGTACTGAATGATTGATTTTGTTGTTCTTGGAAACCTTGTTCGCTTGAGGCCACAGTATTGTCGCTCATAACTTCTACTGTTTCTGATTGTTCTTCTGAATCTACCATTACTGTAATAGTTGGGTCTACTATTAGGTTTAATGTGGCATCTTCATAGAAAGCTGTTTCATCTCCAAAGGTTGTGAGTAAATTTCCATCATTATTACTCATATCGTCATCTTCAGATGTAAATTCACTATTCATCTTACTCATATTTTCTTCGGTCTGTGCAATGGCATCTTCTACTTGGGCCATTGCTATAGAAACAGGGTTCACATTCGGACCAGCCGCTTTTTCTTCCTCTATTATCAAAATATCCTCGACAAATATATCTTCTTCTACAATAAAATCTTCACTATAGTCAAAGGCTCCCATTTCTTCTTCGAGCGATTCATCAAAGGATTCGGTGTAAATATCCCCTTCTTCTCCGAGCTCATCTGATTCGGCGTAAAATTCTTCTTCTTCTGGTAATAGGTCATCGGAATAAAATTCATCCAATTCTTCGCCTGATAAGTCCCACGCTTCTTCAAAAGTCTCTTCCTCATATCCGCCATCTCCAAAAGGGTCTTCTGATTCATCGTTGTATGTAAATCCGTCGTAGTCATCTCCATAGATATCCTCCTCAGTAAACATATATGTTTCATCCTCTTCAAAAAGAAACATCTCTGTTTCCTCCTCATAATAAAAGTCTGAAATGTCATCACCAAAGATAAAATCTGTATCAGACATCTCTTGTATTAATATTTCTTGGTCATACCCTGGGCAATTTGTATCATACAAAGGATCCATGTCACACTCATATGCAAAATATGCTTCTTGGTATTTTGGACAACGGCTATCGTTTAAAGCATCAGTACAATCCAGTGAACTTTCGTATCCACCATCTTGTCCATACCAAGCCCTGCCGCCAGAAAAGGTTTGTGATATAAAGTCTAAGCTAAATTCATCCACACTCCCTTGGGAAAACTGTAATTGGGTTACGTCTATAGTAGCATCACCTGTAAAACCAATCCATGTGTCATGCCCCACTATATCTACTTCATCATAGATAAAATCAAACGAACCATCAGGCCAAAGATCTATTTGAAAGGTATTGGTGTTGGTGCTACCAAACTCGTTTACATTGTACCAGAGAAATGAAGAAACACCTTCATTTGTTTTATACCAATATCCGTCATCCAGGGTATTGTTGAGGTCTATAAGGTCAGTCCATAGGGGAGCAAGCATAAAGCTAAAATACCCATCATAACCAGTGGGGTCAAACCCAGAACAACAACGGCTATCATCAGTCCATTGATTACCAAATTGTTTTACTGGGTCATACAACAGAATGAATCCGTTAGTAGACATCCAAGCGTCTGTGAACACTCCGCCGTAATAAGGAAAGGCATGGCCCAATGATATATGTTGTGTAGCGTCATCTCGACCATCCATAATCTGAGTCATACCACCGGGTGAAAGATAGTCAGCTCCTTGACCTAAGACCAAGTTACTAAAAAACAATAATGTTAGTAAAAGTTTTTTCATCTTGTTGGGCTGTTAGGTGATGAGGTAACTCTTCCTCTGTCTACATCTCTTT
>Ga0222713_10006799_pt1 | contig 10811 bp, 8 predicted proteins | sample C33_649DmetaG_FD_165061 | JGI IMG/M metagenome (GOLD analysis project Ga0222713, IMG submission 165061) | Estuarine water microbial communities from San Francisco Bay, California, United States - C33_649D | ecosystem: Environmental > Aquatic > Marine > Unclassified | place: USA: California... | reverse complement strand
CCCCCTGACGAAGAGGCACAACCTGAGCGAGAAGAGTCACGTGCCGGTGCTACCGAAGAGCTTCTGCGCGAGCTGGGAGAGATCGGGCGTGACTATGCTGCAATGGCCGTGCAGTTGGAGACAATCGCTGGGACGTTGAATGACCTCGTCGAGCGTCAGGACGGCATGATTTCTGGCATGCGCGATAGTGTAGAAGCAGCGGTCAATGCCGTTGCTCCAAATCCGCACTTGATGAATGCAATGCAGTCGACAACGACGGCGCTTGAGAAGTTTAGTGAGCGCGTTGATGTGCTTGGAGCGCATTTGCAAACGTTGGAACGTCAGGAAGTCGAACGTCTCGTTCGCATTGAACTCGAGCGAATCTTGTCGCGATCAGTATTGGACGCATCCAAGAAATGAGCGCTCCGCAGCGAAAGCGACGTCGCGTCGAGATCTACTTCGTGCTCTATCTGGTAGCGCTGGTGCTCCTGATGCCAGATCGTATGGATCAGCAGGATGCCAATGTTGATACTCAAGCAATTGTGAATGCGCGCCTTGAGTTTAGTCCAGACCGAATGCGACTAACGTGCAATATCGAGCGTGATAGTGCGGGAATGATGCGCATTGAGTCGCTCGACTCGCTCAACGTTATCCGCTATACTGGCACGGTGACCGACCTCGAAGTATCTGCTCGCATTGAGGAGGTTGAGACTGGACAGATCCTCACTGTGCAGCCTGGTAGCTCCCCGACACCATTGTTCGCACTCGAGCATGAGCCGCAGCGGAACGCAGTGGTCTTTCGCTGGAATCCATCCGTTGATCAGATTGCAATTCACACCTATCGCGTAACTATTTCAGGCAGTGGTGTGCCAGTCCAATCGAACGGGGCTAACAGCAGCGACTACGATGAGATCCCAACGGGATTGCGCATGACGGGATCGACGCAGTTCGTACTTACAACACAGGTGAACAACGAACAGGCACCGACGATTATCACGATTGCAGGCGGACGTGACACGTTGGTTCTAAGAGATACATCGCAACAGTCACAGTTTGCTCAGACGCTCGGTGAGTTCTGGATTGAGCCAGCGCGTGATGTTGTGACGACGGTCTCGCAGCGCACGTGGACCAACCGATTGAGTATTGGTGGCGCTGATCCGTCGCGCGACCTTGTTGGGCTACCCGTGGTGCGTGTCATTGGTGAACAGATCGGAGATGTCCAGCGAAGCACTGACCAGCGAACGATCCTCCTTTCGGGGCGTGCACCGAGGACCGGATCGGTCACGGTAGAGGTTCGTGTAACACGACGGGATGGACAAACGCGTACAACGAGCTTTGTGGTGACAGCACACGCGATGCCGGCGGTGAACGCACCTGATGTTGTCTTCCCGGGGATTGATTATCAGTTCGATCCACGTCTGCCTTCGATCGAGAATGTTCGTGCAGTTATTCGTGATGGCGACCGTGAGATTGCGAGTACGACCGAGTCGGTAATTCGCTTCCGTGTAGCATCGCGTGATACCGGGCGCACATTCACATTTGAACGATTCGTTGATGGTGTCCGCGAGGGCGTTCCTCAGCCGATACTCGTGCGAAACTTCCCAGCACCAATCATCCGAAGCGTCGATCGAGGATCGGATGCACGTAAGAAGATCATTGTCGTGCAGTTTTATGCCGCTGACCGCAGCTCCAATCGTCCGCGACTACGAGTGCTTGATGGTAATGCCGCTGATGTGAAACGGCTTGCTGGGAATCTCCGCGCAGCTTCGTCGGAGCGTCCAACGGTGTCGTGGCTTGAGACCTTCGAAATCACGCAACGCGACGCGTCGCGTCCGTTTACGTTCCGAGTTCAGGCGTTTGATGACCGCGGCGTATCGAGTGCGCCCTGGGTGGAAGACAACTAGCGTTACCGTCCTCGTTCACGACGGTAGAGTCGGACGTTCTGCAGATGTTGCGCCCCGTTGGTGCCAAATCTGTGCATGCCACTGCCATCTCCCCGTGCAACAAAGAATAGGAATGCATGGCGTTCTGGATTGAGTGCAGCTTGCATTGCGGTTTTACCTGGGTTAGAGATCGGCCCTGGTGGGAGTCCCGTATGCATGTATGTGTTGAATGCATTGCGATCCTCAAGATCGCGATACAGGACTCGACGTTTCATCCCTAGCGCATACTGCACGGTTGGGTCGGCTTCGAGCCTCATGCCTTGTTGCAGACGATTTACGTAAACGCCAGCGATACGTGGCATCTCTGCAACTGCTGCAGCCTCTGATTGCACAATCGACGCAAGTGTGAGTGTTTGATGGCGTTGTGCTGTGGTGCCCAGGGATGACCAGACGCGCTGTGCTTGACGTGCCATTGTTGTGCCAACCGACGGTGCTTCGTCGCGCCAGAGTAGGTCGTACGTCTCAGGCATCAAGTAACCTTCCATGCTCGGCGCGCCAGGTGCATAGCGCTGCACAACCGAATCGTTCTCGCACCACCGCACAAACGCTGCAGAGTCAATCTCTGCCTTGCGTGCGAGGAGTCGTGCAACCTCACGATATGTCAGTCCCTCGGGAATTGTTACGCGCATGTGCGGACGTCGCTTCCCGCTAAGGAGTGCCACAAGGACGTCCCACTCAGTGTCGCTTGGCAAGATTTGATGCCAACCTGGTTGGACTGATCGCTGGGTGACACGAGCAATCAAACGCAGTGCGATCTTTGCAATCGCAGGTGTGGGGAGTGGAGCGTGTGCGTGCACGCTGTCAACAGCGCCAGCTGCGGAGGTTCCACGGGCAATAAACACCGTTGTGGGCACGTCGAGCTTCACTGGCAGCATAAGCGATACACTAACCAGTGCCACTGCAATCACGAGTGCGGCACAACAAAGAATGATGATGCGTAACGGTCGATGTTTCATGAGTTGGTTCCGAAAAATACCCCTGTTTCTCGCAATCATTGGCATGGGGCCAACTGGCGTACGCGCAGGCGACCTTGTTCCTGAGCTGTTTCTTGGTCCAGCATTCACCGCGATCAGCGGGACTGTGTACGCGGGGGCTGGCATAGGCGGGGGTGCAACGTATGCTCTAACTTCAACGCCACTTGGCGCACTGGAAGCACGGCTCGGAGTGATGCCAGTGTTTGGTACCAACCTTGAACGACAGGTTACGATCACACAGATTCACGTGCCCCTGATGGCAAGTCTGTCCTTCCTCGAGCTACCGCGTGATCGACATGGGCGTGGGGTTGGCGGTGCGATAGGCTTCGGCTTGACGGCAACGGTGGGGCATGTACACGAGCAGACGGCGTTCCAGCCAAGTGCGATGGTTGAACTCACGTTTGGAGCATTCCAACGTGGTGCGCTGAAATTGCGATATCAAACCACACTCAAGGATGTTGCGTCGAGCACCGGTGCCTCAGTCGGCTACCATTCGCTCGTCTTCATTGCATCGACGGTGTGGTAGTGGTGGCACCCGTAACTGTACGCACGAAGATGTCGTGAAGTGTCGGTGAACTCACTTCAAACTTGATCACATCCACACGGTCGTGAACATACGTGAGCACGTCACGTGTTGCAGTGGCCTCGTTGAGCGTTAACTCGATACGTCCTTGGGTTGCATGAACCACTGATGTTCCGGGCACATCGGATACCAGAGCGTGGTCGCCCGTGTATTCGATGTAGATCCGATTTGACCGGTATCGAGCGCGTACATCTGAAACGTTTCCACTCAGCACCACGCGACCTGCATTAATCAAAGCGATGTCATCGCAGAGGCGCTCTACTTGATCCATCTGATGGGTCGAGAGGATGATTGATGTGCCGCGCTCTTTGAGCTCTTTAATCACAGAGATCAATGTATCTGCGTTCACCGGGTCGAGACCGCTGAATGGTTCATCGAGAATAAGTAGGGATGGCTCGTGCAGGATTGTGGCTATGAACTGCACTTTCTGCTGCATGCCCTTGGAGAGCTCTTGAACTTTCCGCGACTCCCAGCCGGCGGCATCCATACGATGGAGCCATGCTGAGCCGCGGCGTAGTGCTTCACGAGCGTCTAGTCCCTTGAGTTGACCGAAGTACGTCAGTTGTTCTGCGACGGTGAGCTTTTTGTAGAGACCGCGCTCTTCGGGCAGATAGCCTATTCTATGTTGTTGCAGCGAGGCCATTGGCTGTCCATCGAGGAGGATTTCGCCTTCATCGGGCATGATGATGTTCGTAATCATGCGGATAAGGGTCGTTTTCCCCGCGCCGTTGGGTCCGAGTAGGCCAAAAATGCGTCCGGAATCGATCGACAGAGTGATCCCATCGTTGGCCATATGTGCGCCGAAGCGCTTGCGAATGTTGGTGATAGCGAGCATGGCGGCAAAGTACGTTGATCGGTCTGAAACAGTTGCACCCGGTGGTTCACCTGACCTTTCGTAAATTCGGGCACTTTTTCCGTGTCCGGTGATGTTTAGCCGGTCATTGAACCACTACAATGGGGATGTACATGAAGGCGTTCGGCGAAATTTGGCGGTCGAACATATTCCAAAAGTGGCTTATGGCGCTCACAGGCCTCCTCCTCGTGGGGTTCCTGCTTGGCCATTTGTCGGGCAACCTCTTGGTATTCTTGGGCAAGGAAGACATTAACTCCTATGCTCACGGACTCCGCACGATGGGCCATGGAATGGTGATCTGGATTGTTCGCCTTGGGCTACTCTCAATGTTCGTCCTGCACGTAACGGCGGCGATCACGCTCTCGCGTCGCAATCGTGCGGCACGCCCACAGTCGTATGCAAAGGTCACGCCACGGAAGTCGACTGTTGCATCACGCACGATGCTGTACTCTGGCCTGCTCCTTCTCTCGTACGTCTTGTATCACCTCGCGCATTTCACATGGGGAGCGGTGCATGCAGGTAACTACGCGGGCCAAATCGGTTGGGAGTATACACTCGCCGATGGAACGCTTGTACCTGACGTCTATCGCATGGTCGTTGCAAGCTTTCAGGTCCCATTGATCGCAGTACTCTATGTACTGTCAATGGTTATGGTTGGCCTCCACCTTAATCATGCAATTGCAAGTGCCTTCCAGACCATGGGTGTGACAAACCAGCGGCTCGTTCCGCTGATTCGTCGCATCGGACCAGCACTCTCGTTCATCGTCGCCGCCGGATTCTCGGCAGTTCCGCTTGCAATCCTTGCAGGCGTGGTGAAGTAACATCGAACAAGGACACATGACACATGGCACTCAACAGTAACATCCCTGATGGACCGATTCAGCAGAAGTGGGACAAGCACCGCGCTGAGTTGAAGCTTGTCAACCCTGCCAACAAGCGGAAGTACAATGTGATTGTCGTCGGTACTGGCCTCGCTGGTGCATCGGCAGCTGCTACGCTTGCTGAGCTGGGCTACAACGTCTCGGCGTTTACGTATCATGATTCTGCTCGCCGCGCGCACTCGATTGCTGCGCAGGGTGGTATCAACGCAGCAAAGAATTATCAGAACGACGGTGACTCCGTATGGCGCTTGTTTTACGACACTATTAAGGGTGGCGACTTCCGCGCGCGTGAGTCGAACGTCTACCGTCTTGCACAAGTATCGACTAGCATCATTGATCAATGCGTAGCGCAAGGTGTTCCGTTCGCACGTGAATACGGTGGCTATTTGAGCAACCGTTCGTTCGGTGGCGCGCAAGTATCTCGCACATTCTACGCACGTGGTCAAACGGGTCAGCAGCTCCTGATCGGTGCCTACCAAGCGCTTCAGCGCCAGGTCGGACTCGGCAAGGTCAAGCTCCATAACAAGCAAGAGATGATGGACCTCATCGTCGTCGACGGCCGCGCTCGCGGTATCGTCACACGCGACATGGTCACAGGGAAGGTGCAGTCGCACATGGCTGATGCAGTGGTGCTCGCCACAGGCGGATACGGCAACGTGTTCTACCTCAGCACCAACGCAATGGCATGTAACGTTACTGCCACGTACCGCGCGCACAAGCGTGGCGCGTTCTTCGCTAATCCATGTTACACGCAAATTCACCCTACGTGTATTCCGCAGAGTGGCGATTACCAATCAAAGCTGACGCTGATGTCGGAGTCGCTCCGTAATGACGGTCGTATCTGGGTGCCGAAGCAAAAGGGTGACACACGTTCTCCGGATCAAATCCCAGAAACAGAGCGCGATTACTATCTCGAGCGGAAGTATCCGTCATTCGGCAATCTTTCGCCTCGCGACATCGCGTCGCGTGCGGCAAAGGAAGTTTGCGATGAAGGTCGTGGAGTAGGGCCGGGCGGTCTTGGCGTGTACTTGGACTTCTCTGATGCGATCCGCAGACTTGGTGAGAAGACCATTGCAGATCGCTACGGAAACCTGTTTGAAATGTACGAGCGCATCACGGGTGAGAATCCGTACAAGGTTCCGATGCGTATCTATCCTGCCGTGCACTACACGATGGGTGGACTGTGGGTCGACTACAACTTGATGTCGAACGTTCCAGGTCTGTTCGTTCTTGGCGAAGCGAATTTCTCCGACCACGGAGCAAATCGTCTCGGCGCGTCAGCACTGATGCAGGGTCTGGCAGATGGCTACTTCGTAATCCCATACACCATCGGTGGCTACTTCGCAAATGGTGGTCTGCAAGCGGTTGGCAATGATTCACAAGAAGCCCGCACTGCAGTACAGGAATCAGAACAGAAGATTGCTGCGCTTCTCGCCCTCAACGGCAAGCGCTCGCCGACATCGTTCCATCGTGAGCTTGGAAAGATCATGTGGGACAAGTGTGGCATGGCGCGAAACGAGCAGGGTCTCAAGGAAGCGCTCAAGCGTATTCCTGAGCTCCGCGAGGAGTTCTGGCAGAACGTCAAGATTCCGGGCTCTGGTGCAGAACTCAATCAGTCGCTCGAGCTTGGATTGCGCGTTGCGGACTTCCTTGAATTCGCAGAGCTCATGTGCTTTGATGCACTTCAGCGTAATGAATCATGTGGTGGACACTTCCGCGAAGAGTATCAAACGGAAGACGGAGAAGCCAAGCGTAATGATGATGAGTATTGCTATGCAGCAGCATGGGAGTACAATGGTGTTGGTGCAACGCCAACCCTTCACAAGGAAGACCTCTCGTTCGATAATGTCAAACTGGCAACACGGAGCTACAAGTAATGAACCTGCGACTTCATATCTGGCGTCAGTCAGGACCCGATGCTCAGGGAATGCTCAAGACCTACGACGTGCAGAACGTCAGCGAGCACATGAGCTTCCTCGAAATGCTCGACGTGTTGAACGAGGACCTTCTCACAAAGGGCGAGATTCCGGTCGCGTTTGATCACGATTGCCGTGAGGGAATCTGTGGTACATGCGGCATGGTCATCAATGGTCGTCCTCACGGACCGCTTGTTCGTACAACCGCGTGCCAGTTGCATATGCGCACGTTTAAGGATGGCGACGAGATTTACATTGAGCCTTGGCGCGCACGTGCGTTCCCAGTGATGCGCGATCTCATCGTCGACCGTGGTTCGTTCGATCGCATCATTCAGAAGGGCGGCTTTGTTAGTGTGAACACTGGCAACGCTCAGGATGGCAATGCGATTCCGATCTCGAAGAAGGACGCAGACCGTGCAATGGACGCCGCGGCGTGTATCGGCTGCGGTGCTTGTGTGGCAGCATGTCCGAACTCATCGGCGATGCTCTTCACAGCTGCAAAAGTTGGACACCTTGGTTCCTTGCCTCAGGGGCAGACAGAGCGTTCGACGCGCGCAATGAACATGGTGCTTCAGATGGACGCTGAAGGCTTTGGTGCGTGCACGAATCACTACGAATGCGAAGCTGCGTGTCCAAAGGGCATCAGTGCGGAGTTTATCGCACAGATGAACAAGGACTTCGTTGCGAGCGCATTTGGTGGTCGCGACTAACCCGAAACGCTACGCTAGCTCGGCTTAACTCACAGCCGCAACATACTCACGCACTGCCTGTTCGAATCCCACGAACAGCGCATGGCGTACGAGTGCGTGTCCGATTGACACCTCCTCGATCTCGGGGATTGTTGTGATCGGCGCGATGTTGCGTAAATCGAGCCCGTGTCCGGCTGTTACCACCAACCCCGCAGCGTGGGCGTATGTAGATGCCGACGCAATTCGCTCGAATTGAATGTTGAGTGCTGCAGCATTGCGAGCATTGGCGTATGTGCCTGTGTGAAGCTCAATGATGTCTGCACCACAAGCGACTGCTGCATCGATGTGCTGTGGATCTGGCTCGATAAAGAGACTTACGAGAATGCCGCGATCGTGGAATGCCTTGATCACATCAGTGAGGTAGTCCTCATTCCCGATCACGACAAGTCCACCTTCCGTTGTTAGCTCTTCACGACGCTCCGGAACAAGCGTCACAAGATCTGGCACAATGTCGAGCGCGATGCCAATGATCTCTGGAGTTGCTGCCATCTCGAGGTCGAGTTTCGTTGTGACCACGTCTCGCAGGACGCGCACGTCACGATCGTTCACATGGCGCCGGTCTTCACGCAGGTGACATACGATCCCGGCAGCACCGGCAAGTTCCGCAAGTACGGCGGCGTGCACAGGGTCGGGTTCAATCCCGCCGCGAGCCTCACGGAGGGTCGCTACATGATCGATATTGACGGCAAGGCGCATGTGAACCTCAGAGACAGGGTGCGTGTTTTCTGCTAGTGCAAAACTACCGTAACAGATTCGTTCGACAGATGTCTATCACCAAACTATCTTGCAGCTGACGTACAATTTCACCTCGATGGAGTTATCGATGACCTTCCTTCGCCACATGTGTCTGGTTTTCTCCCTAGCGGCCATTTTCTCCGCGAGCACAAATGTTCGTGCACGTGAGGCGGATGGCGCTATGAGTCCCGCTCTCAATGGCTTTATCCCGAACGTTGGGCAGTGGCCAGCGCACGTCCTGTATCTCCACCGCGAGCATAATCTCGATGTGTGGATCACGACGACCGGCGTTGTCATGGATCACCATTCGGTAGACCTTTCAAGTGATGTTCGAACGGGGCATGCAGTTGAGGTAACATGGAGTGGATCACGAGGCGGGAGCCCGCATTCGGAGCACGCACTTGCAACACGCGTCAACCTGATCCTCGGAAGTGATCCTGCGAAGTGGCGAACAAACATTCCTGTGTACGACCGTGTTCGTGTGCGGAATGTGTACCGTGGTATCGACGCATTGTACTCCATTGAAAACGGACATGTTCGGTACGACATGGACATTCGTCCGGGTGCCGACCTCACGGCGATGAGTGTAAAGGTGATTGGTGCTGACGGTGTTGACCTTGCGCCGGCATCTGTGAACCTCCGCACAAGTCTTGGATCCATTACGATGTCGGACCTCTTCGCAACGTTCACAAAGAGAGACGAGAAGCCGGCTGCTGTACCATTTGGTCTGATCCCTCAGGCTTCTGTAGCAGTGTATGCTACGTATGTCGGCGGCCCGTCGTACGATCGAACTGTGGGAGTCCGTGTGACCACAGATGGCGTTGTCGTTGGAGGATCAACGGATGCGTTGACATTTCCGGCAAACGCTGGGCGCTATCAGAAGACAATTGCTGGTCAGCTTGATGCGTTTGTCGCGCTGATGTCTCTTGACCTTGAGGACGTGGTGCAATACACCTTTTACGGCGGCAATGGAAACGATAAGATGACTGCGATGACAACCGACGCTAACGGCTCTGTCTTGTTTGTCGGTGAAACAACGTCGTCGAATCTTCCACTGTCATCGGGGGCAGCAGGACAGATCTATCGCGCGCAGCTGGATGGATTTGTCGCGAAACTTGACAAGGCAATGAGCAAGCTTGAGGTGGGAGTTTATATCGGCGGGAATCGCGACGATCAACCGACGAGCGTAGCGATTGATAATAGCGGCAACATCTTTGTTGCTGGTGGCACGAATTCAACAGCGGAGTTCCCAACTACGCTGGCGCATCAACGCACACCGGGCGGACAGAAAGATGGCTTCTTGTGTCGTCTTACACCGAATGGTGGATCGTTTGTGTTTAGCACATACTTCGGCAGAGAAGGGAACGAGACATTCACCGCGCTGGCTGTCAACGCCGGTGGAGAGCCATTTGTAACGGGCAGCACGTCGTCGTCGAACTTCGAAACTGCACCGACGCCAGGCCGGTTCTCATCGAATCGCTTGCCATATGACCGTACGTTTAACGGTGGTAATACAGATGCATTCGTCATCAAGTTCTTCTCCGACGGAACGCTGTCGAAGCGTGACGACGGCACCTACTCGACGTACTTCGGTGGCAATGGTGACGAGGCAGGTGCAGGCATCTTTGTTGATCAAACTGGTCGCGCTATCGTCGTGGGCACAACCACGTCAACAAACCTTCCTACGACAGGTGGATTCCAAACACAGATTGCTGGGCAGCGCGACATTTTTATGGCGGTTCTGTCGGATGATGGACGTTCACTTGTGTCGTGCACGTACTTTGGCGGTACGGGGAATGATGACGCCCTTGGCGCAGTAAATCTGAACGCGACTGCCACGGGGGTTCTCTACGGTACAACAACATCGAGCGATTTCCCAACGAGTGGCCTTAGCGCCATGACGGAGCGCATCGGTCCTTCTGATGGATTCATCTCCATTATTAACACATCATCAATCGTTCGCTCAACGCTTGTGGGCGGTTCCGGTGCTGACTCTGTGATTTCTGCAGCACAGGATGCTCAGGGCGACACGTATTACAGTCTTGCTTCGACGTCGACGGATCTTCCGGTGTCCGACTCTGTGCTTGCGCCAGTTTCCCCAGGTGGATCGGACGGGTACGTCGGCAAGTATGCGACCGGACTGCTCGCGTTACGTTCGCCAGCAGGTGGAGAGGATTGGTGTATTGGTTCGAATAACA
>Ga0222713_10006793_pt1 | contig 10814 bp, 7 predicted proteins | sample C33_649DmetaG_FD_165061 | JGI IMG/M metagenome (GOLD analysis project Ga0222713, IMG submission 165061) | Estuarine water microbial communities from San Francisco Bay, California, United States - C33_649D | ecosystem: Environmental > Aquatic > Marine > Unclassified | place: USA: California... | reverse complement strand
CTTCAGCTGGACCGGCGTCGCCGTCCTCGATTCCGGTTCGGTGCACCGCATAGCCGTCACGTACGACGCCAACGGGGCGCGACTATTCGTGAATGGCACCCAGTCGTTTCCACCGCCCATGCGATTGGACTACGCTCTCAGTCCGGGTGGTGATGCGATGACGACATGGAATCGCGACGCGGCGCGGCTCATCGTTGGCGCTTACGCCGGAGATTACTTTACGGGCGTCATCTACGCCATCAACGTGCACGATCGCGCGCTTAACGCCAGCGAGTTGTTAGAGCGCGCCAACGCACCGCTGGAGAATTCGCGGCCGTTTCCGCTGTCGCAAAATGTGACTATGGATGAAGACGCGACGGCGTCGATTATGCTCGACGCCTACGACGCTGACGGCGACGAAACGACGCTCGATATCGTGAGACTTCCGAGCCGAGGCGCTATTTTCGCCGACAGTGCGTTATTGAGCGCGATAAATGTCGTGCCTTATCGACTCAGCGCCCGCGAGCGCAAGGTATGGTTCCAGCCGGCGCGAGATGAGTATTCGGCGCTCGGCGTCGATTACGACGCATTTGAATTTGCTGCGCGGGACGCTGGAGGATCTATCGCGACCGATCGCGGCGTAGTTCGCATTCGCGTGACGAGCGTGAATGACGTGCCGATCGCCGGGAATGAAACGAGGAGCGTTTCGATCCTTGGGTACGCTCCAGAGCGTGTGAGGCTCATCGCGACGGATGTTGATCAAGCGTGCCCGCCGAATGTCGCGAATTGCGCGCGGGATAGATTTACATCTATCGTCATTTCGCGCGAGCCCACGCTCGGGGCACTATACGCCTCATGCGATGATAAGAGTGCGTTGCTTGCGGCACAAGTCGTGCGAAATCGCACGAACATCACGTTCTCGACTGGTTCAAATGAGGACATCACGTGCTTCACGTACGTGTACGGCGGAGCAATCGGCGCGGTGGGCGCGGTGGATTCTGTTGAATACGTCATCACCGATTCATACGGGGCGACGAGTGCGACGCTTGATATGAAGTTCAGCATACAATCTCCATGTGTGATGCTCGATCGCGAACACTCGACGAAAGAGGATGAGATTGGGGAAATTACGCTCACCGCGGCGTGCGTTGGTTCGAGCGGTGAAGGAGGGCTCGCTGCGCGCGCTTCTTTGCTCCCGAAATATGGCACTTTGTCGAGCCGGAGCGTGGGACTGAACGTTTCATTCTGTTCAGATCATCAACGCTCGGTCTGCGAGACGTGGGCGACTGCCGATGGCAAAAAGTACGATGCGGTGGAGTGTGCGTGCGGAGTCGTCAATTACGTGCCCAATCGAGATTATTTCAACACTCCTAGCGTTGATGTCTACGGGCAACCGATAAAGATTGGCGACGAAAGCGCGCCGGAATGGAAACTTGGCGAACCAGATGATATGCGGTTCACACTCGCGACGTCGGATGGGTGGACAACGATCCCATATGCGGTGTACATTTGGGTGCGTCGAACGATCGATGCGCCAACGGTGCTCATCGACCGCCGCAAGCTGAAACAAATGACGCCTATCGTCCCCGAGACGACGTCATACGTATTATCCGAAGCAGTAGATATTCTCATGCACCCGGATTATGATATTGACGCGATGTCTTTGACGATATGGAGTCTCACGGCGCGATCAATTGAATTGGTCGGCGACGCGCTCGTCGGCGACGACGCCGAAGTGCATATTCTCCCGGATGTCGACTCGCGGTCAAATTCGGTGCGCCTCATCGGCGCACCCTCGGCAATTCGGCACACCTTACGTCAAGGTAAGCTCGCATACACCCCACGCGACGCAAACACGAGAGCGTTCTTCGATGTCCTTCATCTCCGAGTCATCGTCGGCGAGCGGCCGTTCCGGTCGCCGCCGTGCACGTCGGCGTGGCAAACCCCACCTTGCCGCTTCGACACCACCACCGACGCCCCACAGTGCGCGTCGAACGCCTCATCACCATCTTCCTCATGCGCGTTCGAGACCGAATTCGAGCTCCCAATCGCCGATTCGCCCTCCTACGTCGCCGAACTCGCGCGGCGCTCCAATCCTCACGGTCGCACCGCCGCCGAACGCGCCGCCGTCGTCTTCGCCATCGTCTTCTCCGCCGCCTTCGTCGCGACCGCGATCGCGATTAAACTCACCTCCATCGTCTTGCGTTGCGTTCGCGCTGGGTTCTTTAGCTTTTAGCGCGCTCGTGAACCTTAATACCCCCAATGCGCCGAGTTCTACGAATTCTGGCACCCCGCGCATGTCATTCGCACGCGCATTCGCGCGCGCGTCCGCGGTCGTCGAGGGATCGGTTTCTCGAGTCCCCACTCGGACTCGTCGATGACGAGTCAAAAAAAAATGCGCGAGTCCTCGGACTCGTCACGACCCCACGCGCGCGACGGCGCGCGCGCGCGCGACGGCGCGCCAAACGGGACACTCACGCGCGCGCGCGTTCGCGTCGAGATCGCGTCGAACGTAAGAGGCGAACCATGGTGAAGGTAGGAATGATATTCGCGCGAACGCGACGACGTCGAATGGCGCACGCGAGCGCGAGGGCGAGGGGAAGGGCGCGAGCGGAGGCGCGCGCGATGGCGCGCGAATGCGCGGCGAGGTTTACGATCGCGAGGCGACTGACGGATGCGATTAATCGCCCGATGCGACGCAGTTTTCCATCGATGAGCTCCGTCGTCAGATGGACCACAATAAGAACATTCGTAACATGTCCGTCATCGCGCACGTCGATCACGTAAGTGTTCGCAAAGTCGCGCGCTGGCGCGATCGTCGCGACGCGCGCGTCGCGGTATTCTCTCGTATGGGGAAACAGTGAGGAACGGGGTTTAGTCGTGAGCCCTATTGCGCGCGCGCGAGGCGGGCGTCGTCGATCGGGTGGCGCGTTGACGCGTCGCGCGTCGACGCACGCACGGCGCGGGAACGGTGAAAGAACGCACGATGTCGACGGCGGCGGTGATATTGAGTGGTTTTTGAGCTGACGAGATGAACTTTCGTTGCATTTTTCGGTCTGTTTAGGGTAAATCTACGTTGACGGATTCTCTCGTAGCCGCGGCGGGCATCATCTCGCAAGAAAGCGCCGGTGATGCGCGTTTGACGGACACTCGTCAAGATGAGCAAGATCGGTGCATCACCATCAAGTCTACTGGTATCTCTCTCTTCTACACCATGGCGGATGAAGATCTCGCGCGTTTGCCGGCGTCGGTTCCGCGTGATGGCAACAACTATTTGATCAACTTGATCGATTCTCCGGGTCACGTTGATTTCTCCTCCGAAGTTACTGCGGCGTTGCGTATCACCGATGGTGCGCTCGTCGTCGTTGATTGCGTCGAAGGTGTTTGTGTGCAAACCGAAACCGTGCTTCGTCAAGCGCTCGGTGAACGCATCAAGCCCGTCATGACCGTCAACAAGCTCGATCGTTGCTTCCTGGAGCTCATGCTCGACGGTGAAGAAGCTTACCAAAACTTCTGCCGTGTGATTGAGAACGCTAACGTCATTTTGGCCACGTACACGGACAAGGCGCTTGGTGATGTGCAAGTTGCTCCGGAAAAGGGCTCGGTGTGCTTCTCTGCTGGTCTCCACAACTGGGCGTTCACTTTGACGGTTTTCGCCAAGATGTACGCGTCCAAGTTCGGCATCGATCAAGATTCCATGATGGCCAGGCTCTGGGGCGACAACTTCTTCGACCCGGCGGAAAAGAAGTGGACAAAGAAGCACTCTGGTGCCAAGACGTGCATGCGCGCCTTCGTTCAATTTTGTTACGAACCGATCCGTCGTGTCATCGAAGCTGCGATGAACGACAACAAGGACAAGCTCTGGCCGATGCTCGAGAAGCTCCAAGTGAAGGACAAGCTCAAGCCTGCAGATTTCGATTTGCTCGGCAAGCCGCTGATGAAACGCGTCATGCAAACTTGGTTGCCAGCCGATGTCGCCCTTCTTGAGATGATTATCTACCACTTGCCGTCTCCCGCGACGGCTCAAAGATACCGTGTCGATACTCTCTACGAAGGTCCACTCGACGACAAGTACGCCGAGGCTATCCGCCAGTGCGATGCCAGCGGTCCGCTCATGTTGTACATCTCCAAGATGATCCCGACTGCGGACAAGGGTCGTTTCTTGGCCTTCGGTCGTGTTTTCTCCGGTACCGTGCAAACTGGCCAAAAGGTGCGAATCATGGGCCCGAACTACGTTCCGGGTGACAAGAAGGATTTGTACATCAAGGCCATTCAGCGCACCGTTTTGTGCATGGGTCGTCGCCAAGACTCCGTCGACAACGTGCCATGCGGTAACACCGTCGCTTTGGTCGGTCTCGACCAATTCATTCAAAAGAACGCGACGATCACTGGGGAAGAAGAGGAAGAAGCGCACACGATTAAGGCGATGAAGTTCTCTGTCTCTCCTGTCGTGCGCGTCGCTGTTGAGTGCAAGAACTCCCAAGATCTTCCCAAGCTCGTTGAAGGTCTTAAGCGCCTCTCCAAGTCTGACCCGATGGTTCAGTGCCAAATCGAAGAAACTGGTGAGCACATCATCGCCGGTGCTGGTGAGCTTCACCTCGAAATTTGCTTGAAGGATCTTCAAGAAGATTTCATGGGTGGTGCTGAAATTCGCATCTCCGATCCGGTTGTGTCCTTCCGCGAAACCGTCCAAGGCACGTCTGACCACATTTGTATGTCCAAGTCACCGAACAAGCACAATCGCTTGTACTTCCAAGCTGTGGCCATGGATACGGGTCTTGCTGAAGCCATCGACAATGGTGATGTTACTCCGCGCGATGACCCGAAGATTCGTGGCCGCTACATGGCTGACAAGTATGGCTGGGACAAGGAACTTGGTGCTAAGAAGATTTGGTGCTTCGGTCCGGATACGACTGGCCCGAACCTCATCGTCGACATGTGTAAGGGTGTCCAGTACCTTAATGAAATCAAGGATTCCTGCGTTGCGGCGTTCCAATGGGCCACTAAGGAAGGTGTCCTTGCCGAAGAAAACATGCGCGCTATCAAGTTCGAAATCCACGACGTCGTGCTCCACACTGATGCCATTCACCGCGGTGGTGGTCAAATCATTCCGACTTGCCGTCGTGTCTTGTACGCATCTGCGCTATGCGCCGAGCCGCGCCTTCTCGAACCGATTTACTTGGTAGAAATCCAAGCTCCGGAGGGAGCCCTCGGTGGTATTTACTCCGTGGTCTCGCAAAAGCGTGGTATGGTCATTGAAGAAACGCAGCGCCCGGGTACGCCAATTTACAACATCAAGGCGTACTTGCCGGTCATGGAATCCTTCGGTTTCACGGGTACTCTTCGTGCGGCAACTTCCGGCCAAGCGTTCCCGCAATCCGTCTTCGATCACTGGGAGTGCCTCAACAGCGACCCGCTGAATCCGGAATCCCAGTCTGGTAAGATTGTTTTGGACATCAGAAAGCGCAAGGGAAGCAAGCCGAACGTGCCGCCGATCACCGAATACGAAGACAAGCTGTAATCATTTTTTTGTCTAGGATTACAAAGTTCTTCGTTTCTAATACATACATAATGACACCATACAGTTCAATTCATTTCTCAAGTCGTGTCGCCTTCGCACTCGCACGTTGTCGCGCTCCGTCTGCGCCTCTCGCACGCCAATTTGTAACTGACGCGCTCTGCTACGCGGTCAGCATCGAGCAGTTTAGCTCTTAGTTGTTTGATTTCACGATCATACTCGTCGACTTTATCTAATCGCGCACGCGCGAGTACGAAGCACGTCCAAAATCCATTATCTGAGCTTTGTTGCGTGTAGACGGTCAACGTGAGGCTCAACACGAGAAGCAGACGGGCAAGCATGCGCGCTGCTTCGAGGGCTAGGGGACGGAGACTGAACTTGTGTGACATCTCAGTACGCGCGAAGAAGAAAATGGCAATCAATGGGGATTCAACGTGGTATTAAAATACTGCAATTCAATCTTGTTGTACACCAAAAGCGTTGACTTTTCACGCCAGCGCATCAGGATTTCTAAAATGATCAGTCATGTGGTACCAGTCAAGTAAAAGCTGGTGATCGGCTTCACAAGTGAAATGATCTCGCCACGTGAGATAAATCACACTCGCTTTGTAGTGCGCGAACGCAGCGTATACGACGAGAAAATGGAAAAGATTATGGCTGCAACCAATCAAGTCAAAATTTCCTGGGCTCCACTTTTCAGGAATTGTATTGGCGAAGAGGAACGCCCCGAAAAGGTAGCAGAACGCCATGATCATCTCCCACGCAAAAGCTTCCGCCATCGGTGTCGGTACGATGTGCCACACGAAAAGCATTTGCTGAAATATCGGGAAGATACCAAACAGACCGAGGGCGCTGAAGAGGACTGCGCGCAAGTGCGTGTAGTCCTTGTGCTGAAACCGTCTCATGTACGTCGGGATGACGGCGAGACAACCTAGTACGGTGATGCCACCTAAGTACATGTCTCTCCACTTCGGAAGGCAATAGTACGAATAGTAAACCATGGGGTAGAAACTCGTGACGATAAGGACGGCGATGCCGAAATAATCTAAACGCCAGAGGGCCGCACTTTCTTCACAACCAACGCAACAATAGGTGTGGCAGACAGTACTAAAGAGTAAACAGGCGATCGCTCCAGCTAAAAACACATACATCGGCCAGCGCTTAGTCGGCTTCGCCGGTTCTGGATCGTCCGGTACATTTTTAATGTGCGCTTGCAAAACGTTGAGCTTCTCCTTGAGCAGTCCGGCGTGCACAGCAATCTTCTCGTACTGCGCATCTTTCCCATGGTCCTCGATCGCCTTAAGCGCTTGTTTCGCCCCATCTAACGATCGTTTCAACACCTGTCGACGTCTTTCAACCTTAAACGCTTCCTCGCCGCTTCGCAAGTGTTCTGCGAGCTCGTGCGTGACGTTGACCAGAACGTAACCCACGTCATGCATCTGACTTCGTAAAGCACTCGCATCCAAATCCACACGCATCTTCTCATCGAGACGCATGATATCAACTCGGTCTTTCTCGATCGCCTGTCTCCACCGCGTCGCGTACTCGATGCGCTCCACTCGCGCGACATCCGCCCCCGTGACCCACCGCGTCGGCGGCGCCTCCAACCCCACCCCGGAGTGTGCCGTCATGAACGTCCGCGCGAGCAGCGCGACGAACATCACGAACCCTATCAAATGACTCCATATATTCGTCGTCTCGTTATGCATCATAAATATCGACCGCGTGGCGCCGAGCCACCTCGAACCCACGCGGTACCCGCCGCGCACGTGCGGATTAAATATCATCCATTCCGGCGCGTCGTCAATATCGCACACCGCGCACCGCCACGAATTGCACGTCGACCCAGGTGCTTTCCAATCATTCGAAGAACACGGCATCGCATACGGCCCATCGCTCGTGGCTGTCGATGCGCTCCCGAGCTCTCGCGCGGGTCCCGCGGCGCCGCGCGCGCGACGGCGAAGCGGTGCCATGACGGTTTTCCGCGCGACGCGAAGGACACGAGCGACGGGGATGGGAAAAGAACGCGCGCACTTAGGCGCGTTCGCTCACGCGCGAGCGCGTGCGCGTCGACGACGAGAACGCGCGCGCGTAGAAGTGCGGAAGATTTTGAGCTCGCCAGGAGTCTATTTTCCATACGCGCGGCTTCGCGAAATCGAACGCGCGCCAGAGGCGCGAGGCATCGCATAGAAGTGGCGCGCGACGCATGGCCGCGGGGCGAGAATTGAAAATGATGCGATGTTCAACGAGGGAAAGGAGCGAAGGGCATTCGACGACAGGACGGAGGTCGCCGCGCGCGGCCGCCGCGACGCGCGAAAGCAGCCAGATGGATGATATTAATACTGTACAGTACTCATTTACATATCGGTGGCAGATTGGCCAGTGGTGAACTCGAGCTAGCCGACGAATTCGTAACACGTAAGCCCTTCGCAGTTGCGAATGTCCGTTCGCGCGCCGTGCTTGATGACAAAGTCGGCGATGACGTCGAATTTGAACAAAATGGCGTAGTGCAACGGAGTGTTCCCTCGCTTGTTTTGCAAGTTTGGATCGGCGCCGCTTCGAACGAGAAGCTTTACGAGTCGACCCTGACCATTTTGACACGCGATAATGAGGGCCGAGTTCCCATTTTCATCTCGCGCGTCGATTGGGACGCCCTTCGACAGCAACTCTTTCATTTGACTGTATCGCCCGTGACGAGAGAAGGAGAACAAGTTGCGCATTTCAGCGACCTTGAACCGTTGCGGTTCGACGAGCGCGCGCGGTATTTTGGGCTTCAAAATTACGGGCGGTAGCGCATCATTCTTGATCGCATCCAGAGCGCCGCTGTCGCGATCTCCAGGACTCATCTGTTCGCTGCGAATCGTCACGAGTTGCATCGACGTCGTCGTCGTCGTCGGCGGCGTTTTCGGCGCCGACGGACCAGCAGAATCCATAAGCTCCATCGAACGTCCTGAACTTTCTTCCAAGGTCGCAGGCTTTGAAGAAACGGAAGTTGTAATCAATCCGTTCGCGAGAGGTACGTTCTCTCCAAAATTGATGCTCCGCGAACGCACCGGCGCGGGCTTTAAATCCTCTTCCGTCATGAGGTATGGATTCGGCTCCACGCGTATCGGAGCCGCGGGCGAGGGAACAAATTTCCTATGCACGACAGGCTCGAACACGGACGTGTCCGCGTTCACTGCGATGAGCGGCGGCGGAACAACGCGCATCGGATCGCGGTTTGCCGGCATCCCAAATGAGCTCTCAATCTGTTCTCCACGCCTCGATGTCGACCCAGCGGTCTGAATGATATCCTTCACCGCCGCTGCTAGTCCACGAGGACGCGCAGAATTCGATCTCGACAACGCGGTGGGTTCTATTGACGCGGATGGGAACGTCTTCGATGCCGCGAGCGGCGGCGGGCGGACGGGAACGTCTTCGCGCTTCTCCGGCGAATTCGCCGCCGCGACGTCGCCTCCGCTCGACGCCCCAGCGGCTTCGTCCGCGATCTTCGTCGATCGCAGGCGCTGCATTAACGAACGGTGGGGGTCTTCCATGGATAACGTACTCATTTCACGCACAGGAACCGGTGCGAGCGCGTTCATCGTCGTGCGAGCCGCTTCGGCTCGTTTCGGCGCGAGCGCCGCCATATCCACCCTCTTCGTCTCGCCGTTTCGCGCGATTGCGAAATCTATCGCCGTCGCGCGCGCGTCGTCTCGTCCCCTGAGCGTGGACTTTTTCACGTGCGAATCCGAACTCTGCGCCGTGCTCTTCCGCGACTCCACCGCAATCGCATTCGTCGTCGTCGTCGTCGGTTTCCCATCCCAAACCTCCTTCCCTTCCGCTTCCGCGCTCGCCCGCGGACTCGTGCCCTCCGGCGACCTCGAGCGATAGTCATCCGCGTCATCGTACTTCTCCGCCTCCTCCGCGTTCACTTTCGTCGCGAATTCGCGAAACACCCCGATCGCACCCGAAATCTCCCTCGCCTTTTGCGCTTCTTCCAACGCCGACGCGCGTTCGCGTTCGACGTACGCCTCGGCTCGCGCTCGCGCGCTCGACGCCTCCCTCATTCGTTCTCTCGCCCTTTGCAATTCCTCTTCGCGCTCGACGCGCACCGACGCGAGCGCATTCGCGCGCTCGACGTCGATCGCGTCGTCCTCGCCGTCCTCGACGACGTGCCAATCGTTCGTTTTCTTCGCGCGCATCGTCGCCATCACGCGCTTGGCGTCGCGCACGGCGTCGATTTTCGCCTCCAACGCGTCGTAATACCTCGCGATTCGTTGGAGTTCTTCATTGAATTCGTCGCTCGCGACGTCGATGTCGATCGAAGACGTCGCCATCGCGCAGACCTTAGTCGCGATGTGACGATCGCGGCGGATTGAATCGGATTGAATCGAATCGGATTGCATCGGATCGACGATGCGTGACAATCTGAGCTCCCATCGGAGCTCGGAACAGGTATGAGTCAAAGCGACCGTGAGTGAACTCGAAAAGCGATCGAACGCGATCGAACGAACGACCGCGTGGGCGGAGGATGAAACGAGGGACGAGCGAGGTGGATTACTCCAAGCCGTTGCTCGCGCAAGTCGCGCGAATGGGCGAGGCGTACGACGCGTGGGTTCTCGAGCCGAGAGCGGAGACGCGTTCGACGACGTTGTTCGCGAACGCCGCGATTGAACGCGCGAGTAAGACGCATTGGAGCGCGGTGATGATGTTTTGGCTCCCGGTGATTTCGAAAGAAATCGCGAGTGGGTTTGGGAAAATCAGAGCGAGAGAGGGAGGAATGGGCGAGGCGTTCGCGGCGTTTCTCGCGTTCGCGTGCGCGATGTGGCCGACGTTTGAGTACGTCGTGCATAGGTTTGCGTTTCACGGGAAATCGTTCGCACGACGGCGACGAGGGGTGTGGAATCAGGCACATTATTTGTTTCACGGGTGTCATCACAAGCATCCGAATGACTTATTGCGATTGGTGTTTCCGCTGACGGTTTCGGCGCCCGTCGGGTACGTCGCGTACGTCGCGTGCGCGCGCGCGTTTCCCAGCGGTACCGCCGAGTTCGCCGCCGCTGGGTTTCATTTTGGATACTTTATGTACGACATGACGCACTACGCCGTGCACGGAGACTTATTTGGGCTGGGTGATGGAGCGTTGCGCCGCCGCCGAGCGGCGCATTTGCGGCACCACTACGACGACCACACGCGCGGTTTCGGAGTCACGACCTCGGCGTTAGACGCCGCGTTCGGCACCCTCGCTCGCGCGACGGCGACGAAAACACGCTCGTGATGCGATGTACATGCATTCATTCTCATTCCCCGTCCTTTCCTTCGACGACGCGCTTCG
>Ga0222713_10006792_pt1 | contig 10815 bp, 10 predicted proteins | sample C33_649DmetaG_FD_165061 | JGI IMG/M metagenome (GOLD analysis project Ga0222713, IMG submission 165061) | Estuarine water microbial communities from San Francisco Bay, California, United States - C33_649D | ecosystem: Environmental > Aquatic > Marine > Unclassified | place: USA: California... | reverse complement strand
AGCCATGGACAATTCGTCACGATGCACTGCCGATGCCGATAATCCTTCCCATATTCACAATTGTCGAAGGTGATCATGAACACACCCGGCAGGGCCATCAGCTGCTTAGCCGATTCAAACTCAAGCATCAAGCTTGGATGAATGTGCTCCATCGAAAAGAAATCCCCGACAGCATGAATCATCATGCACAACGCAATCGTCCGATTTGCAATCCTATTTCCTTCTTCCACCGACTCTCGCTCGTTGTGTCCATAAGGAAAAGCCTTACTGCGCTCTTGATAGCTTCGCTGCGCTCCCGAGAAAGACTTACACACCGGCGAGAATGCTCTATACCAGACTTCTCGATTCTTAATCGACTTCTTATGACGCTCAAAGACATAGTTATTAAGAATGTCATGATTCTCACCACCGATCTTAATGTCCTCAGGGCTCCCGACTTTCTGCGCCCCAAGAACCGTCTTCATTGCGCTCGTGAGTCGACATGACCCCGCGAAGTACTCTTTGAACAAAGACTGGTATTCGCTCAGAGGCCTAGCCTTCCGGTTGCACTTAATGATCCCCCCCTCTCCCATGGCTGTGTTCCGAGAGGTAGGATCCACAAATGCATCGCACAAGTTACACCAGACGTGGCCGCATGATTTTCGCTCCCACCCAGAGGCTGCATGTTTACACTGCTTGTTAAGCCGAACCGACAAGATCGGTTCATTCCGCACACTCCGAATGATTCCCGCTTCCTCAGGGGCTTCCCTGGCTCTCACCCTTGCTGACCTTGCACCCATTCTCCGAGAGAGGAGTGCGCGCTCCAAGAGTTCACTATCAGGGGACCCCAAGAACCACGGAATCTTGGTTGGCGAAATGACCGCCCGACAACCCGGCTCTACAGCCACAGTGATGTAGCCCTCGACTTCCTCCTGGGCAAGATTCACCACACACGTAACTGGTGTTTCGACAACCCGAACACCCGGATCCGGGAGATCCTGTGGGTGAGTATCGAGCCTTTTCTCCAACACCCATCGTTCCGACAGCGGTGTCCCCGCCCATGTCCTTGACAGGGCATCATGGCCGAGATACCGCACAGGTATCTGCTCCACCGCCGGCCCTTGGATGATCATAGCCCGCGTCGGCACCAGCTGCCGTCACAGCATCTGATTTGCAACGCTCTTCTCCGCCAGCAGCGTGACACCGAGCTTCCGAAACTCAACCCAATCGTTCCCATCCGAATCCCGCCAGAAGTGGGAGTCCCACGCCGAGAGTTCAGGGTACCCGATCAGCATTGCGTCGGCAGCCTCCGAGAGTTCAGCGAAATTCACCTTCACGGCAACGTCAGCGTCTTGAGTGATACCATCTTCACTGATCGACTGAAACAGCACCGTGAGATCGCAGACTGCCTCGATGGCTAACGAACGCATGCCTTTGCAGATCCCCGAACAAATAATCTTTTCCGTCGTGGCGCATCGCTCGCCTACCCACTCCCGCGTCTTCTCCGAGCGTAGAAGCTGCTGCACGAACTCCTTTCGAATGATGCTCCGAGCACCCCCGGTGTCGATGCAGACCCGAAAGCAGATACCCCCGACCTTCACCGTCACATTGCAGTTGTAGCCCGCATCAAGGCTCACTTCCCGCAGGGGTTCAGGATACTCGTAGTGTCCAACACGAGTTGGCTCACAGCTTCGCGCCCGCCGACCCTCTATCACCGCCGCCGACTGCATCTGAAACGGCCTCATCCGCTCCGGTTCCCGCAGATGAAGGTCGTTCCACTTGGCAGCGTCAGCAGACATTGGTGTTACCAAGTCATTCGGCTCAAACTCCCATAGGTCCGCACGCCGAACCGCAGTCGCAGGCTCCGCCGAATTCCCATCAGAGACAGGGGCGCTTGAATCGCTCTGGCATCCGCGTCCAGCACTTCTGCCCCGTGCCCTCCGTTTCTCGTCGGGCACGGTGAGCTCTTCAATCACCACCCTTTTCCGACGAGATCCCGACCGAGACTGCACTGGGGACCCAAAGGGTCGATCTTGGCGCTCACTCTCAGTGAGTGCCCGGTCCATCCGACGGCCCCATTGCCGCCTACCCTATAGATCATTTTACTTTAAATATGTTAATATTAACAGATATTGTTATTTATCTTAATTTGGAAATTTCACACCAAATTAACATATTTTGATATGTTAATTTTTTTAAGGAATTAGCATAAAAATTAAAATATTTTTTTTAAGGAATTAACATATCTCCAAAATATGAAAATATGTTAATTTGGTAAATTTACCAAATTAACATATTTTCAAAAATATGTTAATTTGGTAAATTACCAAATTAACATATTTTTGAAAAAATTAACATATGTTCTATGAGCTTCAAAAAAGTATTATTTCAATGTTTTTTTGCAACAAATATGATTACAAAAATCATTAACAGCGCGCATTTCCACATTATGATTTTTAACTTCAAGCATGTAGCTTTGTGCACAAAGCCATTGTGCAACTCAATGCTCAAGCAAACAGAGCAAACAGTTGCTTAACTACAAAATACCAAAACAGAGCAGCATGCTTGTGGAAGCAACAACATCACAACAGTAAAAAAGTGAACAGCAGCATACAAAACAACACATGTTACCTCTTTGTTTGGATGTACAGCTATAGGCTCTCTGTGGTGAAAACTAAACTACAAAAGTGTGAGACATAAACACAAGTGATCTTACATGTCTTGTGAGATGGCTTATATATGAACAACCACAAACAACATGCAACTGAGCATCCCAACCATGTATTGAACACATACATACACATTCTATAGTCTGCCAATCACTTGTGCACACAACTGGTCTGCCAAACACTTGTGCACACACAAGGCTGTGTGAAACAAAACACAAGCCTAAATATATATATATATGTATATATTCAATGTGTATATGTGCACACAAACATCAAATCTTAAAACATGAAGTAAGCAAAAAGATGTTTGAGCATTATCATGCAGGTTTACACTTTAAAAAATTAAAGTGCAAACCTGCTCTATAATGCTCAAAAATCTTTTTGCTTACTTCATATTGTGAAACACCTCTAACACAATTTTCTAGCAAGGCCCTACATACCTTCATGAAGTCTTCGCCCCTGTAGCACCATGTTCTCACAGGATTGATGTACACTGAAAGTAATGATATGTGTGCAAGGAAATGAGCCTTCTGAGTCAAAGTGAACAGTTTCACTGTACGCAGTGATGGGTCATCAGAGCATGCAAAATGGTGTGCAAGGCCTGTTTGAATCTGAAGCATTGCAAACACATTCTCTACAAATGGTTTATGTACGTGTTCAGGCAAGGTGTACATGTCCCTGTACATGTACAAAGTGTCTTCAATCTTGGAGTTTAGCTTAAGGACTGCCAGTATCCTTTTGTGCACATTGTCAGTTTGGTCTGACAGTTCAGACCAAATCTGTAAAAGTGGCTTGATCAAACATTTAACTTGAGCTGCTTTGCCCCTGAGCTTGGGCCCAGCATCTTTTTTGTTCTTGATCATGCTCAGCTTCAGCATGCTGTAGCGAACCAACCCTTTGTGCACAGAGTAGAAATTCTTCAGCTTTGTGTACACAGCTGCCATGTTTGCAGCATGATCTCCACCCATGACCTTGTACACTAAAAGCCACAAGACAGATCCAAATGTATACCTGGAGTTGAGTGTGGTGGCACGCAAAAAGACAACTCATCTACATATGTTGGTTAAAAAACAACAGGCACAATTTTAACAAGAGCTGTGAACACAGTAAAAAATATATGTATAAACATAGAGCAGTGCACTGGTCTGACCCTAGATGCTTGCAATGCATCCAATCATAGGACACATTCAGAATGGACATCCATGGAAGCTCCAGCAATGGCAAAGTTGCCCTTCCTTGCACAAAACAAAAGGTATAATAACATAGTGTTTTCACATATGTGTTTCTATGTGTTGTTGTGTATGATTATATATACTACATTGTGCAAACTGATACTTAATCATTTTTTCAAACCTTGCCTGGCATATCCCTCCACCCTTGTGCAGTGAAGCATGTGGTCAGCCAGGGTGCATGGTGTACACGGTTGTCTGTGAAGGAGTGTGCACCAGTAAGAGTGGCTTTGCACAGGCAGCAGAAGTCTGTCTTTTTACTCCACATGTTGAGCTTGAGGACCTTGCCAAAGTAGTCAAGGTCCCCAAGCAACAAAAAAAGACAGCCCTTCCAGCCACCAGCCAAGGGCTTGCCAGCCCTATCCCCAGCAGGTGTGCCACGACTGTACCTCTGTTCAGCAAGCATATAATTACACAAATGACATAAGCACATGTATAAGTTCACAAACAAGGGACTATATATACAAAAGATAGGGTGTGTGAGCACATCTGCAAAATGACATAACAAAAAACTGATGTGTGCACATTCATGTGAATAGCATATGTGTCACACACATGACTGAAGCAAAAAGCCAAAGCAGCTTGTAGAACAAAAAGTAAATTATTCACATCCAAACAGTGCATAAAATACAATGCTAATAGATGACCTTTCAATTGAGTCATGTGGTGTGTGTGGCCACTTCCCCAAATAGAGGTGATAGAAGCTCCAAGTCATCACCTCCATTGCAGTGTGCACACTGTTGTCCTTCATGAGATGATCCCATATACCGAACAACATGATCTGGCAGTCTTGTGTGGACCCCCTTGTGAGTAAGCTGGACATAGAAAAAATTGTGTGTTGCTTTGACCATGACTTACCCCTGCCTGTAATGGGGGTGCCATCCCCATGCAAACAAAAGGGTATTGTGCACTCTCTGTCCAGCTCTGTTTCCAAACAAGATTTGTCAAAGCAGGGGTGTTTTTGTACAGAATCCCAAAATTGCTTGCATTTGCTGTTGCCTTCTGCACCAAGTCCAACATGTCTGTCACCCAAAAAAGTATTGGCAAAGGCTTCTGGATAATGTGTGTACATGTATGCAAACAGTTCATGTGGAAGCATCATGTCTGCTTGCATGGCAGGAACTAATCCTTTGATTTCCATGTTGAAAGTGTACAGAGGTGGCATGTGAATCTTCTCATTAATAATTTTCATGATGTCTCTGTGCACATTATTGCTGAATCTGCCAGAGGTGCCAGCTTTTGCAACTTTTTGCAGATCCCCCAGATCTAATGATGTCTTGCCAAGCTGTGTACACAACGTGTTAAAGTCCTGTACAGTCAGATTTGCTGTCTGCTGCACTTGCTGTGGGGTCATGTGACCCCAAGCAAATTGTGTCAGCAAGTGTTCCAACAAGGAGCTCTGCTTCAACTCAGCAACACTGACCTGTGCACCACCATCACCCCAATCATCACCATCATCAGCATCATCAAACTTTCTTTTTTGTCTTCTCATACTTGCCTTGACATATTCCTGGTTGTCAGAAGATCTGCTACCAACATCCATGATTTGTGTGCACACAACTATACAAGCACAACTGTACACACACAAAAAACAAGATGCTGTACAAATTTTGAATTTCAATGGTTGAAAACAAACAGTTGTCATGAGACCCAATAACTGTCAGTATAACAACTTAGCAAACAGAGAATGTAGCATGTTATAGTGAACACATTCTGGTGAGCTCATGGTACAGAAAAGACGCATATTTACATGTCATACACACAAAGCCTACACAATCTGTGTGTACACAAAGCCTATCACAGAGAAGTCTTGAGCAGATATAAAAGCAGCATGATGCAACTTTAAACACAGGCTCTCACACATAGAATAAGGCCTAAGGAGTGTGCAAAAACCTTTGCTGCATCCACAACACACAACACACAATAGTAAAAGCCACAAAGGGACATCAAGCAAAATATCTACTTTGTACACTCAACATAAAACATGCACATGGCAAATCAAAGAGGGCATCACACACAAGCAAAAGCAATGCAGCAACAAAAGCAGAACACAAACCCACACAAACACACAACCACCATACCAACACAGCAAAGCAGTATACCAACACCAAACACCTAAAATCAATTATGTGTGTCAACACAAAGCATTTTACAAGACCATCAGAAAGACAACAGCTATATACAAAACATAGACAAAGAGCCGAAGGATCAAGAGGTCTGTGTGTGCAACCACAATAAATGCACCAATTGTGTGAAGACATTTTCCCTACAAGAGTGTACACACACATTAGTACATTTGGGTCTATCACAGAAGATTGTGCATGCTGCACAAGCACAAACACACATGTGCATATGTGCTGTGTGTGCACAACTAAGATAGATGTGCATTTAATCACCTATGCACAATTTTTTTCTGTTGCCTTTCCTGACAATTGCCAATCCATCTGTGGTATTTGTGTGGGGCCCAGCCCAACCACATTTTGTACATACAAGCGTCCACTTCCTCTTGAATTTGTTATTTGCAGACTGCCTCTGATGCCTTGGCAGTGCTCTCCTATTAGGAAGTGGCATAGTTGTGCACACAGGGAGACTGAGTGTACACACAGTGTACAAAAAAGAACTGACCTTGGATGGATACACAAAACAAACACTTAAGCCAAACTGCAACAAAGGTAAATCTGTATGTGTGTGCAGCTCTGTGTGGAGACATGGGCAGCAAGTGCAGACACAGAGCTGTCTATATACACAAAGATGTGTGTGCAAACATGAACTTGCTTGGTGTGCCTGTTTTGGCAAAGACTATACAAAGATGCAAATAACAGTCGTCTGTGGGCAAAAGTGCAACAGCTAAGACACCTTGTACATGCAAACAGAGTGACAATGACAACCAAGCAGTAACAGCCACACAGAAAGCACACAAAGTACCACAACCACCCAGCACAACATCAAGAATAACACAGAAGATGACAAACAACACTACAGCCACCCAGCCACACTCACAACACAGAGAGCCCTTTTGTTTCCTTTTTTAAACATGTCACATACATATCAAGTTTCTAACTACATGTGTGTGCACTGAGCTGATATGTTCCTATACATGTGTCTATGTAGCTGCTTAGTTTGTGAGATTCTGTGCACACACAAAGCCTAACCTACAGAGTAAACATGAAAGATCTACACAGCTTTAAAACAAACACATTTATAACTAAGGGAACTCTAGACATAAAACTTGCATGTGTGTACACAAAGTGTCCTGTCATGTTTTCTTATAAAGTGTAGGAACTGGCTTCAGCATGTTTGGAGACATGTGTGCATGTGTGTGCATCTATATATAAATGCAGAAACATACATAACATAAGACTTCAGTACTTTGTGAAAAAGCAAAAACACAGGCTTTCTGTATATATGCATTGCTGCTTATGTGTACAGGTTCTGTTGTTATAAATCAGCCTGCGCAAGCACGTGTATATATAAACATAATGCACTGTGTATACATATACTTATCTGTGTACACACATACAGTTATGTCTGTACACACTGGATTGGTCTGTGCACTTCAAGTACTTCTGATGTGTGCACATATAGCTTACCAAAACATGTGCACATACAGCTTACTCACTGTGTATGTGCACATGTGTACACAGCACTTGATGCTCAAGGCTGAAGTTGTGAGTACACCTTGATCACATTCTGTGCATTGGTTAAAGCCAGGCTCACCTTTGTGAGTATTTGTGCAAACTCTTTCATGAAATGGCTGAGTTTATCCTCTGTGATCACTGTTCCATCAACATCCTCACTAAAATCTAAAACATGCTGTACACTGTTTTTCATGGTTGTCAATTGTGCAAGCAGCTCTTTCAGCTCAGCTGCTCTCTGTGCATCAACTTTTTTCAATTCTATGAGGCGTGTCAAGCCCACCTTGGCTTGCTTGGAGGCAGTTAAAATTGCCTCCTCAAACTGCTTGCGTGCAGCAACTGGAATACTGTCAAGCTTAGGTGGTTCAGCAACAATTTGTACACTACTACTACCTGCTAGTTGTGCACCAGCTGTTGATGTATCCACAAGTTGTGCAATTTGTGCAAATGATTGGGATGGTTGGGGATTCCAGCTTCCAACCTTTGTGCTGTGTATGGCTGTTGCTAGTGAACCCATTTTGTGCACTAGATCAGTACAGCTAGCTGCTTCCTCAGCCCCCATGTCATTAATGAGGTCTGCAGTAGTGTGCACATTGCTGAATTTGTCTGAAGATGTAAATGACAGAGTCCTGAGGCTGTAGAATTTGGTGGCACCTTCTTGATGCATAATTACTTGACCTGCTTGACAAGCTGACCTGAAAGCCTTGGACTGTCAAAGCATATAGAAAGCACATGTGTATATATAAAAGGGTGTGTACAACATTTGATTGCATCATTACATAACCACAACAACAAACAAAACAAATAACAGAACAACAAGAGACATTGAAATTCCCTCCAAAATTTTTGTAAATAAATGGAATCTCTTCCAAGCCCTTTGTTCCTGTACACTTGTTATCTTCCTTTGTGCTAACCTTCTGCTGTTCATAGGTGACTATGTTGGAATTGAGACGATACTTTCCTCAGAACAAGATGGTGTGTGAATAAAGTAACATATGTCACAATAGAACCTGCAACAACAATGAACATGCACACAAACAACCAAAAAACAAACAATGTGCACAAACAACCAAAACAAACAGCTTGCCAAACAAAACAAAAGAGACACATCCATGTCACCAGTTTTTTCATCTTTAACAAATCTCTCGTTCACAAAATCAATTTTAGCCTGTTTGTTCTGACATTGCTCATAGGCTTGTCTTACATCATCAGGAAGACCAGCCCATTGTTGGTCAAAAGCCCGTTTCTTGGCATATTGTGCAAGCTGTTCTTTGGTCTTGGCTCCACTCTTGCCTCCTGTTTGTGGTTGTTGTGCACTTAGTTCTAGATCTAATGGTTCTTGTTCTGCACCACCAAAGATACTTGATGATGCTGATGATGATGGTTGTGCACCTTGGATGGGAGTGTTTTGTACAGAGTCCAAGCCATGTGCCCTCCAATTCTTGAGCTTATTAGCAAGAGACAATTTTTTGTTTGGTGGTGAAGCTGGAGCAGGTTCAGTTGCTTGTGGTGTTTCATCATCTGATTCCTCTTGTGCAGCATCTTTTTTTGCTTTTGCCTTTGCTTTTGCTGTTGTCTTTGGCTTTCCCTTAGCCTTTGGTTCTGCTTTTGGCTTTCCCTTAGCCTTTGATTCTGCTTTTGGCTTTCCCTTAGCCTTTGGTTTTGGTGTTACTTTGGTTTTAGGGTCTGTCTTTCCTTGTGCACTGTTGTTGGCTCCAGTTCTCTTGAGCAATTTGTGAGCTGCAGGTTTCTTCCTCACCCCAAACAGGTCTGTTTCAGGATCTTCTTCTGTTTTTTCTTCTTCTTCTTCTTGAGAATCATGTTCGTCTTCATCTTCTTCAATTTTGTCTTCTTCATGTGGTTGTGCACTCAATGCTTCATCTGCTGCAGCTGCTGCATTCCTTGATGCATCTCGATCACTGAACCTCTCAGCCATAGTCCTTGGTGGTTTGGTTGTTCTGAGATATTTCCTGTTAAGCTCTGCTAGTCTTTCACCTGTTGGTAGTTCTATTGCATCAAAACCAGGAACACTTATTGGCTTTCTTGACAAACCTTGTGCACCAATCTTTAGTTTTGAAAGCTGAGCCTCAGACACACCAGAATTACCAGAATTACCAGAATTACCAAAAGTTTCTTCTTCTAAATTTGCTGCCAGGTCAACAGTGCTCATGTAGTGCACACAATTGTGCACAATAAATTCTAACTACCTATGTTGTATGCTTGTACAAATTGTACACAAGCAAAAAAACCTATAAGAACTTCTGCACAATTGAGCCAAAAGTTTTTCAAACCAGAATGTGAATGCAAGTTGTTATCAACATCGATGCCAGATGCAACAGAATCAATAACATCAACAACAACAGCAGCAGCATCAACAACAGCAGCAACAATAACAGCAACAACAATAGCAGCAACAACAACAATCAGCACAGCAACAGCACCAGCACCAACAGCAACAGCACACAACAACAGCAACAATAGTTATCTCTATCTCTCTATATCTCTATCTCTCTCTTTCTATTTCTGGCTGTCTCTCTATCTCTCTATGTATTGCTTTCTCTCTCTTCCCTTTCTTCTTCTCTGTCACACCACTCTATCTCTCTCTATCTCTCTATCTCTCTTCTTCTCTCATTCTGTCACACCACACACAGATCTGTGTACAAAAATAACCATGTTCAAAAAATATCATACCAACACATCACACCACAAAAAACTGTTTGCAAACAGAAACATGCGCGGCACTTTGGTATGGCAATCATTTTATGTGACATTCACTATAATACAAAGCAAAGCCTGTACACAACAGTGCTCACAAGGTCACATCAAAACATGCGCGGCATTTTTGACTTTGAGGCTAAATGGTTCACTGAATTTATGTCAGCAAGCACTGTACACACATGTGATCAAGATGCTCTATAAGGTACAGTTTGTCTCAAAGCTTGTGCATTGTTGTGTTCAGTTGTGTTCAGATTGTGTTGCTGTGTTGTAGATTGTGCATGTGCTGTTGACAGCTTTTGTAACAAGTCAAGCCAATATTTGACACAGGCAACACCCTATCAATTACTAAAAATTGATCATTTTTTATAACAAAATATATGTTTTTTTGTGCGGCACTTTGGGATTAAGGAATTAGCACGATATGCTAATTCCTTAATTCCACAGCAATTCCACAGCAATTCCACAGCTGGCTGTGGAATTCCACAGCTGGCTGTGGAATTGCTGTGGAATTGCTGTGGAATTAAGGAATTAGCATATCGTGCTAATTTCTTAATCTCATTTTTCTATTAAAAACTTATATATTAA
>Ga0222713_10006791_pt1 | contig 10817 bp, 11 predicted proteins | sample C33_649DmetaG_FD_165061 | JGI IMG/M metagenome (GOLD analysis project Ga0222713, IMG submission 165061) | Estuarine water microbial communities from San Francisco Bay, California, United States - C33_649D | ecosystem: Environmental > Aquatic > Marine > Unclassified | place: USA: California... | reverse complement strand
CTGCGCGTGGTGGTGATTGCCGTCAGCACCTCGCTCGTCTTGGCGGGTGGTGTGGCGATCGCGCGCGGGCTGCTCACCCAAGATCTCGATCCGCTGATCGTGGTGGCAACGCTCGCAATGGGGGTGGGCGCTGGGATTTCGTACATCGCCGTCTTTACCGCCTTTAGGCTCGGACCACTCAGCGTGGTCTCCCCAACGATCTCTGCATATGGAGCGCTCTCCGCCTTTATCGCCGCCCTCTTCCTCGGTGAGCAGCTCACCCCAGCGAATATTGGCGGCGTGGTTGCCGTGGGGACGGGGATCGCCCTCCTCGGCCTGCGCACCACGGGGAGTGGGCGCGATCGACGCGCCTCACTCGCCAGCCCGGGGGTCGCCTTTGCCCTGGTCGGCCTGATCTTCTTCGCCGTGATCACGGTGCTCCTCACGATTCCGATCAACGAATTCGGCTGGAGCACGGCGATCACGCTGTCAAGGATCGGCAACTTCGCCACGGTCTGGACGATCCTGTTGATCGTTCGCGCCAAGCGCACCTCGCTCCCGAAGTGGGGCCGTACCGATCTCCTCGGCGAGGGGCACCGGCTGACACGTGGCGGCATCCTCCTAGCGGCGCTCGTTGGCCTGGGAGACACCGTCGCCTTCTTCGTCTTCGCCGCCGCCCTCGAGGTCGGTCCCACCTGGGCCGTCTCACTCCTCAGCTCGCTCGGCCCGATCATCGTCGTGCTGGGGGGCTACCTCGTCTACAAGGAGCGCCTCCGTGCCCCGCAGCTCCTCGGCCTTGGGGCGATCCTCCTCGGCATCATCCTTGCAACCCTCCCTGCATAAAGAGAACATCTGTACTATTATGCCCTCCGGGCGGGGGCATTATCCTCACAAGGTGTTGCCCCATCTTGGCCTCCGCCCTACTCCACCCCTCCTAAGCCTCCTCGCCACGAGCCTGCTCCTGCTGGCTGCGTGTGGTGGCGGTGCAGCGAGTCCAGCTCCGAGCGGCAGCCTCACTCCCGCGACGGTGATCAGCAGCGAATACGGACGCATCTGGGGACGCCTTCCGGCCGACTTCCCACTCCTTGCGGAGGGGAGCGCTGAGACGCGCCTCGACCTACTGGCAAGCGGATCAATCTTCAGCCGCATGGCCGTTGAGGAGGCGACGCGCGCCGCCGTTGATGAGCTGCGCCGACTCGCTTGGGAGGTTGCTGAACCCACATCAAACGGGACGCGCTTTAAAATCAGCGCAACACGTGATCAGGGGGCCTGCACGGCAACGATGATCGTCGAGCCCCTCGGCTCTCGAACGTCAATCGTGGTTTATCTTGGTGAGGGCTGCCCCGCACCGTAGGCGTTAATCAGTTTAAGGAGGTTGTCATGGCACCAAAGCTCAAGCGCAACGAGAAGTTGATGCCGCTGCTCCTCGTCGTTGGGCTCTTCTCGCTCTCGCTACTCCTGATTGCTTTGCAGGTTGCGCAGAAGTAGCTTCTTCGCCTAGCGGCGACCGCCGCCCTTTCGCTGCCCGGCGTCTCGCCTGCGCAGATCGCGTGAGGATGGACGCGCTGGTGACATTGATCGAAGGAAGCGTCCATACCATCCGGCGAATGCGCCAGCAAAGATTCCTGAGACCGCAACCCCATATAGATCGCCAGCCAGCGCACCGCCATCTTTCGCGTGTGCAACGTTCTGCTCAAGGAACGCACGCACCGGGTTTGTTGCATCAAGCACTGAGAGATCCGCCACGCTCCCAACCAGAAGTGCGCCGCCATAGGTGATCACCCCAAAAATCCCACCGAGAAGCCATGATCCGCGCCGCGTCAACATTCCGGCGAGGAAAGCAATAACAAATGCTGGTGGCAAGAGGATTGACTGAACAGCAAGTTGGCCGACGCTTGTTGAGAGCACTCCCTGCTGCGTTGCAACAGCTGTCGTCACGACAATCGCCGCGAGTGGAACAAAGAAGGCGCGCGTTCGTAGTAAGTGAGGGAGCTGGCGAAGGTCGTCACGAATCGGCGCGACGCCAAATGATCCGCGGAAGGCGGCGCGGAAGCCGAGGTTGTTCTGAGCAGGCTGGCCTGTTGCGGTTTGCGCTGCAGGCGTTACTGCCGCCTCTGGAGGCTCATCGCCGCGCTCGGCACGCTCCTTTGCGGCAATGCGACTGCGTCGGCGCGCCTCTGCTCGGGCCTCTGCGTTGGTTGACTTTGACATCTCTCCTCCTCCAACTCCACCTTTTGGCGTAGAGACATCCTAGACGCACCGCCGCGCGGTTACACGTCGCATACGGAACGCCCCAGTACGCACCGTGTGTAAGGATCTCGTTCTATCCGCAGCACCGCCTCCGCCCTGGAGGAGTTAAATGAGGCGAGCCGCACTCCTGATCAGCGTGATCACATCCGCACTCGCACTCCTTGCCACCCCAGCTCCAGTGCGGGGAGCAACGAGTGAGCGCGCCCCACTGATGTTTACCGAGATCCTCACCGGTGCAGCCTCCGCATCCGACGAGTACGTTCAGATTGAGGCGACTGGAGAGGGCATGACACCTCTCAGCGATGTTGAGTTGATCTACCGAAGTGCGAGCGGTCTCACCACGCGTCGTCTTGTGAGCCTCGCCGCACTCCCACCACTCACTGCTGGTGAGCGACTACTCCTGGCCAACGCAGTCGGCAGCGCTGCGGGACAGGCGCGCCTCACGTGGAGTGACGGCATCGCGAGTAGTGGCGGGGCACTCATCCTTCGGAAGATCAGCACACCGAGTGAGATTATTGATGCGGTCGCTTGGGGGGGCGCTCTGCCTGCTGCGGGTGGTGAAGGGGTTCCTGTCGCAGCGCCAGCAAGCGGCGTGGTGATCCAGCGCCGCAGAGACCTCAGCGGTACGCCTGTTGATAGCGGTGATAACAGCAGCGACTTCACGCTCTACTCAGGGTCAACACCAACACCAACGCCCACACCAGCCCCAACACCGGCACCTACCGCAACACCAACACCGAGTCCCACTCCGCTCTCTGTGAGCTCCGCGCGCGAGGTGGCGATCGGGACGCGCGTGTATGTGAGTGGCGTTGTGGTGGCGATGCAGGGAGAGCTTCCCGAAGCGGGGCTCCTCGCACTTCAGGATCCGGTGAGCGGTGCAGGCATCTTCGCACTCGCCCCGTTGAGTGGATCTGCGCCAGGCGGCGCGCCACTGATGCGCGGAAGCCTCATCACTATTGAAGGTCTTCTCACACTGCGACGACAGACGCTGACGCTCGTCGCATCAAGCGCGCCACGTGTGACTGGAACTGGAACAGCACTACCGCCTCTCTCGGTTCAACGCCCAGCGGCAGGGGAGTGGGGCTGGGAGGTATGGGAGGGGCGACGGGTGCGGGTGAGCGGGACGATCGCGGGGAGTCCGCAGAGCCTCTCTGGTGGCGTCGTGAGTCTGCGCCTTCGGCTTTCGAGCGGCGACGAGCTTCTCCTTGGGCTTACCGAGAGCGTGGCGGCAACCATCCCTGCTGGGCTACGAGAGAGCGGCCGAATGGTTCACGTCCAAGGGTTAATGCATCAGCGCGGCTCCACGAGCGGGGGAGGCTATCGCCTCTGGTTGGACCCAGTGGCAGGACTTGTGCCAAAAGAGAGCACGCCTCCTAGTGGAGGCGAGGGGGTAGGCCTGCCGAGCGGCGCAGACCCGATCGGTGAGCCCGTAGTCGCTATAGACCCCCTTCCGATCGGGGTACCCACGATTGCCGTCCCGGCTGACCCCGAGCGGGGCTGGCTGCGCTCAATTGTTACATCGCTCCAGGTCCACGAAGGGAGGCTCGAGCTCTGGCGCGAGGGGGTGGTTCGACTGGTTGTGCTCCCGTCGTGCGAGACGCCTGTTGACCACGAGGGGGCGGCTCCCTATCCTAAGTCTCGGTGATTGCTCGTGGTCCCCTTCGTGGGGTCAGGGGCGCTCCGCGGTCGGCATGTTGCCGGACGCGCTCTATGCCCCGAGTGGGGTTGTAGTGGACCGCGCGGAGGTGCGCGACCCAAGGGAGGTTCTGAACATGCCTGAGGTGTATTGCGTTAAGTGCAAGGCCAAGCGAGAGGCCATTGACACGAAGAAGGTCACGATGAAGAACGGCAAGCCAGCGCTCTCCGGCATCTGCCAGAAGTGCGGCACGAAGGTCTTCAAGATCGGTGGCTGATTTTCAGCTCGCGCTCGCGTAACTGCGAACGCATAGCGGCCAACGGCCCTCGACCGGGAGACCGGGCGAGGGCCGTGTCGCTTCATACAGGAGTTATCCACACGCCACACTCACGTTATCCACAGCAGATGTGCGCCTCACCCGCAGTGGTGAGTGAACGGAGATCCCAGTGACACAACCGCCCGCCGACGCAACGGTGCTCGCGCTCGACCTTGGCGGCACACAGGTGCGTGCCGCACTCGTGCGTGCAGACGGAACGCGACTCGGTCGTGCAGCAGCGCCAACACCAGCAGCCGATGGACCTGCAGCCGTAGTGGCTGCGTGCATCGCTACGCTGCAGCTCGCACGCGAGAACGCCGCACGTGAAGATGCCGCCGCCGTCTCACGCCTCGTCGGCATTGGCATCAGCGCACCAGGGCCACTCAACCCGTGGACTGGTATTGCGGTGGAGCCGGCGAATCTCGGTCCGCGCTTTCCGGGCACCGATCTTGCGGGGCCGATCGGCGCCGCACTCGGACTCCCCGTCTTCCTTGAGCACGACACGAAGGTGGCGATCCTCGGCGAGCGCGCATTTGGCGCGGGGAGCGGCATCGACGATCTGATGTATCTCACGATCAGCACCGGCTTCGGCGCTGCGGCGTTGAGTGGTGGCCACCTACTGACAGGGCCAGACGACACGGCGCTCGAGCTTGGACATGTGCCGATCTCCCTCGACGGTCCACGCTGCAGCTGCGGCGGCACGGGGCACCTTGAGGCGCACGCGTCAGGCTGGGCGCTCGCCGCGGCGGGAGTCGCCGCCGCCACGAGTGGCGCGAGCCCGTGGCTGGCGAACTGGGAGTCAACGCACGGAGGCGAGGCGATCAGCGCGAAGACGGTCGCGGAGGCGGCCGCGGCGGGGGACACTACCGCCGACGAGATCCTTGAGCGCGCCATCCTCGCCGTTGGGCGAGCGGTCGCCGGCTACGTCAATACCTTCAATCCCGTGCGGATCATCATCGGCGGCTCGCTCGCTGAGGCGCACTGGGATCGCCTCACCAAACGGATCAGCCACGAGATCGGCGAGAATGCCTTTAAGGTCCCTGGACGGCGCGTCAGCATCAAGCCGGCGCAGCTCGGCGGGGACGTCAGCCTCGCGGGGTGTCATCCTGTCGTGGTTGGTCGGCTCGGCAACCCAGCCTGGGAGCGCGCGGTTGCGGCGAATAAGGCAGCGAAGTAAGTGAGGGCGTAAGTGACGATTCGCGTAGGGATCAACGGATTCGGTCGCATCGGGCGTCAGAGCCTGAAGGCGATCCTCGAGCGCGCCCCTGAGGTTGAGGTGGTGGCGGTCAACGACCTTGTTGAACCTGCAATGAACGCGCTCCTCTTCAAACATGACTCCACCTACGGCACCTTCCCCGGCACGGTTGTTGCCGAGGGTGACGAACTCGTCATCAACGGGAAGCGCATCAAGGTCCTCGCCGCCAAGGATCCCGCCGAGCTTCCATGGGGAGCGATGGGCGTGGACATCGTTGTTGAATCGACCGGCATCTTCACCGACGCAACGAAGGCTGCGGCACACCGGACCGCCGGCGCAAAGAAGGTGATCATCAGCGCGCCAGCAAAGAACGAAGACGTCACAATTGTTCTCGGCGTCAATGAGGATCGCTACGATCCGTCAAAGCATCACATCATCTCTAACGCCAGCTGCACCACGAACTGCCTCGCCCCTGCGGCGAAGGTGGTGATGGACACGTTCGGCATTCGCCGTGGCCTGATGACCACGATGCACAGCTACACCAACGATCAGCGCATCCTTGATGTTGCGCACAAGGATCCGCGCCGGGCTCGCGCTGCAGGACAGAACATGATTCCAACCACCACAGGTGCCGCAACTGCCCTGGCGCTCGTCATCCCAGAACTGAAGGGGAAGTTTGATGGATACAGCGTGCGCGTCCCAACGCCAACGGTGAGTCTCATCGACTTCACCGCCGAACTAGAGCGACCAGCAACGATCGAGCAGATCAATGATGCATTCCGCGCCGCAGCGAGTGGACCAATGAAGGGGATCCTTGGCGTCTCAGACGAGCCGCTCGTCTCCTCCGACTTCCGTGGCGACCCGCGCTCCGCAATCATCGACTCCGCGAGCACCATGCTGCTCGGCGAAAACTTCGCCAAGGTGGTCGCCTGGTACGACAACGAGTGGGGCTACAGCTGCCGCATTGCAGATCTGGTGAAGTTCGTGGCCGCCCGTGGCTGAGAAGAAGGGTCTCCTCTCTCGCATCTTCACCACGCCGACTGAGAAGAAGCCAGCCGAGAAGAAGCCAGCCGCCAAGAAGCCGGCGCCAAAACCAGTAGCAAAGGCACCCGTCAAGCCAACGCCCGTCAAGCCAACGCCCGTCAAGCCAACGCCAGCGAAGCCGGCAGTTAAGCCGGTTGTGAAGGCGGCACTCACGATTACGAAGTCAACGCTTGTCGCGCCGAAGCCATCGGCGGGGAAGCCTGGGGTGAACCTTGGTGCGCCGAAGATGGCGCCGAGCCGCCCAGCAAATCGGCCGCAAGTGAAGCCCGGGGCTCCGCTTCCACCGAAGGGGGCGACACAGGCGTCCGGCGCGTCGATTGGTGGACCGAGCCGCCCGGCTAACCGGCAGGCGAAGCCTTCCTCAAAGTCGAGCACGTCAACAGAGGCGCCGCGCCCGGCGGTGCGCTTCGTCCCGCGACCACGGCCTGAGGGGATCGGGCCGCGCCGCATCGCAACGTCGTTTGAGTCTGCAACGGGGAAGCGCACGATCCGCGAACTTGATGCGCGCGGCCAGCGTGTCCTCTTGCGCGTTGATTTCAACGTGCCGCTCTCTGACGGCAAGGTGGTAGACGACTCGCGCATTCGCGCCTCTATCCCAACGATCAAGGCGCTCCTTGAGGACGGAGCCTCGATTGTGCTCGCCTCTCATCTCGGTCGCCCAGACGGGAAGGTGGTTGACGGTCTGCGGCTGCGACCGGCGGCGGAGCGTCTGGCGCACCACTTGAAGCTGATGGTTCCAACCACGGGCGACGCGCTCGGCGTGGGGACCGATGATGCGGTGAATCGACTACGACCAGGCGAGCTGCTCCTTTTGGAGAACGTTCGCTTCCATGCCGGTGAAGAGAAGAATGACCCTGCATTTGCGGCGCGACTCGCCTCCTACGGCGATGTCTTCGTAAACGACGCCTTCGGCACGGCGCATCGCGCCCATGCGAGCACTGTTGGCGTTGCCGGCATCCTCCCGTCATATGTTGGCCTGCTCATGGAGAGCGAAGTTGAAGCGCTATCCAATCTCTTGGACAAACCGGCACGACCGTTCGCCGCCATCGTCGGCGGAGGGAAGGTCTCGGGGAAGGTCGCCGTGCTTGAAGCACTGATTAAGAAAGTTGATCTGCTCATCCTTGGTGGAGGTGTTGCGAACACCTTCCTCGTTGCCTCTGGGCGCAGCGTTGGGAAGAGTCTCTATGAATCGAAGATGGTGGAGCATGCGCGTCGCATCTTGAAGCTTGCAGCCGAGCGCGGCGTGAAGGTGCTCCTCCCCGTTGACGGCGTTGTTGCAAAAGAGGTGACGCGCGGCACGGAGTTCAAGGTTGTCTCCACGGAGAAGCTCCCCGCCAGCTGGCACATGGTCGACCTCGGCCCTGACTCAATCAACGCGGTGCGCGACGCGCTTGGGCCGGTGAAGACGATCCTCTGGAACGGACCACTCGGCGTCTTTGAGATTCCTGCGTTCGGCACGGCAACGCGTGAGCTTGCCAAGCTTGCCGCGGAGAAGGCGGAGGCGGGCGCAACCGTGGTGGTTGGTGGCGGCGACAGCATTGCGGCGCTCCAGCAGCTCAACCTTGCCGGAAAGATGACGCACCTCTCCACTGGCGGTGGCGCCTCACTCGAATTCCTTGAAGGGCGGGAGCTTCCAGGCCTCGCCGTGGTCCCAACATCTGGCTCGCCATACGAGACGCTGCCGATTATCTGGCACGAACCAGAGGTAGAGAAGAAGACGAAGGCCTCAGCCAAGAAGAGCTCATGAGCGATCGGATTGCGCGGATTCACGCACGCGAAATTCTTGATTCGCGCGGCAATCCAACCGTAGAGGTTGAGCTACACCTTGAGAGTGGTGCCCACGGCACTGCCGCTGTCCCGTCTGGCGCAAGCACTGGTGCCCATGAAGCGGTGGAGCGACGTGACGGTGATAAGCGCCGCTTCGGCGGGAAGGGCGTCCTCCAGGCTGTTGCCGCGGTGAATGACGAGATCGCGAGCGCACTCGCTGGGAAGAGCGTTGATGACCAGCGCGCCATTGATGAGCAGTTGATTGCACTAGACGGCACGGCGAATAAGGGTCGGCTTGGTGCAAATGCGCTCCTTGGTGTTTCGCTCGCCGCAGCACATGCGCGCGCTGCGCTGCACGGCGTTGAGCTCTACGAAGAGCTTGGTGGCGAAACGGCACAGACGCTCCCCGTTCCGCTCCTCAACATCTTGAATGGTGGGAAGCATGCGGAAAACTCCACCGACTTCCAAGAGTTCATGGTGGTTCCGGTCGGCTTCACCACCTACGCCGAAGGGCTGCGCGCTGGCGCGGAAATCTTCGCCGCGCTCCGTTCACACCTGCACGATCGTGGCCTCGCAACGGGGCAGGGCGACGAGGGAGGCTTTGCGCCAAGCCTTCCGTCAAACGAGGCGGCGCTTGAGGCGCTGATGACCGCCATTGAGCGCGCCGGCTACAAGCCAGGCGAACAGATTGGGATCGCTATTGACGCCGCCGCCACTGAGCTGCTCACCGCTGACGGTCGCTACACACTTGAACGCGAAGCTCGCACCCTTGAGAGCGGTGAACTGATTGATCTCTGGGCGGGTTGGTGCGCGAAGTTTCCGATCATCAGCCTTGAAGACGGACTCGCCGAAGACGACTGGAGCGGCTGGAGCGCGCTGGTACAACGCATCGGTAGCACCGTGCAGATTGTTGGCGACGACCTTCTTGTCACCAACGTTGAGCGCATTCAGCGTGGCATCAAGGAGCGCGCCGCAACAGCGCTGCTGGTGAAGCCGAACCAGATCGGGACGCTGACCGAGACGCTTGACGCGATCAGCACCGCTCGTGGCGCTGGCTGGTCCACGATCCTGAGCCACCGATCAGGCGAGACGGAAGACACCACGATCGCCGACCTTGCCGTTGCCACCAACGCCGGTCAGATCAAGACGGGCGCACCATCCCGATCTGAGCGTGTGGCGAAGCTGAATCGACTTCTCCGTATTGAAGGGCTGCTCGGTGATCGCGCCCTCTATTTCGGTCGCGCAGCATTCGCACGCAGTGGCGGTGTGAAGTGAGCCGCTTCGTTGATCGTGGTGCGAACGTCGCCGCAATCGTTGGGATTGGTATGGCGCTGACAATCGCCGTGAGCTTCCTGATGGTGATCCCCATTGATCCCGCCTACCTTGTCCTCGCCCCGCTCTCCGGACTCTTGATCGGCTGGTACGGCAATCAACGCGCAGAGCAGCTGCGCAGCCGACCGGGTCGCGTGCTCGCCAATGCGGCGTGGAGCGGTGCGATCACGGCCGTGACGTTCGCCGTGCTCTTCCTAGGCGTCAAGCTCTTCTTCTTCTCACTCGACCCTGGCTATCGCGACGAGCGGAGCGGCGGCTCATTCAGCTGTGCGGCAGGTCCAGCCTGTGTCTACGAGCGCTACCAGGCGGCAGAGGGTGGCGCAGCCGCGCTGGCTGATGCGGGGATCAGCGACGTTGCAACCTTTACGGCCTGGTACTGGGACGGCCAGATGGGGAGCGCGCGCCTTCTGATCGGCACAACACTGATCGCCTCACTCCTTGGCGGCCTGCTCTATCTTCCGAGCGCACCGCGCACCGTGCGCGAAAAGAGCAGCGACTCAGCCGTCTCTTAGTTCAAGCGTCCCAACGCGCGGATCTCTCCGCGGGGAACTATTCGGCCTTTGCAGCCTTCTTTGGCGCGGCCTTTGTCTTCTTAGTGGCGGGCTTCTTCGCTGCAGGCTTTGCGGCAATAGCCTTCGCTTCGATCGCCTTAGCGGCGGCCGCCTTCGTTGCTGCGGCGCGCTTCGCACCGGAGATTGCCGCCTTCTTCGTTGCCTTCTTCACCACGATCGCGGTGGTGGTGCCGGTTGGGCTCGCCTTAGCGGCGGCCGCCTTCTTTGCGAGGCGTGACTTGCGTCGCGCGGCGGCGTTCTTATGAATGGCACCGCTCTTTGCGGCGCGGTCGAGTGCGCTCGCAGCCTTAGAGACGGATGCGGCGGCATCGCCCTGCTTCTGACCGGTGAGGATGGCAACGGCGCTCGCGACGCGACTCTTCGCCTCGGTGCGCTTCGGCTGCTGAACGGCGCCGCGTCGGGCGGAGGCACGAACCTCCTTGAGGGACTGCGGCGTTCGTGCGCCCTTGTACTTGCGAGGGGTCTTTCCCATTGGTCACTCCATACAACTTCAGGGGCTCGATGCGAGCCGTCGGGCGATCGTAGCAGAGGGGAGCCCGCCGCTCGCCGAGAGGCGGGAAGCCCCCGAGAGAGGAGCCGCTTCTGGCCGACCGACGGCAAGTCCCCTGTCGTGCGATTCTTGAGGGGATATGAGCAACATCCCCCAGTCCCGACTGCGCAACTTCAGCATCATTGCGCACATTGACCACGGCAAATCCACGCTCGCCGACCGGCTGCTGGAGGCGA